>ERZ795049.3949-NODE-3949-length-15174-cov-5.580197_pt1 | contig 15174 bp, 15 predicted proteins | sample MGYA00375133_ERZ795049 | MGnify/ENA primary metagenome ERZ795049 (study PRJEB30178, sample SAMN05720147) | activated sludge metagenome | isolation source: anaerobic digester from wastewater treatment plant | place: Japan | collected 2015-04-20 ...
TTCCGACATATCCCCGGTATTGAAATCTATAAATTCCATGAAGCCATAAGGTTCACCGCTGGGAGCAATCAACTCCTTTCCCTGTACAAGTATCCTCACCTTCTTTATTTCACCATACTGCAGCATTGTATCAACAACAGAAGACACTGATGCCGCTTCATGCATGCTTCCTGCGAAGGTGCCGAATTCTTTGGAGAAATTGACCGTCAGATTTTCTTTTTCGATTTTAACATCTATCACCTTTGTGCTTTTGTCTAAGCTTGCCTCGAATTTGCCGATGTCAGCAGGACCTGAAATCAGCTCCTTAAGTGTGTTAATATATTTGCTTTTTGCATCTTTGAATTCTATGGCCCTGTTTTCTATACCCAAGCCGACATTGCCTTTCAAGGCATAGTACAGCTTAATACTTTCGGATTTTGTTTCATTCCTCAAAAAACAACCGGAAGCAAACAGCATGACAAAAGCAAGCAATAGACATAGTCTTTTCATAAACAAAACCTCCATAATAATTTTATTAATAATCGGCCCTTAGAAACTTCAATGTCAATATGCCGATAATCAATATTGCAACCATCTCCGCAATATAAAAATATGATATCCTGAAAGCCATATCGGTGAATAAATCCTGCGGAAAAATATTTATCAGCCTGTCCGTTGCAGGATCCAGCAGCCATAATTCATTGGTAAAAAATATCTCGTGAAATATCGTAAAGTATTTATAAAAATCAATATTCATCAGTATTATCAGAACAATAACGGGAATAAGGCCTGCCGAAGCAGCAGCGACACTATATCCGGCAAGCTTCCTCATCTGCTTTTTAAAGGGTTTCCTCCAAAATAACGTCAGAATCACAATCAGTACATAAAGTGCGGAAAAGTCCCTGATCAGCCGGCCTTTTATAAAAAGCCCCTTGACATCAACCATATGCTCCTTATCCCTTTGGCTGAAAAACTCTTCATCCCCATTATTGAAACCTGCCTTAAAGTCCAGGTCCGCCCTTTTATTCTCAAGATACAGCAAAAGTTTTTCAGTTGAGTCCATAAGATTGGGCATATCCATTCCTATATACTCAGGTATTCGGTATTTATTGTATTCTTCCCTGTAGTATTCCCTATTATAAGCAATTAGCTGCACATCCGTAAGCAAAAACATAACCGGTGCCAATATGACAAATAAAATTGTAAAAATCACACTTATCCTTTTCATCTGTGCCTCTCATAACATACGTATTAATATATATATACTACCAGAAAAAAGATGAAAAATCACTTCATACACTTATCCTTTTTTCTATTATATAACAAGAATGCATTTCATATCTTTGCTATTTATTCTCCGATGCCCCAGAATCGGAATAATATTCATGGGTTCTGATTGATCAAAACAGCATCTGCAATAATATAATAGCGGGCTGAAGGAAACAATATAATCAAAGAGGTGGTTTCTTTGAATATCAAAAAGCTCTTATATAAATTTACAGTTTTACTTTTTATATTGTCCTTAACCGGCTTTACGGCGTGCTCCGCTCAAAAAAAACCCGATATGCAGAACACCCAGAATAAGGCGGAGGAGAAAAAGCCCCCGGAAGATCTGGATAAATTGAAAGACAGCATCAAAAAAGTAGATAAAGCGCTTAAGGCAATATACGAAGAAAGCAAAAAACCGATATTTATCCAGGAAGAAAAAATCAAAAAACAAGCCTCCCAGGAGAATAAACAGGGAGTCGGCGGGCAGGAAGGCCAGTCCAACGATCAAGGCGGAGCGGGCGGAGAAAAAAACAGCGGCGGGGGCAGCAGCGGAGAGCAAGGGCAGCAGCAAACACAAAAGCTCACACCGGAGCAGGTTAATCTTAAACTGGAACAAGAAAAATACAAGGAATTTGAAAGTGTTAAAAAAGATGTATTGAGCCTTCATAGTGCCTGGAACAGTTACGAAGCAAAGGCAATAGCGGATTTTGCCATGCAAACGACAATTAACGATTTTGAATCTTCCCTTAATAACCTTACAAAGACGGCGGAAGCCCAGGATACTTATCAGAGCCTGTTGGAGGTAAACCAGCTGTATAAATACCTGCCTGACTTTTATATGCTGTATGAACCTAAGGTTCCCCCCGAGCTCGACAGACTCAGGTTCGCCGTAAAAAAAATACAGCTTCTATGTGAAAAACAAAATTTCTCAGGCGCAAACGATGTACTTATATACTTTGAAAATGTATGGATGACAGCCAGACCAAAACTTAAAAGCAATAACTCTGAAATAGTAAGCAAATTTGAATTTGCCTTTGCAGATTTAAAAAACTCTATAATAGCAAAAAACGAGATGATAGTTGAAGCCAAAGCGGAAGTATTATTGAAGCTCCTCGATGAGATGGAGAAAAAGGCGGAAAAATCCGACAAGCAGTAAGAACCCCTGACTGAGGGGGTTCTTACCACGCGGAGCATTATATGGTATAATTCAAATCATAATATTTGTTGCGAGGTATTAAATGAAAGCATTCAAACTTATTCTCCCCCTGCTGAACCTGCTCCCCGACAGCATAATCCGCTTCCTGGGGAAGGTCTTCTCCGATTATCTGCTTTCAAAGTATGCGGAATTAGAAGTGCAGGGAAAAGAAGTTCTGGTCGAAAGAGAAAACAAGCCTACGATATTTATTTCAAACCATCTGAGCAATATAGACGGCGTCGTGCTGAACCGGATTCTGAAGAACAATTCGGCAGCCTTCATGGCAGGAGTCAAGCTTGAGAAAAATCCTCTCACGTCTTTTTTCCTGAAAAGCATAAACCATATACCCATAACTCCCGGGAGCCCTGACAAGAGTGCAATAAAATCTGCTCTGAGGCATCTTGGGGAAGGAGGTTCAATAGTGATATTCCCGGAGGGCACACGCAGCAGAACCGGCTCCCTTATTAATGTCAAGAAAGGCTTCATACTTCTTGTAAAGCTTGCGGCAGTACCCGTGGTACCCATGGCTCTGGAGGGCACTGAAATAGTTCTCCCTATTGATGATAACGACATGGGCGGCGAAAAGCTCCATAGATCCAAGATTAAAGTCAAGTTTGGAGAGCCTTTCGCCCTTCCCTGTAAAGAAGATTGCCCTGAAGGCACAGACTGGGAGGAAATGTGCGCCGACTATGCCATGAGGAAGATTGCGGCAATGCTGGAACCTAAATACAGAGGAGTATATGGATAGATACGAGAAAAGAGATACTAAATAAACAGATTCACATTTGCCTCGTCCGCTTCCCCCAGGTAAGTCGCAACTCCCGCATATTCCACGCCGTCGATAATCTCCTCCGGCTTTATGCCCATTACATCCATGGACATTGTGCAGGCAATGAATTTCACACCCATATCCTGTGCGGTGCTTATAAGCTGGGGCAGGCTGTTTACATTCTTCTTCCTCATTATATCCTTCATCATAGCCTTACCCATTCCGCCGAAATTCATCTTTGAAAGCCCAAGCTTATCTGCCCCCCTGGGCATCATAAATCCGAACATCTTTTCCATAAAGGTCTTTCTTACATTGACCTTCTGTGCCTTTCGCAGTAAATTGAGGCCCCAGAAGGTAAAAAATATTGTAACTTCATCTCCCATGGCAGCAGCTCCGTTGGCTATAATAAGGCCGGCCATGGCTTTATCCAGATCTCCGCTGAACATTATAATCGTTTTTCTGCTCATAACACACCTTATCCTTTCTTCACCACTGCCTTTATTACCCCTTCTTCTTCCACAATGCTTACCAGCTCATTGCCGGTCTTTTTGCACCAGGCGGCAAGGTCCTTTTTGAATCCGCTGTCCGTAACCTCAATAGTAATCAAATCGCCGCTGTCAGATGCTTTTGCCACCTTAAAAAGCTCCACTATCGGGCCGGGGCACTGTAGTCCCCTTGCGTTAATGTATTTTTCCATCACTTTTCCCCCCTTATATTAATTCGTATGGATAGGCGCATGTTCCGCCTTCCAGCACCCTTAAGTTTTTAAATCCGAGTTTCTTAAGCTTAAGATATGATGAATAAGCCCTTTCACCTAATTTGCATACCAGAATTATTGTTTCCTTGCTCTTATCAATCTCACCTGCCCTGGCCTCAATCTCATTTAAAGGTATATTGGTTGATCCGGGGATTGCAGATATGAAGAATTCTCCCTCTTCCCTTACATCAAGGATATTAATGCTTCCATCCTCCAGCCCCTTATAAACATCGCCGGACTTAACTGTTTCTATTCTGCCCGTCAGCTTGTTCATCATAACATTGGCAGAGAGAATTGTTGTGCTCATAGCCATGGAAAAGGGCGGAGCATAAGCAAGATCAAGCTTTGCCAGATCCGACACCTTCGCCCCGAGAGTAATTGCCGCAGCAATTGTATCAATAGGTTTATCTGCCGCACCCTCGCCGACTATCTGGGCTCCAAGCACTTTCCGGGTGCTCCTGTCCACTATAAGCTTCGTAATTATCCGCTTATTGCCGGGAAAATAATGGGCTTTGTCATTACCTGGGACAAGGACTGTTTCAATATCATAGCCTTCTCTTATTGCATCCCTCTCAGAGAGACCGGTTTTTGCGGCGTTTATTTCAAACAGCCTTACTATTGTAGTTCCAAGTACTCCCTCAAGGCTATCCTTCATAGACTCGTCCTGTTTTACCAGTGCTGCATTATGTCCGGCTATTCTCCCGGTTTTGTTAGATGTGGATCCCATAGGATACCATACAGGTTTTCCCGTGACCAGATTCGTATTCTCGGCGCAGTCTCCTGCTGCATAAATGTCCTTTATGTTTGTTTCCATATACTTGTTGACTTTAATGGCTCCCGCTGCACCGGTTTCTATTCCTGCTTCAACTGCAACGGCTGTATTCGGCCTTACCCCGATAGACAGTATTACCATATCGGCTTCAATGTCCCCTGCAGAGGTTTTTACGGCGGAAACCTTTCCATCGATCCCCTCAAAGCCTGTAACCTTTTCTCCCGTCAGAATATTCACTCCCATGTCAACCATATGGTTCTGTGCATATAATGCAATCTCTTCATCAAAAGGCGGGAGTATATGGGGCATAAGCTCTACAATAGTAACCTCAATTCCCCTGTACTTCAGGTTTTCTGCCGTCTCCAAGCCTATGAAGCCCCCGCCGACAACTACAGCCTTTTTAACTTTGCCGGAATCCAGCAGTTCCCTGATTGTCAGTGCGTCAGACACGCTCCTTAATGTAAATATATTGGCGAGGCCTATATTTTCCAGTGGGGGTACTATAGGCGAAGCCCCTGTAGCTATTATCAGCTTGTCATAAGGGAACTCCTGCACATTCCCGCTTTTTAAATCCTCGACAATTACTTTTTTCTCAGAAACATTTATCTTTTTTACTTCGTGCTCCGTAAATACGCCAATTCCCTGATTATTCCTGAAATCCTCCGGGGACCTGACCAGAATCTCCTGCTTTTCCTTGATAACCCCGCCGATATAATAAGGCAATCCGCATCCGGCATAGGATATATACCTCTCCTTTGTGAAAACCTTTATATCCAGATCCGGATTATTTCTTTTAGCCTTTGAAGCAGCCTTGGTACCTGCTGCAACCGCTCCTATGACAACCAACTTTTGCTTTTCCATATTGCATTACCCCCTATATGTTTTAATCCGATTAACTGAATAGTGCCATGATTATTTTTTTTGCATCTTCATTTATTACACTGTATGTTATCTCAAGTCCGTGTCTTTCTCCCTTAATTATTCCTTTTGACCTTAATATGCCCAGGTGCTGCGATACGGTTGATTGCGGAAGCTCCAGACATTCCTGCATGTGCGACACATTACAATTCTCTTTCATCAGGCCTTTTACAATGCAGAGCCTTACCGGATGTGACAAAACTTTCAGTATCTCCGCCATATCCTCTAATTTTTTAAAGTCATCCATTAAATTTTATCCGTATCCTCCTTTCATCGTTATATCATAATATTACGATATTGTGATATAACTGTCAATCAATATTTAGTTATTTTCTTTATTTGTTTATCTCATATTTCATACATGTCTTGCCGATATATATTATGTAAGGATACAAATATTTACCAGGGAGGGATATAAATGATTAACAGCATAAAAGGAAGCACCGCAGTCAATCAAAATGAGGCACTGAAGGAAAAACAAAGCAGCAAAAAAGCCGAGGTCAATGAAAAGGACAATGAGGCTGTGGTTTTGGAGTTGCGCAAGCCTTCGGAGAAAAGTGCCGGATACAGTAAGCCTGTAAAAAAGAAATTGGATACAAATGAAATCAACAGGCTCTGGGAGCAATCGCAAAGATCTTATGAAGCATTGCGAAAACTTGTAGAGAACCTTATAAGCAAACAAGGGAAAAAACTTGGGGATCTGCTGGAAGGAAAAGATGTCCTGCTCATAGATGAAGAGACCAGGGCAGAAGCAGCCAATGCGATCTCCGAAGACGGCGAATGGGGGGTCAAAGCAGTAAGCGAAAGAATAATAGCCTTCGCAAAGTCTGTATCGGAAAATGATAAGACAAAAATCGGCGAGCTTAAGGATGCAATAAAAAAAGGCTTCAAGGAAGCAGAAAAGGCCTTTGGCGGCAAACTGCCTGATATTTCTCAAAAAACATATGATGCTGTAATGAAACAGCTTGACGAGTGGGAGAAAGAATAATAATGAAAGGGCGGATGCATTCCGCCCTTATTTTTTTATGCCCTTGAAGGTGCTTATCATCGCTGTGGCCTTGGCCTCCTGCTCGGGGGTAAAGGAGCCTTTGCGGTGCAGTATGAAGGAAATCGCATTATCGCCATGCTTCAGCCTGTAGTACAGCATGGCCACACCTGTCGCATTGTCCTTAACCACAGCGCCATAGGCCTTTCCCACATCCTTAATCTCAATGGTATCGTAACGGTCTACCTTAATATAAGGGTCTAGCCCTATTTCTTCTATAATAAGCTCTTCATTGATCTCAAGCTCTTCGTCTTTTGTCTCATTGATTACAAGGGTGATTCCGTTTTCGGTCTTGAAATATGTGTTGAGTGCCTTTTGCTGGTCGTCATTTACCTCTTTATCCTTGACAAATTCCTTGGGTATCTCCATGCTCCAGCTGCTGTCCCTATTCTTAAATGTAAATGTATTCTTCTTTTGAATGCAGCCTGACAAAGAGAGTATTAACGCTATCGCCAGGAGCAATGCTGTAATTCTTTTCATAAATTATTCCCCCTTTTGCGCTCCATAACAGTACTGTCCTGTTTCGGCTTCTTCACTCTGCATTCTGCTTTCCTTTCTTGGCCAAAGCCAGCAGGAGTCCCAGAGCAATGGAAAGGAAAGCCGATATTAACACCCTGTATTGGCCGGGCAGCATAAACACTATGGTATGTGCGGGTATCCAGAAGAAAGGGCAGGCTTTGAGCCAGCTGAACTCCACCAGGGAATGCCAGTCATTCCTGTCCACCAGCTTGCTTATGGTAACCTTGCCAACATGTTTATCATACCTGGTATCGATATACATATCCGTAAATCTGTGGAATGCCATCATCATCGGCCCGAAGGTAAGGTTCATCATGGAACTTCCGAAGAATGCAACTGCAATCGCAGAACCCGCAAAAGGAAGCCTGCCCGCAGACTGTGCGGCAGCGGCGCCGCCCATGAAAACCGTAAACACCAAAGTAGTCATCATACCTATTATTCCCCAGACGACAGCCCTATACTGAAGCCCATTGGGCTTTATCCATTTTCCTTTCAGCACCCTGATCCCCAGCAAATCACCCATGGATGCCAGTATGGCAAACTTGACAAAGCCTCCTATATAAGGATGTGCATCCGTTGCAGCCATAAACGCCGTTCGGGAGACCGGAACCGCAAGCATGAGTATCCATGCAAAAAGAGCAAGCCCCCACAGGAAGTCACCTTTTTTCATCCTCGTACCTCCAAATATCAGAAAATGTGTATATCCGATTTTTCATTACAAAGAACTATTTATTCGCTATAGCCGTATGTTTTTCCTTCTTCCCACGTATTTATAATTTCATATACCTTCGACATATCCACATGCTCCCTTATAAGCTTTGCGAGGCTGTCATACTCCATTTCCTGTTCCGAATAAGGAACCACACCGATTATCGGCACATGAATGATTTCTTCTATCATTTTGATTCCCGGCTCCAATATCGCAATGTCTCCCCTGAATTTGTTGATTATGACTCCTTTTATTCTCCTTTTTTCCTCTTCAGGCAAAAGCAGCATAGTTCCGGCAAGAGAAGCAAACACACCCCCCCTGTCTATATCAGCCACAAGCAATACGGGTGCTCCGGCAATCTCCGCCATTCCCATGTTGACAAAGTCCCTGTCCCTCAGATTTATTTCCGCCGGGCTTCCGGCACCTTCAATAACTACAATGTCATTCTCATCAGACAGCTCTTCATAAACAGTCCTGACCATCTGCGCAAGCTCCGGCTTAAACTCATGGTATTCCATGGCCGACATGCTGCCGTGTAGTTTTCCTTTGATGATTACCTGTGATTTCGCATCGGTTACAGGCTTTAAAAATATCGGGTTCATCCGCACATCCGGCTCCAATCCGGAAGCCCCGGCCTGTATTGCTTGCGCCATACTCATCTCCAATCCGTCTTCCGTAATAAAGGAATTTGAAGCCATATTCTGCGACTTGAAAGGCGCCACCCTATAGCCGTCCTGGCGGAATATCCTGCAAAGTCCGGCATTTATCGTGGTTTTCCCTACCGATGATGCCGTTCCCTGTATCATAATGCATTTTGACCGCAAAGTTATTTTCCTCCTTTAAATCATTATCCGTTTCATTGTATATTTCTTCCCGGATCTATAATTACATTATTTGACGAATTTGCATTTTCTCCTTTAATATTTCAAACATTTCAATGCAACTCATAGTAAAGTGCATATATTGCTTCTGCCCTGGTGATATAACCCTTCATGGAACTATAGCTTCCGGACCGTTTATCCTTGTTTTGGGCCATTTTTCCGGCAATATAGCTCCAGGTAAAGCCGTTCTTGCCTGAGGCCTGCCTGAAAAGCCTTTCAAATTCCGTATAAGTCAAAGGCTTGTTCTTGTCTGCCGGATTCTCCAGCTCAGAACCCCATACCTTGTTCAGCCAGGCTGCTGCCTGATTGTAGGAAAGAGGTGCATCAGGACTGAAATAGTTATCAGACGGATAGTCCAGTATCCCCCTTCTCAGGTACGCCGTAACCTCATCCTTTGCCCAGTGTCCTCTCAAATCGTAGGGATTGCGGGCGTTTTCGTCTATAAATACACCGTAAATCGCCGTGCTTTTGACGGCAGCCTTGGGAATCAACAGTGTGCTGATACCCGTCGCTTCCAATTTGCTGGGCAGGTAAACCCATTCTTTGTCCCTGAACACGTATATCCCTGCAGTCTCCGGACCGTAATATTCAATGTTGAGTTTTATGGTCCTGTCCCTGTTGACGGCTCCGCTCCTGTTGGCTATTGTCACAGTATATACCCCCGACGCCTTTATAGTATTTTTCGGGGAAGGCACTTCAATACCGGTATTGCCTTCAGTATAAGCGTCAATATTTACTAAAATGTCATTGTAATAGGTCCCCTTCTCTATGCTCATCCTGAGCCTGCCGTCACCGGACTCTATATTCATTCCGCTTATGGGCACCTGATTGGAGGAGGATCTTTTCATGGCCTGCGTGAAGTCATACTGCCGGTAGCTTGTCATGTAGCCTTCCTTTATGCCTCCCAGGTAACCGTTCACGAAGCCTTCCCTATACCGTTCATTTTCGCTGTTCAGCACATAATCGGCAATGACATCTTTCTCAGTTACTTTATACCTGTTTTCATCACAGGACAGGTTCATCATGCGGTCCGCCACCGCCAGGCCGGCGCCTTTTTCCATTCCCAGGTCCCAGCCGTTGCTGTAACCATCTCCATAAAGTCCCGCTGTCCTATCTACATTAGCTTTCCTGTATGCCCATTCATATTTGATCTGATAGGCTGTCTTAAAAGCTGCTATGAAAGCATCGCAATAATATTGTGAATCATTACCCAAAAGAAACAGATATTTAATCTTCTCATCCGAGGGCATATTTTTTCCCCAGTCGCTGATTGTGCCGCTGTAATAATCCCTGCTGCCTCTGTTTGCCCCAAGTAAGCCCCCTAAAAAATCTCCGTCTTCCCTACCCTGCTCAAAAGTGAGGACAGTAGGTTCATATTTTGCATATCTGTATCCGAATTCATAACCTTTCTTGAAACTGGCCCTGAAGCTTGAAAGGAAATCCTCCTTAATGGACTTGGGTTCTTTATTAAGGTCAAAAATCTCTGTAAGTTCCTTGGCAGCCGGAACCTGATTTCCCCAATCGCAATTCTTACCGGCGTAGAAGTCCATCTTTCCGTAAATCTCTCCTATGTAATAGCCCAATTCGTTTCCAAATGTATCTGCCTGTATCTGTTCAATGGGGAATAGCATCAGAAAGCACACCGCTGCAATGATAAATGCCGTATTCTTTAGTTTGTTCACTATTTCCGCCCCCTTTCCCATTATTTCCTGATAACAAGCACCTGCCCGGCCTTCAGCACATTGGCCGAAGTCAGGCTGTTATCTTTCATTACCCTGGTATATAAAGACCTGGTGCCGTAGAATTTATTGCTTATAGACATAAGCGTGTCCCCCGGCTGCACAACATAGAATTCATAGCTCTGGACGGCGGCTGCCTCTTCCTTGCTCTTGGCATAGCTTGCCTCTATCCTGTCAAATAAAATTACTCCGTAATCATCCTTGCCGGGTGCAAGCTCCGCATAAAGCCTGTCCAATTTGAGGGGATACAGTTTCACATCCTGTGGCGGAGCCGCGGAGATATATTTCCACCCTATCCAGTTGACCCCCTTGGACAGTTCTATATCTATCTTCTCACCCTCCGGGGTCCTGTATCTCATACCCAAAGTAACAGGGGAATATCCATAGGAGAATGCCCATACCCCTGCCGATTGAGGAGGATACTTTATTGTTATATCCTGGTCGTCTAAGACCACATAAGCCCTTTCAGGCTGGTAGCCCGTTGATATGAAATATTCCGCCCTGACGACGGTATTGCCGAATTTTCCTCCCTTTATCCGTTCCACGTTTCCGGTCACCCCGGTATCTGCCGTCATAAAGTAGATTGCATCCGATTCCATGTCGGCCAGTATTGTCCGCCTTTCGTCATTGTCACCGCCTTTTGTTCCTTCAGCTGTCTCCACATAGCCTTTGTAAGCCTTAAAGGGATTGTCCCTGCCTTGGGCAGTGTATCCGTTATTGTAGAAATATCCTTCCCTCTCCTCTTCGATTCCCATGTAGCCTATGGCTTTAAGGGACATCTGGCCATCAAGGGTATCCTTATCTTTTCTGTTGAAGGACAGCTGATCTATCAAAAGCCTTTTAGGGCTGTGCCGAAACATGGAAAGGATGTTTTCCAAATCAATGAAGCTGCCCTTATATGCAATAGCTACCTTTGTCAGTTTTGCATCAGCCTCCGCCAGATCTGCATCCTTGGGCTTTTCAAAGTTGATGCCGGGTACTCCCAATTTGCTGCTGTCTATTATGACATTCAACATATGAATCAGCTCCGGCTGGTCCACACCGTAATAATATTTCTGGACTGCCCTCCGGTATTCGTCTTTTACCGAATCCAGCTCTCTGTCTATTATTTTTTCTGTTGCAAGCAATTCCTGTATTCTTGCCTTTTCCCCCAGCTTGAATTCCTTATCCCCTTGAAGTCGTTTATGCTCTGCGTTCTGCAGGGGCATAATATATCTATAAAATAACCAAAATACAATAACTGCAGACAATAACAGGAGAAGATCTTTTTCTTTCTTGCTGATGCTCAGGCCAAATCCCGTCTTACTGCTTTTTAGCTTTGGCTCCATCTTTTTTCTCCTCCTTCAAATCAATATCCAGGTAAAAGGCGAAACAGTCCTCCTCATCGGTAATCTGGGGCACAAAAACCTTTTCAAGCCCCATTATCTTGGAAAGGTTATATCCGAACTGAGCAATGGAGTCCTTGTCCTTGGATACACCTTCGGCCTTTACTCCATCCTGTGTCATGACCATGGACTTCAGAAACAGTTCAGAGGGCATATTGGACCTTATATCTTCAAGCATGTACTCATTTACAATGTCAAGGCTTTCGATATACCGGTCCAGTGCGGCTATCTTGGACAGCTTCTCCTTATAATCGCTTATCTGCCTCTTCTTGTCCATTATTTCAGGCAGTCTGGGATCTTTCATGACGACATTTAGTTCCGCATTTAGATACTGAACCTCATTTTTCAGCTTTTTTATAATGAAAAAGTTATATATACCTATGGAGAATACTGCAACAAATATCAATACTGAAATAACCCTGATTATTGCAGTTGATTTCCCGGTTCCTTTCTTTTCGCTTTTTTTATTGTAGGATGAAAAAAAGTTCATGTCATTCACAGCATCACGCCCTTCCATCCCTGATCAGCGCACCGACGCAGCCGACATATTTATTTATATCCCCGTTCAGATGAATTCTTTCGACACTTTCGAGTATGGCGGTGGGAATGCTGAAGTACCCGCCGAAAAGCTTATCCATACCTTTTATTTTAGAAAGCCCTCCGTACAGGAGTATGTTGTCCAGCCACTTGTCGGGCTCTCTGGAGTCATAGTATTTGAACACCTTGTCTATTTTGTCCATAATGCCTTCCAGGCTCGTCTTTGTAATATTTGTATACCTGTCCTGCTCGGAATATTCTGCTTCAACTACACTAATATCCGAAATCCTCTGCTTATAGGTAAGAAGCTCTTCACTTCCCGGATCCATCAGTTTGGAGATATTCCTGTCCAGGCTGAACCCTCCGCTGTCGATCACCCTGTTGAGCTTTGCATTTCCTTTGTTCACTATAGTTACATTGGAAGTGCTGTAACCTAAGTCCACTGCGGCGATAGTAGTTTCTAAGGGTATAAGGCTTCCGTTTATGCGTCCTCCATGTCTTAGGAATTTCCATACCCCGTTGGAATGGAAATCCATCACCTCAGGCTTAAGCCCCAGCTCTTTGATAAAGTTATAATGCATATCCACCATTTCTTTTGGGATAGCCACAACCAGGACATTCAGCTTTTCCTGCCCGGCATTTTCAATACTTTCAACTGCCCTATGCTGTATCACATACTTACTGAAATCCATAGGAAGGTATTCCCCCAGCTGAAAGCTAAGCATACTCTCCAATTCCTTGCTGCCTAAGTTTGGGAGCAGCAGTTCCCTTATTATTATTGCCGTACTTTTTATGGAGATATGACAGGTGCCGCCTGAAATACCATTCTTTCGAAGCTCCCTCCTGACCGCATCCGACAATTTGTACTCATCTCTGATATAGCCGTTTTCATAGGCACCGGCCGGAGTAACAAAAGAAAATGCTTTTTTTATTTCTGTACTGTCCCTTTCCTGTCTGCCATTTACTATTTTTGTCTCATAGGAACTCAAATCTATAGCGGTAATGCTTTTTCCTGAAAACGATAACCTTTTCAATCAGACACCTCCGTTCTCATGCTAATTGATTTCGCTCCAGCTGTGTATCTCCCAGCCTACATTGGCAGGTTCGAGTATATGAGGAGGATAATCGTAGAACATTCTGGCATCATGGGAATATTTCTTGTTATAGCCTGTGCTGCCGATAGTTCCGACAGCCTGTCTGATTTTTTGTGTAATATTCCCCCATAATGTAATATCCCCTCTTCTATCCCCGGTTCTATAGCTCTCAAAACCAAAGCCTCCGTTGACCGCAAATACAGCAGAATGTATGGTTACTTCCTTCGGCGCCACATCGTAGTAAGTATCCGATGATGCTGATTTTACCCATTTGCTGCCGCTTTTTATCCATTCAAAGTTCCAGTATGGTTTGTCGCCGTCGACAGACATTTTGGGCCAGCCGTAATGAAGTATAAAGATGTCGCTGTTGGCCACAAGTCCCAGCATGTCCTTTCCGCTGGCCTCCCTGATATAGTAATCCTTTCCCGAGGGCTTGTAGGATGGGGTAAAGGCAGTGGAATAATATTCTATGCCCCCAAACTCGGGGTAGCTGTGTATACTACCCCCTGCCCAGGTATATTCCTTGGGCGGCTGGTTCGGTACAACACTGATATTGTTAAGATCGGAAGCCGAATAATCGTACCAGTTTGTCGGATCCGACCAGGTAATATAAATATCGTTGGCAGCCGCGATAGTAAGTGTTCCCTTAAGGGTACCGGATATGAATATATTGCCTGTTTTCAGATCAAATTTGCCTGTACCGCCTCCGATGGCTTTATCGACATAGATTACTCCGTTTTTAATGCTGCTTTGTGGTATGGTTGTTGCCGATGCCGCATTGCCATTCCTTATTTTTATGTTTTCACCGTCAAGATATATGCAAGTCCTGCCGTAAAACACCATATTGTCCTTCTGTGCCCACGCCTTCATTTGTGAATTCGTTTGGGGGAATACCAGCTCTCCGACCTTCTTAGGCTCTCCTGCCAGGTAAGCGTCGCCCCGATATGAACTCCTTATGCTCTCCGTGTGGGAACCTGAATACGAGACAGTATCAAAGAATACGGGATAATATACGTATTTCCCCAAGGTGTTGTTATACACCTTGCTGCCCTCAGTAGTATAGAAGTCTTTGTTGGTATGGTATGGGCCATGGCTTTCATCCCCCGAAGTCCACCAGATTTCCTTGCCGTCATTGTCGCTTACATAAACGTAATGTACAAATTGCTTTTTTCTTATCTTTGCTTCTATGGTCCTTTTAATATCCGGTCTGCTCTTGGCCCATCCGGTTGATTTAATGGTAATAAACCGGTCTGTGTCGCTGGGCTTGGTGACCTCCAGGCGGTAAAACCCATCCATAAAGGGTATGTCCACCCCCTGTATGTCTTCACTTTCCGCTGTACTGTAAAAATTTACATTGTCGTTCAGGTGCCAGAGGTAATAATTGTAACCTGCTTCTGCATACTCAATGGCTTTTTTCCCGGAATCGTCCGCAGTATTGAATTTAGACTGTGAATCCATCATACTGAGGGAAGTAAAGCCGAATATGACCGATATTGTAAGAACTATCAGTACCAGCGGCATGACGGATCCTTTTTTGTTCTTTAAAATATCCATGCAGCTCAGCTCCTTTCTATTCAGCCTCTGTCCTGCTCTTTGAGACCAGGTA
>ERZ795049.3952-NODE-3952-length-15167-cov-7.429328_pt1 | contig 15167 bp, 10 predicted proteins | sample MGYA00375133_ERZ795049 | MGnify/ENA primary metagenome ERZ795049 (study PRJEB30178, sample SAMN05720147) | activated sludge metagenome | isolation source: anaerobic digester from wastewater treatment plant | place: Japan | collected 2015-04-20 ...
TCTCGGGGGGCAATTTCCACGGCGAGCCGGTGGCCCTGGCCATGGATTACCTCAAGACCGCGCTCGCCGAAATCGGCAACATCTCGGAGCGGCGGGTGACCCGCCTGACCGACGATGCCTCGAACCAGGGCACGCTGCCCGCTTTCCTCATCAAGCACGGGGGCCTCAACTCGGGTTTTATGCTGGCCCAGTACACCGCGGCGGCGCTGGCGTCGGAGAACAAGGTGCTGGCCCATCCCGCGTGCGTCGATACCGTGCCCACCTCGGCCAACACCGAGGATCACGTGAGCATGGGGCCTATCGCCGCGCGGCAGGCGCAGGAGATCCTGGAGAATGTGGAGACCATCCTCGCCATCGAGCTGCTGGCGGCGGCGCAGGGCATCGACTTTCGGCGCGAGGTGCAGGGCGATGTGCCGCTGGGCCGGGGCACCGCGCCGGCCTACGCGCTCATCCGCAGCCACGTGCCCTTCCTGGAGCACGATACGTACATGGCGCCGCTGATCGAGCGGGTGCTGGCGCTGGTGCGGAGTGGAGAGCTGGTGAGAGCGGTCAATGAGGCGACCGAGGGAGCGTGAGGCGAGAAAGGGACGTGAAAGGGCACGAAAGGCGCGAAAGGGACGCGAAAGGGCACGAAAGGCGCGAAAGGGCGCGAAAGGCGGCGCTCATTCTTCGTGTCTTTCGCGAGTCTTTCGTGCCCCTTTCGTGTCCTTCCGTGCCCCATCAGTCTACTGTGCAGAAAGGAGCTGCGGAGTGAGCGCTCGTGTGGTGCGTGCGCCGCGCGGGACGGCGCTGTCGTGCAAGGGCTGGGGCCAGGAAGCGGCCATGCGCATGCTGATGAACAACCTGGACCCCGAGGTCGCGGAAAAGCCCGACGAGCTGATCGTCTATGGCGGGCGTGGCAAGGCGGCGCGCAGTTGGCAGGCCTTTGACGCCATCGTGGCCGCGCTGCAGGAGCTGGAGAACGACGAGACGCTGCTCGTGCAGTCGGGCAAGCCGGTGGGCGTCTTTCGCACGCACCGCGATGCGCCGCGGGTGCTGATCGCCAACGCCAACCTGGTGCCGGCGTGGGCGACGCAGGCGCACTTTGACGCCCTCGATGCGGCCGGGCTGACCATGTACGGCCAGATGACCGCCGGCTCGTGGATCTATATCGGCACCCAGGGCATTTTGCAGGGCACGTACGAGACGCTGGCCTCGGCCGCCGAGCGCCACTTTGGCGGCTCGCTCAGGGGGCGCTTCGTCCTCACCGCCGGGCTGGGCGGCATGGGCGGCGCGCAGCCGCTGGCCGTGACCATGAACGAGGGCGTGGCGCTGGTGGTGGAGGTGGACCCGGCGCGCGCGCAGCGGCGGCTGGCCACGCGCTATGTGGATGTGGTGGTCGACAACCTCGAAGAGGCGATGACGCTGGTGGAGGAGGCGCTGCAGCGCCAGGAGCCCCGGTCAGTCGGCCTCATCGGCAACGCGGCCGAGGTCTACCCCGAGCTGGTGGCGCGCGGCGTGCGGCCCGACGTGGTCACCGACCAGACCCCCGCCCATGACCCCATGAGCTATGTGCCCGCCGGGATGACGCTCGACGAGGCGGCCCAGTTGCGGCAGAGCGACCCCGAGCGCTACCGCGAGCGGGCGATGGCCGCCATGGCCGCGCACGTCGAGGCCATGCTCACCTTCCAGCGGCAGGGTGCCGTCGTCTTTGACTATGGCAACAACCTGCGCCAGCGCGCGTTCGACGCCGGGGTAAAGGACGCCTTTGACTTTCCCGGCTTTGTGCCCGCCTTTGTGCGCCCGCTCTTCTGCGAGGGCAAAGGCCCCTTCCGCTGGGCGGCGCTCTCGGGCGACCCCGAGGACATCTGGGTGACCGACGAGGTGGTGCAGCGCGAGTTCGCCTACGACGAGCACCTGGTGCGCTGGATCCGCATGGCCCACGAGCGCGTGGCCTTCCAGGGGCTGCCGGCGCGCATTTGCTGGCTGGGCTACGGCGAACGGGCGCGCTTTGGCCTCATCATCAACGACCTGGTGCGCCAGGGCCGCATCAAAGCGCCCATCGTCATCGGCCGCGACCACCTCGACTGCGGCTCGGTGGCCTCGCCGCGCCGCGAGACGGAGGGCATGCGCGACGGCTCCGACGCCGTATCAGACTGGGCGATCCTCAACGCCCTGATCAACGCCGTCTGCGGCGCCACCTGGGTCTCGTTCCACCACGGCGGCGGCGTGGGCATCGGCTACTCGCAACACGCCGGGCAGGTCATCGTGGCCGACGGCACGCCCGAGGCCGCGGCGCGCCTCGAGCGCGTGCTCACCGTGGACCCCGGCATGGGCATCATCCGCCACGCCGACGCGGGCTATCCCGAGGCGCTGGAGGCGGCGCAGCGGCACGGCATCAAGGTGCCGATGCGTGATGCGTGAAACGTGATGTGTGAAACGTGATGCGTAAAACGTAAGGAGTGCGTATTGCGTATTGCGTATTGCGTGTTCCGTTGATGCTGTCATTGCGAGCCGCAGCGAAGCAATCTCCAAGAAGGACAGAGCACACCTTCCGCATCGGAGATTGCTTCGCTGCGGTTGTTGAGAAACTCCCCGTTTGTCATTGCGAGGAGGCGGCCGCAGCCGCCGACGAAGCGATCTCCACGTCGCGATCTGGGGCGCTGGCGCACTTGGATTGCTTCGTCGGCTGCGGCCTCCTCGCAATGACAGCAGTAGTTTCTGTGCTTGCACATGCCGCGCGGCGGCATGGGATACTCGCAATGACAAGCTGAACGTCAGACGTGGGTGCGGCGAAGGGACGGGCATGACGTGAGTGACTGCGCATTCTGCACGCGAGAGGAGCAGCCGGCGGCGCTGTTCGAGACGGCGGGCCTCTACGTCATGCCCGACAAGTTCCCGATGACGCCCGGGCACGTGCTGATCATCTGCCGGGCGCACCTGCCCTGCTTCGCCGCCGCGCCCGAGACGCTGCTGGAAGAGTTGGAGGAGGCGGCCGGCCGCGTGCGCCGCTTCCTGCGCGAGGCCTACGGTGGCGCGATTCTGGCCTGGGAGAACGGCGTGGCCGGGCAGACGGTGTTCCATGCCCACCTGCACCTGCTGCCGGGAGCGCCGCCGGGCGTGCCGCCGGCGCTGGAGGATGCCGAGCTCGTGCCCATCGACGGCTGGGAGCCGGTGCGCCGGCGCTTCCAGCGCCACGGCTGCTACCGCTACCTGGCTTTCGGCGATGACCGCCGCCTGCTCGCCGGCCACAGCCCGGCGATGGCCCGCATGCGCACGTTCTGGGAGCAGCAGTTCCCGGCGCGCTGGAGTGAGGAGCAGGGCGAGTGGGTCAGGGCGACGACGCCCGAGGACGTGTGCGAGCTGGGACGGCGCTGGGCGCAGTGGGCGCATACGCGGGGCGGGGCAGATCTGTGAGGGAGCGTGAGTTGAGAGGGGATGGCGTGACCATACGACCGCTTCAGGAAGCTGATGCGCAGGGCGTGGCTGATGTCGTCAACGCCGGCCGGGTGAGCGAATGGCAGGAACCGGTCTCGGCGGCGGGGGTCGCCTGGCGTTGGTCTGAGCCGAGCTTTGACCGTGCGGCCGACACCTGGGGGGCTTTAGCCGGCAACGAGATGGTGGGCGCGTCCTGCGTCTACTTTGAGGATCCGCGCAACGTGCCCGGCGCCGGCGAGGTGCTGCGCCGGCTGTCAGTCGGCGTGCGCCCCGAGCAGTGGCTGCTCCACCCCGACCTCGCGCGCGAGCTGCTGCAGCGGGCCATGGCCCGGGCGCGCGCCAAGCCGCTGCTCGACCCGGCCAAGCCGCACTACCTGGGCACGTCGGTGTTTGCCGGCGATGAGCGCACAGAAGCGTTGCTCCTGTCGCTTGGCTTTGCCCATGTGCGCAGCTTTTTCACCATGCGTCGTGAGTGTCTGGGGGGCTGCCCGCCGTGGGGCGTCTGCCGGGGGTGCGCATTGTGCCCTGGCAGCCGGAGCGCGACCGCGCTGCCTGGGCCGCCCTGGCCGAGGCCTTCCGCGACCACTGGGGCTATATGCACCCCAACTATGAGCAGTTCCAGTTGCGCTTCCACGGTGCGCACAGTCGGCCCGACCTGTGGCGCCTGGCGCTCGACGAGGCCTCAGGCGAGGTGGCCGGGGTGTGCCTCGTGGTCATCGACCCGGCGGCGAGCGCGCTCACCGGGCGCGCCGATGGCTTGGTGGAGGAACTCGGCGTACGCCGGCCATGGCGGCGGCGGGGCGTGGGTCGGGCGCTGCTCATTGCCGGCATGGAGGCCCTGCGCCAGGCGGGCATGACGGCGGCCGTGCTGGGGGTCGACAGCGAGAGTCCCACCGGCGCCAACCGCCTGTATGAGCAGGTGGGCTATCGCGTGGTCCTCGAGTCGCGGGCGTACGGGCAGCCCTTGTGATGCCGCGGCGCGTACTCCGGCGCTGTGACCACGACCGTCGCTGCTAGGGGCCTATCCGAAAAGTCGTAGCATAGCCCCTTGTGGGCGTGAGCGCGGGCAAATTCGGCGCCGCAGCGTGGGAAAACGGGCACAAGGCCCTAGGCTACGCGACATTTCGGATAGGCTCTATGCGCGGCGGCCGGTTTTGACAGCGTGACGAGAACGTGCTATAGTGCATCTACAATCGAACTACAAAAGCTGTGAGCAGGACGAGTAGCTGCCGGAGCGGGGGCCAGAGAGCCGGGTGTGTGGTGGAAGCCCGGCACCAGCGCGGGCAGTGAATGGACCTGTGAGCCGCGGGCTGAACGGGCATAGGCCCCAGTAGGCCTCGCCGGAGCCGCCACCGTTATCAGGGCTGAGGGTATCGGATGCGTCTGTGCATCCCGTACCTGCATGAGTGAGGCTGGCCTTTCAGGCACACTACCCGCCATCACGGCGGGTTTTTTGTTTGTGGAGGGCTGGGCCTAACTCGGGTGGCACCGCGGGTGCAGCAAGCGCTCCCGTCCCGATGTGAGGGATGGGGGCGCTTTTGTTTTCTCAGGGAACTGAGGGGAGAAGGTGGGGCGGGCTTTCGAGCCCGCCAGGTGGCTCAGACATGAGGGCCGGACAGGCTGGAAAGCCTGTCCCACGGGCATGTAGGGCGGGCTTTCCAGCCCGCTGGGTGTCGCAGGGGCGAGGGCTGGGCAGGCGGGGACGCCTGCCCCACGGAGGAGAGACATGGCACAACGGGTATTTAGCGGCGTGCAGCCGACGGCTGATAGCATCCACATCGGCAACTACCTGGGTGCGGTGAAGGGGATGCTGCGGCTGCAGGAAGAATGCGAGTGCATCTATAGCGTGGTCGATTATCACGCCATCACGGTGCCCTACGAGCCGGCGCGGCTGCCGGGACGGGTGCTCAGCGTGGCGACCGACTACCTGGCGGCCGGGCTGGATCCAAACAAATCGGCGCTCATGGTGCAGTCGGACGTGCCCGAGCACGTGGAGCTGGCCTGGCTGTTGGGGGTGGCGGTGCCGGTGGCCAAGCTGCGGCAACTGCCGACCTACAAGGACAAGCGGGCGCGCACCGGCAATACCAATGTCGGGCTGCTCTGCTATCCCTTGCTGATGGCGGCCGATATCCTGATCTACAAGGCGGAACTGGTGCCGGTGGGGCGCGACCAACTGCCGCATATCGAGATCACCCGCGAGATTGCGCGCCTCTTCAACAACACCTTTGGCGAGACTTTTCCCGAGCCGCAAGGGCGCGTCAACGCGGCGGCGGTGGTGCCGGGGCTCGACGGGGGCGGCGCCATGTCGAAGAGCGTGCCTGGCAGCTTTATCGCCCTGAGCGACCCGCCGGAAGAGATCCGCCAGAAGCTGAGCCGTGCGGTGACCGACCCGGCGCGCCAGCGGCGGCGCGACCCCGGCGAACCGGCGCGCTGCAACATCTATACCATCCATGGCTTTTACACGCCCGAGGCCACGTGCCAGGCGCTGGCGCAGGGCTGTCGCGCCGGGGAGATCGGCTGCCTCGAGTGCAAGCGCACCCTGGCCGACGAGATGATCGCCGACCTGGCCCCGCTGCAGGCGCGGCGAGCGGAGCTCTTGGCGCATCCGGATACCGTCCGCGACGTGCTGCGCGAAGGCGCCCGGCGCGTGCGGCCGCTGGCGCAGGTGACGGTGGCCGAGGTCAGGGCGAAGATGGGATTGGTGGGGGTGGCGAGGACGACGTAGTGAGTGAAACGTAATGCGTAAAACGTGAGGAGTGATCCGGCCGCCTCATCGCTGCCGCTGGCTCCGTGGCGCTCGCTCGCGTCTGGTGAGGGAGCGGAACACGCCTTCACGGGGCGCGGCCCCTTACGCATTACGCATTACGTATTACGCATCACGCATCACGTTCTACGCATCACGCATCACGCACAAGGAGGTAACACAATGACCTGCCCAGATGAGACCAAGATTTACCTGCCCGAGAGCGAGCTGCCCGAGGCCTGGTACAACATCGCCGCCGACATGCCGGTGCCGATCCCACCGGTGCTGCACCCGGCGACTGCCAAGCCCATCGGCCCGGCCGACCTGGCGCCGCTCTTCCCCATGGCGCTGATCGAGCAGGAGGTCTCGACCGAGCGCTACATCCCCATCCCCGAGCCGGTGCGCGAGGTGCTGCGCCTGTGGCGGCCCTCGCCCCTGATGCGGGCGCGGCGGCTGGAGCGGGCGCTCGATACGCCGGCGCGCATCTACTTCAAGTACGAGGGCGTCAGCCCCGCCGGCAGCCACAAGCCCAACACGGCGGTAGCCCAGGTCTACTATAACAAAGAGGAGGGCATCCGCCGCCTGACGACCGAGACCGGCGCCGGGCAGTGGGGCACCGCCCTCTCGATGGCCTGCAACTTTTTCGGGGTCGAGTGCAAGGTCTACATGGTCAAGATCTCGTACCAGCAAAAGCCCTACCGGCGCTCGCTGATCGAGACCTTTGGCGCGCGTGTTATCGCCAGCCCCTCGACCGAGACCGAGGCGGGGCGGCGCATCCTGGCGCAGGACCCCGAGTCGCGCGGCGCGCTGGGCATTGCCATCAGCGAGGCGGTCGAAGAGGCGGCCCAGCACGACGACATCCACTACGCGCTGGGCAGCGTGCTCAACCACGTCCTATTGCACCAGACGGTCATCGGCGAGGAGGCGCTGAAGCAGATGGCCATCGCCGAGGCCTACCCCGATGTGGTTATCGGCTGCGTCGGCGGTGGCTCGAACTTTGGCGGCCTGGCCTTCCCCTTTATGCGCGAGCGGCTGCAGCGCGGGCCGAAGACGCGCTTTGTGGCGGTGGAGCCGGCGGCCTGCCCCACGCTGACCAAGGGCCCCTATGCCTACGACTATGGCGACTCGGCGGGGCTGGCGCCGCTGGTCAAGATGTACACCCTGGGCCACAGCTTTGTGCCGGCGGGCATCCACGCCGGCGGCCTGCGCTATCACGGCATGTCGCCGCTGATCTCGGCGTTGGTGAACGGCGGCTACGTGGAGCCGGTGGCCTACACGCAGACGCCGGTCTTTGACGCCGCGGTGCAGTTCGCGCGCGCCGAGGGCATCGTGCCGGCGCCCGAGTCGTCACACGCCATCCGTGCTGCCATTGACGAGGCCCTGCAGGCAAAAGAGGCTGGCGAGGCGCGCACCATCCTCTTCAACCTCAGCGGCCACGGCCACTTTGACATGGCGGCCTACGATGCCTACTTCCGTGGCGAGCTGCAGGACTATGCCCTGCCGCCCGACAAGCTCCAGGAGGCGCTGCGCACGCTGCCCAAGGTGGACGAGTAGACACTGGGCAGGGGGTTTGGCGGGCCTGCCTGCGCCGCTGGCCGCCCGCGGGGCGGCCAGCGGCGCAGGCAGGCCCGCCAAACCCCAGAACGAGGTAAGGATATGGATTTGCGAGTACCCGGCCCGACGCCGTTGCCGCCACCGGTGCGCGAGGCGTTGGCCGCAGAGATGATCAACCATCGCGGCGCCGAGTTCCGCGCGCTGCTGGCCGCGGTGACGGCCGGCCTGCAGCACGTGCTGCAGACCGAAGGCGACGTGCTCGTGCTGACCGGGTCGGGCACCGGCGCCATGGAGGCGGCCATCGTCAACCTGATCAGCCCCGGCGACCGCGTGCTGGCGGTGACGGTGGGCGCCTTTGGCGACCGGTTTGCCGAGGTCGCGCAAGCCTTTGGCGCTGAGGTCAGCACGGTGGCCAGCCCTTGGGGCCGGGCGGCGAACGCCCTGGCGCTGGAAGACGCGCTGGCGCGCACGCCCCATGTGCGGCTGGTGCTGGTGACCCACAACGAGACCTCGACCGGCGTGACCAACGACCTGCGCGCGCTCGCGGAGGTCGTCGGCGCGCGGCGTGGCGAGGGCGGCCCACTGCTGGTGGTCGACGCCGTCAGCTCGGCAGGGGCCATCCCGCTGCCGGTCGACGCCTGGGGCTGCGATGTGGCCATCACGGGCTCGCAGAAGGCGTGGATGGCGCCGCCGGGCGTGAGCATGCTCAGCATGAGCGAGCGCGCCTGGGCGGCGGCCGAGCGCGCCACCTGTCCGCGCTACTACTGGGACCTGCGCAAGGCCTGCCGCGCCGCCGAGCGCCATGAGACGCCTTGGACGCCGGCGGTGAATGCGCTGCAAGGGCTGCATGCCGCGCTCGCCATGATGCGCGCCGAGGGGCTGGAGGCGATCTATGCCCGCCACCGCCGTGTGGCGCACCGCATGCGCGAGGGCGCCAAGGCATTGGGCCTCGAGCTCTTTGCCGACCCGGCGCACGCCTCGAACACCGTGACCACGCTGCGTGTGCCCGAGGGCGTGGACGGCGAGATGCTGCTGCGGCGGGTGCGCGAGCTGGGGGTGACGCTGGCCGGCGGTCAGGGCGCGCTCAAGGGACGCATCATCCGCGTGGGCCACATGGGCTATGTCGATACGGCCGATATTGACCGTGTGTTGCAGGCCCTGGCAGCGGCGTTGGGCTGAGGCCAGGCGGTAACCTGCCGGCTCGCAGCTTTGCGCCAACCCGGCATGATACCCTAAAGGGGTTTGGAGCGGGTATGGCTGGGTCGGGCGCCGTGCGCCGCCCGCGGGCGGCGCACGGCGCCCGACCCAGCCATACCCGCTCCAAACCCCCTGATGAGTCGGGGGTGGAATGATGTCTCGAGTATTGGTGACTGAGCCGCTATCCGAAGAGGGGCTGGCGCGGCTGCGCGAGCGCACAGAGGTGGACGTGCGCGAGGGGCTGAACCCGGCCGAGCTGGCCGCGGCCATCGGCGAGTACGATGCGCTGATCGTGCGCAGCCGCACGCGGGTCACCGCCGAGGTGCTGGAGGCGGGCGTGCGTCTGCGGGTGGTGGCCCGCGCCGGCTCGGGGGTTGACAACATCGACGTCGAGGCGGCTACGCGGCGCGGCATCCTGGTGGTCAACGCGCCCAACGGCAACACCGTGGCCGTGGCCGAGCATACCATGGGGCTGATACTGGCGCTGGCACGGCACATCCCCGCCGGCGACGCGGCGACGAAGGAGGGTGGGTGGCCCAAAGGCGCGCTCATCGGCAGCGAGCTGCGCGGCAAGACGCTCGGCATCATCGGGCTGGGCCGCATCGGTGCCGCCGTGGCGCGGCGGGCGGCAGCCTTTGAGATGCGCCTGGTGGCCTGCGACCCCTTTGTGCCGGCCGAGCAGGCGGCGCGCCTGGGTGTGGAGATGGTGCCGCTCGAGGCGCTGCTGCAGCAGGCCGATTTCGTCTCCATCCACACGCCGGGCAACGAGCGCACACGCGGGCTGATCGACGCGGCCAGGCTGGCCCTGATGAAGCCGGCGGCGCGGCTTGTCAACTGCGCCCGCGGCGGCATTGTCGACGAGGCGGCGCTGCAGCAGGCGCTGGCCGAGGGGCGTCTGGCCGGCGCGGCGCTCGACGTCTTTGCCCAGGAGCCGCCCGGCGCGCCGGACCTGGTGCGCTCGCCCAAGACCGTCTGCACGCCGCACCTGGCCGCCTCGACGGAGGAAGCGCAGGAGAGCTGCGCCCTCGACGTGGCCGAGCAGGTGCTCGCCGTGCTGGCGGGGGGCGTGGCGCGCTACCCGGTCAACGCCCCGTCGCTCTCGAGCGAAGAACTGGCCGCGCTGGGCCCCTACCTCGAGCTGGCCACCCGCCTGGGCAGCTTCTTTGGGCAGATGGATGGCGGGGCCGTGCAGCGCCTCGAGTTCGCCTACGCCGGCGAGCCGGCCGAGCACGACACGGCGCTGCTGCGCGCCGCGCTCCTCGTGGGGTTGCTGCGCCTGGTCGTCGAGCAGCCGGTGAACCTGGTCAACGCCGGCGCCGTGGCCGCCGGCCGTGGCCTGGCCATCGCCGAGCGCCGCGAGCCCGAGGCCGAGAGCTATACCAACCTGCTGAGCATCCATGCCCAGACCACCGCGGGCGAGCGCTCGGTCATGGGGAGCGTGGTGCGTGGCCGGCCGCACGTCGTCGGCATCGACGGCTATTGGCTCGACTTTCCGCTCGAGGGCTACCTGCTGCTCAGCGAGCACGTCGAGCAGGCGGGGGTGCTGGGGCGCATGGGCACGATCTTGGGCGAGGCGGGGGTGAGCATCTCCTTCGTGCAGGTGGGGCGTTGGGGGCGCGGCTCGCGCGGCGTGATGGTGCTCGGCCTCGACGACCCCGTGCCTGCCGGCCTCCTCGAGCGCATGCGCGCCCTGCCCAGCATCCGCACCGCGCGGCTGATCCAGGTGTAGGGCGGCACACCTGACAGGTCTCCGGAGACCTGTCAGGTGTGCCACCCGGCTTTGCGGGGCCGCACGCTCGATGCTATAATCTGGCAATCTCGCGATGCGGCGCAGCCTGGGCAAGAGGAGGGTATGGACAAAGGGCGATTGCGCCTGCTCGTCGGCTTGGCCATCAGCGCATTGTGCCTCTACTTGGTGCTGCGCGCCGTCGACCTCGGCACGCTGGCCGAGGCCTATCGCGGCGCCGACTACCGCTACCTGGTGCCTGCCCTGGCGCTGACAGTCCTCATCAACTGGGCGCGCGCCTACCGCTGGCGGCTCCTGATGCATCCCCACGACCGGCAGCCTCTGGGCCGGGTCTTCTCGATCGTCAACATCGGCTACCTGTTTAACAACGTGTTGCCGGCGAAGGCGGGCGAGGTGGTGCGCGGCTACCTGGCGGGGCGGCTCCTGCCGGGAGGGCTCGCACAGGCGCTCTCGACGCTCTTGGTCGAACGGCTGCTCGATGTGCTGAGCGTGGTGCTGCTGCTGGCGGGGCTCTTGCCCTTCGTCGACCTGCCGGCGTGGGCGACAACAGGCAGGCTCCTCTTTGGGCTGGCGGCGCTTGTGGGCACGGCCGCGCTCGTGGCGCTGGCCCGCCTGGGCTCGCGCGGGCTCGACTGGGTGTGGCGCTACCTGGGCCGGCTGCCCCTGCTGGGCCACGCGCGGGTGCGGGCGGCCCTGGCGAACGTGCTCGAGGGCCTGCGCGTGCTGACCGTGCCGCGCCTGTTGCCCGGCATCGTGCTGTGGTCGCTGCTCGTCTGGCTCGGCTACGTGCTGCTCAACTATACCATGATGGCGGCCTTTCACGTGACCGGCCTCGTTCCGCAGCCGCTCTTGGCGTCGGCCGTCATCGTCTGCGCCACTGGGCTGAGCATGGTCGTGCCCTCGTCGCCGGGCGCCTTTGGTCCGGTGGAGGGAGCGGTCATCTTTGCCCTGGGGCTCTATGGCGTGGACCAAAGCCGGGCCTTTGCCTACGCCTTTGGCCAGCATGCCTTCAACCTCCTCGTGCTCGTCGCGCTCGGGCTGTGGGGCCTGCGCAGCGAGAGCCTGACGTTCGCGGGCATCCGCGAGCAGGCCCTTGGCGAGGCGCCCGCAGGCGCCGAGGAGCGCAGAGAGACCTGACCTGATCTACCATGCCTTGCTGGGCAGGTACAGCAGTGCTATAATAGCGCCCATCCCGCCGGCCTGCGCGCCGGCGAACGCGACCAGGAGTTGTAGCATTGAAGATTCTCATGGTGCTGACGTACTATTATCCCCACTGGACCGGCCTGACGGCCTACGCGCAGCGGCTGGCCGAGGGGCTGGTCGCCCGCGATCACCAGGTGACCGTGCTGACGGCGCAGTATCGGCCCGACCTGGCGCTGCGCGAGCGCCACAACGGGGTCGACATTGTGCGCCTGCCCACGATGGGGCGGGTCAGCCGCGGCGTGCTGATGCCCGGCTTTCCGCGCGCGGCGGCGCGCCTGATTCGCGAGAACGACGTGGTGCAGGTGCATGCCGTGCTGTTCGAGGCGCCGCTGGTGGCCTGGTTGGCGCGGCGTGCTGGCAAGGGGACGGTGTTCACCAACCATGGCGACCTGGTCATGCCCAACGGGGCCTTTGACCAGTTTGTGGAGCGCACGGTGACCGCGCTGATGACCCAGGCGCTGCGCTGGACCGATGTCGTCACTACGCACAGCCGTGACTATGGCGAGCACTCGGCGTTCATGCAACCCTTCCTCAGCAAGGCGGCCTATATCTACCCGCCCGTCGAGATCCCCGAGCCTATCCCCGAGCAGATGGCCGCGCTGCGCCGCGAGCAGGGGCTCGAAGGGGCGCGGGTCGTGGGCTTTGCCGGCCGCTTTGTCGAAGAGAAGGGTTTCGACTATCTCCTGCAGGCCATCCCGCTGGTGGAGGCCCGGCTGCCGGGCACCAAGTTCGTCTATGCCGGCGAGCGCAATGTGGCCTATGAAGATTTCGCAGGGCGCTGGGCGCACCTCATCGACCAGAACGCCGAACACCTGCGCTTCCTGGGCCTGGTGACCGATCGCCAGCGCCTGGCCGATTTCCTGGGCATGTGCGATGCCTTTGCGCTGCCCAGCCGCACCGATTGCTTCCCCAGCGTGCAGATCGAAGCCATGCTCTGTGGCACGCCCACCGTGACGGCCGATATCCCCGGGGCGCGCGAGGCGGTGCGGGTCACCGGGGCGGGCACGCTGGTGCGGCCGCGCGATCCGCAGGCCCTGGCCGACGGCCTGGTGGAGGTGCTCAACGCGCCCGAGCCCTACCGGCGCACCCGCGAGCAAATCCGCCAGGTCTTTAGCACCGAGCGGACGGTCATCGAATACGAGCAGCTCTTGCAGAGCCTGGTGCGGAAATAGCCACCTGCACCGGTTTTGATGGGCGTAGCCTGATACTACAACCGTACTTGTCTGTGAAAGCGTGTGATCCGGGCACAACGCTTCGCGCATAGCCGGAACGGAGCCTCTTGGGGGTCTTTTTGGCGGGTTGGCCAGAGCCGTGGCCGCCCGCGGGCGGCCACGGCTCTGGCCAACCCGCCAAAAAGACCCCTTCCGGGCAAGGGTCGGGCGCCCGAGGGCATGTGCCCGCGCAGGTTTGCCCGCGCCCAAGGGGCGGATGCGGAGCGTGTCAGCCGGCAGCTACCCGGATGACCCGCAGTGGCAGTGCCAAGTACGGTAGTAGTACTAGTACTAACCCCTTGCGGGTGTCGGAGCTCATCGAAACCGATGCAGACTGCGACTGGAGGCGGCAGCGACGTGGTCGATATGCAGGTGGTGGAGCGCCTGCTGCGCAACGAGTCGGACGTGGCCTACAAGCGGCGCGTGCGCACCATGGTCGAGTACCTCGATCCGCAGCCCGGCGAGCGCATCCTCGACTGTGGCTGCGGCATGGGGTTCTACCTCAAGGTGCTCAGCGCCACCGCGCAGGGCGCGTTCTGCGGCGTCGACGGCGAGGCCACGGTGCTCAGCTTTGGCCGCCGCGCGCTCGACGGCTGCGGCGTCGGCCTCACGCGCGGCGACGTGCTGCGCCTGCCCTACGCCGACAATGCCTTCGACAAAGTGCTCTTCAGTGAGGTGCTCGAGCACCTGCCCGATGATCGCGCCGGCCTGGCCGAGATCCGGCGCGTGCTGCGCCCCGGCGGCACCCTGGCGTTGACGGTGCCCCACCGCCGCTACCCCTTCTGGTACGACCCCATCAACCGTGTGGCCGAGAGTGTCTTCCGGGCGCCCATCCGCACGGGGCCTTTTGCCGGCATCTGGGCCAACCACTACCGGCTCTATTTGCCCGGGGAGGTCAGCGCGCTCCTCCGTGAGGCGAGGTTCGAGGTCGAGGAGGTGCGCGAGCTGACGCACTATTGTTTCCCCTTCACGCAGACCATCGTCTACACTTTCGGCAAGGGGGCCATCGAGCGGGGCCTCTTGCCCGGGTTCATCCTGCGCAGCACGCATCGCTTCCAGGGTGAGGAGAACAGCGGCAGCGCCCTGAACCCGATCAACTGGGCGCTGGCCCTCTTCAATGCGTGCGACCGGCTCAACGTCGTCGATAGATCGCAGAAGCGGACCTATGTGAACATTGCAGTGAGGGCCCGCAAGGGGACATGAATGAGCCCGCGAGCTCGCCGCTTGGCCACGGTATGCCTCATATCGAGTCTGGCGTTGGCGCTGTTGGGGCAGCTCTACTTTGCCCGGCGTCGCGACTATCTGTGGGATGGGGTTGTGCTCTATGGCCTGGCCGGCCTGCTTTTCTTGGGCGCGATCAGGCTGGCGGGCCTGGCCCCGGCACACGCGGGCGCACCGGGCTGGCCGCGGCGCGCGCTGGCCTGGGCAGGCGCGCACCGTCTGCGCGCCGCGGCGCTAGGCTGGAGCCTGCTGGCCGCCCTGTGGGTGGGCGCGCGGGCTGCCGGCCGCTTGAGCGCGGCTGAGGGTGGCCTGCTCCTGGGGCTGTGGCTGACGGCCATTGCCGCCTACGTGGCGGCGCTCAGCGACTGGCATGCGGCCCACTCTTGGCTGCGCAGCCTGCCCTCGCGCCTGCGTGCCGGCCCCTGCGATGCGCTGGCGCTGCTCGGGCTCAGCGCCGTGGCGCTCGCCACGCGGCTGCCCGGCCTCGGCCGTATCCCCTTCGTCCTCGGCGGCGACGAGGCCTCGATGGGCCTCGAGGCCATGGCCGTGCTGCAGGGCCGGCTGACCAACCCCTTCGTCACCGGCTGGTTCTCGCACCCCACCCTGTTCTTCTACATGCTCGCAGGCGCCCTCTCCCGCTTGGGGAGCACCATCGCGGGCCTGCGCGCGCTTCCGGCGCTGGCCGGGGCGCTCACCGTGCCTGCGCTGTACCTGCTGGCGCGCGACCTCTTTGGCCGGCGCGTGGCGCTGCTCGCGGCCGGCTACCTGGCCTGCTACCACTATGCCGTACACTATTCGCGCCTGGGGCTCAACAACATCATGGATCCGCTCGTGGCCACCGTGGCCTGCTACGTGCTGCTGGCGGGGCTGAACA
>ERZ795049.3955-NODE-3955-length-15156-cov-4.619297_pt1 | contig 15156 bp, 9 predicted proteins | sample MGYA00375133_ERZ795049 | MGnify/ENA primary metagenome ERZ795049 (study PRJEB30178, sample SAMN05720147) | activated sludge metagenome | isolation source: anaerobic digester from wastewater treatment plant | place: Japan | collected 2015-04-20 ...
TCTTCCGATCTCCGTCGTCGACCCCCGGCAGATAGCGGAAGAGGTGGGTGTAGAACGTATCCTGGCCGGTGATGATCGACCAGTTGAGCGGACTGCGCCCCCGGCCATGGGGCAACGGCCGGCACGAGCCGTGCATGCCCCAGGCGCCGAGCGGCAGGCAATCGAGGAACCATTCGGGGACGAGCCGCTGCCAGCCCATGACGAGCAGCAGGTCGAGGCCGAGCCGCGGCAGCGCCCGGCGGTCGGCCTCGGCGTTGAGAGCGTAATCGGTCGCGTGCGTCCAGGGGATCGCCAGCCGATCGAGTTCGTCGCGCAGGTCGAGATAGCCGGCCACCTGGTGCCGCCGGCCGAGCGCCGGGGGGAGGGTGATGACCTGCTGGAGCGGCACGCCGGCGCGCCGCAGGGCGCGGATCAGGTCCAGCGTCGTGTGTTTGCAGCCCAGAATGCCGATTCGTCGCTCCATCGCGCGCCTCGTGGTTTCCGCGGACTCATGGGCATGATCAAGCCCGTTGCGAGGGTCGTCAACTGCTATTCGGGGTAGACGCTGGGGGGCGAGGACGAGGGACGAGGGACGTGACGCACTCAGGCTCCGTCGGAACCTGGAGGGCGGTCGGCGAGTTCCTCGGCGTCGGACGGCGGCAGCGCGCGGCACGCCCGGCGGCTGGCTTCCCGGCCGCGATCGCGGTGCGCCTGTCCGGGCGGAGCGGTCGGTTTGCGCACCCGACGCAAGGGTTCCTTCTCCGGGGGATGCGTATTCTTGCGGCGCTTCATCTCAGGACGAGATCGAGCCAGATTCATGCTGGGGAGGCGTGGAAAAAATTTGCGGGACGGGCCCGCAGACAGCCCGTCCCGCAAGGGGTAGTGGGGTGGTTGCAACACCTTCCGTCGGCATGGCCTTCGGAAGGGACTGCAGGAAAGGAGACTTCTTCAAAAGAGAGGAGGGGAAGAAGTCCCTTGAGAGAAGTCAACCTGGTCGGAGTTGACTCTAGGAGGCATTATCACGGGCCATCTGGGCGGTTTCAAGTTTTTTTTCCGCCCCCCGCTGCGTGAGTCCATTTCCTCCTGAGCCGTTGTTGGGCCCCACGTTATGCGTTGATTTTGCTTGCTTTAGAATTGTGATCCGCTCGTGGTGGTAGTCTTCGGCGCTGACGATCTGGAGCGCGACGTGATACTTGTGGGCCAGGGCGCGCAGCTCGGCGGTCATGGCCGTTTGAAGGTAAGTCTTGAATTCAGAATGCACCACGATGCGGACGGCGGCGGCCGGCGGATCGGCTTCGAGTTCCGCCATCAGGTCATACTTGAGCTGTTTCCACAGTTGCTGGTCGGTCAGGATCCGGCCGCTGCCGTCGCAATAGGGGCAGGGGCGGTAGATCGCCTTGGCGAGGCTCTTACGGACGCGCTTGCGCGTCATCTGGACCAGTCCGAACTCAGAGAAGTCTGAAATTGCATACTTTGCGCGATCGGAGCGGAGGCACCGCTTGAATTCGCGGAGGACCGCCAGTTCGTTCTCGCGCTCGTTCATGTCGATGAAATCGATGACGATCAGGCCGCCCAGATCGCGAAGGCGGAGCTGGCGCGCGATGGCCCGGCACGCCTCCAGGTTGATCTTCAGGATGGTCTGTTCCTGATCCTCGTGGCCGACATAGCGCCCGCTGTTGATATCGATCGAGATGAGGGCCTCGGTTTCGTCGATGACGATCTCGCCGCCGCTGCGCAGCGGGACCTTGCGCCGCAGCGCTTTCTGAAACTGCTTCTCCACCTCGAAGGTATCGAAGATGCTGATCGGTGAATCGTAGAGGGCGATGCGATCGACCAGGCAGGGGACCATCACCTGGCAGGTGCGGATCAGCTCGCGCATGGCCGGCTTGGAGTCGATCAGGATCTCGTCGATGTCTTCGGTGAAGTTGTCGCGGACGACGCGGGTGATGATCTCCTGATCATCGTAGACGCGGGCGGGGGAGCGATCGCGGCGGGCGCGGCGGGTGATTTCCTGCCATTTTTTCTGCAGCTGCTCGGCGTCCTGGCGGATGGCCTCCTCGGCCTGATCGATGCCGGCCGTGCGGATGATGAGGGAGCCGGTCTCGGGTTTGAGGTCGCGCAGGATGTCGCGCAGGCGTTTGCGCTCGTCGCCGTCCTCGATGCGGCGCGAGACGCCGCCGGAGCGCTCGGCGAACGGCATGTAGACGAGATAGCGCCCGGGCAGCGAGATGAAGGTGGTGATGCGCGGGCCCTTGTTGTTGATCTCCTCTTTGGTGACCTGGACGAGGATTTCATCGCCGACGCGGAGGGGGCGGCGCGGCCGGTTCTTGACGGCCTCCTCGGTCTCGCCGACGACGACCGGATCGACATAGTCGTCGTCCTCCTCCTGGTCGGCCATCGCGTCGACCGCTTCGGTACCGCGCAGTTGGGACCGGCGCTCGCGTCGGGACGGCCCTTCTGGGGGAGCTCGAACTCGGGCAGGACGTCGTTGAAATGCAGGAAGGCGTTTTTCTCGCAGCCGATATTGACGAAGACCGCGCGCAGCCCGGGGACGATGCTTTCGACGCGCCCCTTGTAGATGTTGCCGATCTTGGAACGGGTGTGCAGATCCTCGACAAAAAGTTCAACCAGCGTGCCGTCTTCCAGCATGGCCACCCGAATGTCGGTGGCCTCCACATTAATCAGGACTTGTCGGCGCATGGATGGGCGTCGATGCTCCTTGGAAGGAAGGGTGTGCGTCGGGTTGGGGGAGGGGATGGTGAGGGCGCGAAGCGCCGGGAGACCGATAGCGGCGGCTCAGTCGGACACAAGCGTGCCCGCATGCTGGCCGCGCGGTGCGGAGAGGTGACAGCCAAGGCCGCCGCGTCCGACGCGGTTCAACAACCGGTTCTCGGATTGACTTTCGAACACTCAGTCCCAATAAAACCCGTTCGCATGGGGAGCCGACCCAAAAGGGGAAGGCGCCCGGGCGCGCCACCGAAAATCGGCGGCGCTGCCGGCCGGGGAGAACCTGTTCGTAACGGCCCGCCGCTGTTTGGCTGGCTGACGCGGGCGCTCGCCAAAGGTTCCCCGGGCGTCCAGTAGGCCCATACGATCCTGCAACGGATCGGGCGGTCGGCGCAATGAAATTGTTGCGGTGTCGAACTTAAAATCGGTCCGACCCGGCCGGTCGGACGGAGTTCGAGGTGGGGCGGGGCGCGCGGCCGGCCGGAGCGGGGCCGATTGGCATTGATGGCGGTCGCCCCCGCGGCTATGGTGAGGCCCGGTATGGACCGCCCGTTGCGCATCGCCCTGGCCAATAGCGGACGTCGCTGGATCGGCGAAGTGGCCCATGTCGCCATGCTGTATGAACAGCTCGAGCGGCTGGGGCACGAGCCGTGGCTAATCTGTCGCGCGGACCGGCCACTGCATGAGCAGGCGCGCGAGCGCAACTGGCGCATCCTGCCGCTGCGGTTCGAGCATGCCTTTTCCGTGGGGGCGGATGCGCGCGACGTGCTGGCCTGGCGGCGGCTGGTGCGCGAGCGCAAGATCGATCTGATCCACTGCCACCGCGGCAAGGACCACTGGATGGGGTGGGTGGTGGCGCGGCTGACGGGCCGGCCGCTGATCCGGACGCGCCACGTGGTGATGCCGGTGCGGCGTCATCCGCTGAACCGCTGGCTGTATCTGCACGGGACGGAGGCCGTGCTGAGCGTCAGTCGCGCGGCCGAAAGCGGGTTTGGCGCGTGGAGCGAAGATCTGCCGCGGCGGCGGGTCGTGCTGGCGGCGGTCGATGCCGACCGGTTTCATCCCCGGCGGCGGAGCGAGGAATGGCGCCGGCGTCACGTGGCCGCGCCGTGGCGCGCGCCGGACGCCGGCGCGCCGCTCTGGTTCGGCCTGATCGGTCGCTACCAGCGGGTCAAGGGGCACGATGTGTTTCTGGAGGCGGCCGCGCGCGTGGCGGCGCGGGTTCCCGAGGCGCATTTTCTGATTGCAGGCCAGGGTCCGCCCGGACAGCGCGCCAAGCGCCGCCGGCTGGCGGGCCAGCTCGGCATCGCCGACCGGGTGTGGATCGCGGGGCATCTAGGCAATCTGGCCAAGGTGCTGGCCTCGCTCGATGTCGGCGTGATCGCCTCGCGCGGCTCGGAGGGTTCGAGCCGGATCGCGCTGGAGATGATGGCGGCCGGCCTGCCGCTGGCGGCGACGCGCGTGGGGGGGATTCCGGAACTGGTGGAGCCGTGCGGTTGCGCGCGCGTCGTGCCGGCCGACGACCCGGAGGCGCTGGCCGACGCCATGCTGGCCTGGGCGCGCGATCCGGCGGCGCGGCAGCGCGCGGGGGAGGCCGGGCGGCGGCGCGTGCTGGCGCGCCATACTCCCCGCCGGTGGGCCGAACAAATGGTCCAGGTTTACCGCGAGGTGCTGCTGGGGTAGCGGGGCGGGCCGGGGTGGGGGTCAGCCCTCGGCGTCGGTCGTCCCGTTGGCGGCGCGGCGGCGGCGTCTGGATTTGCGCTGGGGGGGCATCATCTGGCGCAATTCGTTGAGGGCGCCGTAGCACAGCAGGGTGTCGCCGCGTTCGATCGTATCGTCTCCGCGCGGATTGGGAATGATTGAGCTGGAACGCGTTATGTGGATGACGTGGATGCTTTTCCTGTCCAGTCCGCAGTCGCGCAGGCGCTTGCCTTCGAGGTCGGGCATGTTGTGGACGGTGAACTCGGCGATGCCGAAGCCGCCGGCGAAGCGCAGGCGCTGTTTCAAGTCGACGTCGGGGAAGAGGACCTGATGCTCGATATCGGCGACGATGGCGCCGGCGACGTCGATCTTGGTGGTCGATTCGATCGCTTCGAGGCCGGGCGAGCTGTTCACCTCCATCACCTGGGGTCCTTCGTCCGATTCGAGCAGATCGACCCCGGCGATGCGCAGGCCGAGGATCTGGGCGGCGCGGATGGCCGCCTGTTCGTAGGGCCGGTCGAGCAGGAGGGCCATTGTCGTCCCGCCGCGATGGACGTTGCTGCGGAACTCCCCCTCCTGGGCCATGCGGCGCATGGCGGCGACGACCTTGTCGCCGACGACGATGGCGCGGATGTCGCGCCCGCGGCTCTCCTTGATGAACTTCTGCAGCAGGACGTTCTGGCGGGCGCTTTGCAGGGTCTCGACGATCGCCTCGGCCACTTTGACCGTCTCGGCCAGGATGACGCCGACGCCCTGCGTTCCCTCCAGCACCTTGATGATGACCGGCGCGCCGCCGATCCGTTCGATGGCCGGCAGGACATCGCGCTTTTCGCGCACGAACGCCGTCGGCGGGATGCCGATATCGTGCTTGCTCAGGATCTGCATCGTGCGCAGCTTGTCGCGCGAGCGCGAGATCGCCAGCGATTCGTTGGCGGTGTAGATCCCCATCTGCTCGAACTGGCGGACGACGGCGGTCCCGAATGTGGTGACCGAGGCGCCGATGCGCGGGATGGCGGCGTCGTAGGACGAGAGGGGCTTGTTCTTGTAATAGAGTTCGGGCGATTCCTTCTCCAGGCCGATCGAGAAGCGCAGGGTATTGAGGACGATGCAGCGGTGGCCGCGCGCCTCGGCCGCTTCCTTGAGCCGGCGCGTGCTGTAGGAACGGAGCCTGCGTGAGAGGACGGCGATTTTCACGGGCAACCTCGGTTCGTGGGGGGCTCGGAGACGGGGCCGGCCGGCGCGCCGGGGGAGCCCGACCCATCCGGGCCGCGGCCGAGCAGCCGGCGCTGCGAGGCGTCCACGAGGAAGTCATGCTCCAGGGCTTTGCGACCGATCAGCATGCGGAACAGCATTTTCTCGCGGTTGACCAGGGAAAGCTCGATTTCTTTTTCGACGGGGCCGATCCGCAGCAGCGTCCGCACGAAGCAGCGGCGCCGGTAGATGCCGGTGCTGGAGCGGACCCGGGCCCATTTGCAGGCGACCGTTTCGACCGTGACGCGCTTGTGGGCCTGTTTGCGGCTCAGGATCACCTCGAAGCGCACGCGGTTGCCCGCCAGCCGCTCCAGGCCGGTGACGTGGAGCGCGGAGGTGCGCGCGCCCGTATCGACCTTGGCCCTGAGTTCCTGAATGCCCCACGCGGGCAATGAGACGTACTCGGTCCATCCGATCAGCAGTTTGCCGTTGCCGTCGGCGGGGGCTGGGTCCGGTTGTGTCACGAAAGGTTTCCTTGCCCGGAGGATGGGGCGGTGCAACTTCCCGCGCCGGCGTGCGTCATCAGGAGGGATGGAAGCGAGCGGTTGTCCACCTTCTGCATATCACGGCGGCGGCGGGGACATCAACGCTGGTGTCGGATTCGGGGTTGAGGGGGAAGAACCGGGAACGGAATTTCGGCGGGCCTTTGGAGGCGAATACGAAGACGAGGGACGAGGGGCGAGGGACGAGGATCGGGGATAACGCTCGGATGATTCTTGCCTCGGCGGGTTTGTCGCTGTGGACGGGCCTGACGGTTTGCCTGCTGGTAAGTCTGATCTGCGCTGACCGAAACCGGGCGGCGGTGGGGGCGGGGCTGATTCTGCTGGTGGTCTGGCGGGTGGCGCCGGCGTTTGCGCAGGCCGCGCGCGAAATCCAGACGAGCTGGAGTCAGACGGCGGAGGGGGGCGCCGTGCGGGCGGTTGCCGAATGGATTCTGGACGTGTCGCCGATAACGCAACTCGTCCGCACCGCGGACAATTCCGCGGCGCTGAGCGTCGGGCGGTGCGCAACCTTTATGGTTGTGATGAATCTGATCTTTTCACTCCTGTTGCTGACGCCCAAGGCGCGTAAACGGTTTGACGTCGAGTATCATTAAGTCATAATGGGAGTTGCCGGGCGGTCCCCAGCCGAGGGGATTGGCCCGCGTTGTGCTTTAAACCCTGCCGTGTGCCACCAGGAGAGGTGAAACCGCACACGCAGCATTCAATCCCCCGCGCGGGGAGAGAGGAGGGTTGGAGTATGATGCCCATCGGACGGACCTTGACGGGAGCCGCCATCGCCGCCCTGGCGATGGTTGGGACGGTAGCGTTCGCGGAGAGCAGCAAGGTCAAGCATGACTTTAAATACGGGGAGCTGCGCACGCCGACGCGGAGTCTGGTGTCGGTCGATGTCGATACCCCGGAACACTTTGAAGAACCGTTTGTCGGGCCGGTGATTGTGGAGTTTGAGCCGGAAGGTCAGGTGTTTGGCGTCGTTCCGGACATGGTGACCGGGATTGAGAACGAGTCTGGGATGTGATCACCGGAGAAGCAACCGCAGAGGCGGATCACGTTCCGGATCCGGGGGCGGCGGATTTTTCCGCCGCCCCTTTTCGCTTGGAGCGGGAAGAAGTTCGCTTGAAGCGGGAAGAAGCACGCCAATCGTATATCGAAATGCGAAACAAATTGGAAAGTGCAATTTCAAGAACCGAAACAGACCTGCGCGATGTGAGCGTCAGCGATCATTCTGAGCAAAGCAAGGCACAAAGACATAGGCGCAACAGGCAACGACGCCAAGACGGAAACGCATCCAGACCGGGGATGCGTCCAGCGAGTCGTCGACCCGAAGCGGTATCGGCGCGTTGCGTTGCAACGCTCTGTCACCGCACTCCAGGATGGCCGATCAGCGTGTCGCGACATCCGCTGCGGAGTCCACGGGGGATTCAGCCGAGTGGTCGGTGCGAAAGACCAGTTCGCCCGCCTCGACATCGACTTGGACCCGCGAGCCGTCGCGGATCTCGCCGGCGATCAGCCGGCGCCCCAGGGCCGTCTCCAGTTCCTTCTGGATCAGACGCTTGAGCGGCCGCGCGCCGTAGGTCGGGTCATAGCCGCGGTTGGCGAGCCACGCCCGCGCCGCATCGGTCAGCTCCAGCGTGATGCGCCGGTCGGCCAACCGGCCGTAGATCTGTTCGAGCAGCAGGTCGACAATCTGCTTGATCTGCTCCAGGCCGAGCGGCGTGAAGAGCACGATGTCGTCGATCCGGTTGAGGAATTCCGGGCGGAAGTTGGCGCGCAGTTCGTTCATCACGCGCAGCCGCGTGTTCTCGTCCAGCTCGCCGTCTTCGTCCACTCCTTCGGTCAGGTAGGTGGAGCCGATGTTGGAGGTCATGATGACGACGGTGTTCTTGAAGTCGACGGTTCGTCCCTGGGAATCGGTCAGGCGGCCGTCGTCGAGCAGTTGCAGCAGGATGTGGAAGACATCGGGATGCGCCTTTTCGATCTCGTCGAACAGGAGCACGGCATACGGCCGGCGGCGCACTGCTTCGGTGAGCTGGCCGCCCTCCTCGTAGCCGACATAGCCCGGGGGCGCGCCGATCAGGCGCGAAACCGAGTGCTTCTCCATGTATTCCGACATGTCGATGCGGACCAGGTTCTCCTCGGTGTCGAACAGCGCCTGGGCCAGGGCCTTGGCCAGCTCGGTTTTGCCGACGCCGGTCGGGCCGAGGAAGATGAACGAGCCAATCGGCCGGCGCGGATCCTTCAGGCCGGAGCGGCCGCGCAGGACGGCGTCGGCAACGGCGCGCACGGCCTCATCCTGGCCGATGACGCGCCGGTGCAGGATTTCATCGAGCTTGAGCAGTTTTTCGCGCTCGCCTTCCATCAGGCGGGTCACGGGGATGCCGGTCCAGCGGGCGACAATTTCGGCGATTTCCTCCTCGGTCACTTCCTCGCGCAGGAGCGTGCCGGCGCCGAGCTTGTCGTGCTGCTGTTTTTCGAGCGCGGCAAGTTGCTGTTCGAGGTCGCGCAGCTTGCCGTATTTCAGCTCGGCCGCCTTGTTCAGGTCATAGGCGCGTTCGGCGCGCTCGACGGCGGCGCGCGTCTGTTCGATCTGCTCGCGCAGTTCGCGCAGTTTGCCGATCGACTCCTTCTCGGCCAGCCACTGGGCATTGAGTCGCGACTGTTCGTCGCGCAGCTCGGCCAGCTCCTTTTCGAGCGCGGCCAGCCGCTCGCGCGAGGCTTCGTCCTTTTCCTTGCGCAGCGCCGCCTGCTCGATTTCGAGCTGCATGACGCGGCGGCTGACCTGATCCAGTTCGCTGGGCATCGAGTCGATCTCGGTGCGCAGCATCGCGCCCGCCTCGTCGATCAGATCGATCGCCTTGTCGGGCAGGAAGCGGTCCGAGATGTAGCGATGCGAGAGGATCGCGGCCGAGACCAGTGCGCTGTCCTGAATCCGGACGCCGTGGTGGACCTCGAAGCGTTCGCGCAGGCAACGCAGGATCGAGATCGTATCCTCGACCGAGGGCTCCTCGATCAGGACCGGCTGGAAGCGGCGTTCCAGGGCGGGGTCCTTCTCGATGTATTTGCGGTATTCATCGAGGGTGGTGGCGCCGATGCAGTGCAGTTCGCCGCGCGCGAGCATGGGCTTGAGCATGTTGCCGGCGTCGATGGCGCCCTCGGCCTTGCCGGCGCCGACAATCGTATGGAGCTCATCGATGAACAGGATGATGCGGCCCTCGGCCTTCTGGACCTCGGCGAGGACGGCCTTGAGCCGTTCCTCGAACTCGCCGCGGAATTTGGCGCCGGCCAGCAGCGCGCCCATGTCGAGCGAAAAGACGGTCTTGTTGCGCAGGCCGTCGGGGACGTCGTTGCGCACGATGCGGTGGGCGAGGCCCTCGACGATGGCGGTCTTGCCGACGCCGGGCTCGCCGATCAGCACCGGGTTGTTCTTGGTGCGGCGCGAGAGGATGCGGATGGCGCGGCGGATCTCCTCGTCGCGGCCGATGACGGGGTCGAGCTTGCCGCGGCGCGCCTCCTCGACCAGATCGCGGCCGTACTTGGTCAATGCCTCATAGGTTGCTTCGGGGTTGTTGCTGGTGACGCGCTGGTTGCCGCGGACCTCGGCCATGGCGCGCAGGACCGCGTCATGTTTGACGCCGGATTTCTGCAGGACGCGGCCGGCCGGACGCGCCTTGGCTGAATCGAGCATCGCCAGCAGGACGTGCTCGACGCTGATGTAGTCGTCGCGCAGGCGGCGGGCTTCCTCCTCGGCGCGGACGAGGACGCGGTTGAGGTCCTGCGTCACGTAGACCTGGCCCGGTTCGACGCCGGGGCCGCTGACGCGCGGCATACGGTCCAGTTCCGCGTCGAGGTTTTTTCGGATGATGTCGACGTCGCAGTCGGCGCGCTCCAGAATGCGTGGGATGATGCCTTCGGGCTGGTCGAGCAGCGCGGCGAGCAGGTGTTCGACATCGACGGCCTGATGGCCGTGTTCGATGGCCAGGGTCTGCGCGGCGGCGAGCGCTTCCTGAGTCTTCTGAGTCAGTTTGTTCATGTCCATGATCTAAGCAACAGCTCCCTGCATCCCAATCTAGACCGGTGGGAGAGCAAAAGAAAGGCCAGCGGGACGCAATTTGTAATATGTTGAAAATAAATGGTTTGTAAGAGATGCGCGGAGCCTGGGAGCGTCACGTTGTGTAGCATAATGAGGCATTGTGGAAGACGGCGGAGCGGAATGTTACGCTCTTTGGAAGCGGTGCCTGGGTCGGCGGTTCATCGCGAGTTGGCAGACATCGGGTTTTTGAGAGCCGAGGACGAGGGGAGCCGGGGGCCAAATTCTTGGTTGTGCCGTTGGGGACGAGCACGAAGACGAGGACGGGGGAGGAGAAAGGAAGACGAGAGACGAGAGACTGACAACAGACGGGGACGAAACGGGTTTGACTCCCCGGATGCGGACGCTAGAATGGTGTTCGGGACGCTAGGGTCCGAGTTGGTGATTATCTGGCAGGAGTTCCACGGTGTCCAATCCAAGCCTTACGGAGCAATTTCCACCGGTCAGTTATGAGGCATGGCGCCGCGTGGTCGAACAGGACCTCGCCGGCGCCTCGTTCGAGAAAAAGCTGGTCACGCAGACGTATGAAGGCGTGTCGATTCAGCCGATTTATACGCGCCGGGACTGGCCGGTCGAGGGCGACCGGTCCGGCTTGCCGGGTCAGCCGCCGTTCACGCGCGGTGCGCGCCCGGTCAATCGCCGTCCGCTCGCGCTGGACGTCGCGGGGTGGGACATCCGCCAGGAGCACCGCCATCCCTCGCTCGCCGTGACCAATCAGGCCGTGCTGGCCGATCTGGAGCGCGGGGCGACGTCGGTTCAGTTCAGGCTGGATGCGGCGGCGCGCGCCGGATTGGACGGCGACGACCCCGCCGCCGGGGACCTGGCCGGCCAGGATGGCGTGATGATTTACTCCAGCGCCGACCTGGGCCGGGCACTGGATCAGGTGCTGCTGGAGATCGCGGGAATCGGCCTGGATGCCGGGGCGCAGTTTCTGCCGGCGGCCGGGTTGCTCGTCGCCCTCCTGCGCGAGCGGGGGCTGGACCCCGCGCGGGCGCGGGTCGCCTTCAACGCCGATCCGCTGGCGGCGCTGGCGGAGGAGGGCCGCCTGCCCACGCGCCTGGACGAAGCGCTGGACCGTCTGGCCGAGCTGGCGGCGTGGACCTCGCGTCACATGCCGTCGAGCCGCAGCGTCTGCGTCGGCACGTCGTGTTATCACCGGGCAGGGGCGACGGCCGTTCAGGACCTGGCCTTCTCGATGGCGACCGGCGTGGCGTATCTGCGCGCGATGCTGGGCTTCGGCCTGACGTTGCCGGCGGCGCTGAATCAACTGCTGTTTTCGTACAGCGTGGGCTGCAATCAGTTTCTTGCGATCGCCAAGCTGCGGGCGGCGCGGCGGCTGTGGGCGCGGGTGGCCGAGGCCTGCGGCGCCGAACCGCGGGACCGGGCAATGGCGCTGCACGTGCGCAACGCCGACCGGATCATGACCGTGCGCGACCCGTGGGTCAACATGCTGCGGACGACGGTCTGCTGTTTCGCCGGGGCGGCGGCGGGCGCCGAAAGCATCACGATTACCCCGTTCGACAGCCAGGTGGGCCTGCCCGATGACTTCAGCCGTCGGATCGCGCGCAACACCCAGGTGATCCTGATGGAGGAATCGCATCTGGGGCAGGTGATGGATCCGGGCGGCGGCTCGTGGTACATCGAGCGGCTGACCGAGGATCTGGCGGCCGCCGCGTGGAAGCTGTTCCAGGAGATTGAAGCACGGGGCGGGATGGGTGAGGCCATTGTCTCGGGCTGGGTGAAGGAGCAAATTGAAGCGGCGTATCAACCGCGGGAGAAGAACCTGGCGCGGCGCAAGGACGCGATCACCGGCGTGAGCGAATTTCCCAATCTGGGCGAGCGCTCGCTGGAACCGCGCGAGCCGGACCGCGCGGCGCTGCGGGAGGAAGCGCGCCAGCGGCTGGAGGGGCTGCGCCGGCGTGGCAATGTCGGCCGGGCGCTGCAGGCGCTCGAGGCCCAGGTGCGTGTGCGCGAGGGAGAACCGGGCGAGTTGATGGAGACGATCATCGCTGATGCGCAGGCCGGGGCGACGATCGGTGAACTGGCCCAGTCGCTCGACGGCGGGCACGAAGCGGTGACGATCGACGCGCTGGTGTTTCACACGTTCAGCGAGCCGTATGAAGCGCTGCGCGCCGCCAGCGACGAGTATGCCGCGCGCGCCGGCCACCGGCCGTCGGCGTTCCTGGTCAACCTGGGCCCGGTGGCGCAGCATACCGCGCGCGCGGGCTACGCCCGCAATTTCCTGGAGGCCGGCGGGTTCGAGGTGATCGACGGCGAGGGCTGCGACGACGCCGCGGCGGCCGGGTCGGCGTTTGCGGCGAGCGGCGCCGGCCTTGCCGTCATCTGTTCGTCCGACGCCGTCTATCAGCAGTTGGCGGCGCCCGTCGCCGGCGAGCTGAAACGGCGCGGGGCGCGGCGGATCGTGCTGGCCGGCCGGCCCGGCGAAAACGAGGCAAGCTGGCGCGAAGCCGGCATCGATACGTTCATTCACATCGGTTGCGACGTTCTGGGCACGCTGCGGTCGCTGCTCAAGGAACAAGGAGTTGAAGTCGAATGAGCCCGCTTCCGGATTTCACCAAGGTAGAGTTGAGCGAGCCGACCGGCGGAGGGGATCTGGCGCGCTGGCAACGCGAGGCGGAACAGCTCGCCGGGCGGCGGCTGGAGGATGTGACCTGGACAACGCCCGAGCAGATCGACGTCAAGCCGCTCTACACCTCGTCCGACCTGGACGGGGTGACGCATCTGGATACGATGCCGGGCTTTCCGCCGTTCCTGCGCGGGCCCTACGCCACGATGTATGTCATGCGGCCGTGGACGGTGCGGCAGTATGCGGGGTTTTCGACCGCCGAAGAGAGCAACGCCTTCTACCGGCGCAATCTGCTGGCGGGGCAGAAGGGGCTGTCGATCGCGTTCGATCTGGCCACGCATCGCGGTTACGACTCGGACCACCCGCGCGTGATGGGGGATGTCGGGATGGCGGGGGTCGCCGTCGATTCGATCGAGGACATGCGCATTCTGTTCGACGGGATCCCGCTGGACCAGATGTCGGTCTCGATGACGATGAACGGGGCGGTGCTGCCGGTGATGGCGCTCTATATCGTCGCCGCCGAGGAGCAGGGGGTGGCGCTCAAGCAGCTCTCCGGGACGATCCAGAACGACATCCTCAAGGAATTCATGGTGCGCAACACCTACATTTATCCGCCCGAGCCCTCGATGCGCATCATCGCCGACATCTTTGCGTTCACCTCGCAGCATATGCCGCGGTTCAACAGCATTTCGATCTCCGGCTATCACATGCAGGAGGCGGGGGCGACGGCGGATCTGGAGCTGGCCTACACGCTGGCCGACGGGGTGGAATACGTGCGGACGGGAATCAAGGCCGGGCTGGACGTCGATGCGTTCGCGCCGCGACTCTCGTTCTTCTGGGCGATCGGGATGAACTTCTTCATGGAGGTGGCCAAGCTGCGGGCGGCGCGGCTGCTGTGGGCGCGGCTGATGAAGCAGTTCAATCCGAACAACGAGAAGTCAATGTCGCTGCGTACGCACAGCCAGACCTCGGGCTGGAGCCTGACGGCGCAGGACGTCTTCAACAACGTGATCCGCACGTGCATCGAAGCGATGGCCGCGACGCAGGGCCATACGCAGTCGCTGCACACCAACTCGCTGGACGAAGCGCTGGCGCTGCCGACTGATTTCAGCGCGCGCATCGCCCGCAACACGCAGCTCTTCCTGCAGCAGGAGAGCGGGACGACCAGCGTGATCGACCCGTGGGGCGGCAGCTATTACGTGGAGAAGCTGACGGCCGATCTGGCGGCGCGCGCCTGGAGCCACATTCAGGAGATCGAGGAACTGGGCGGGATGGCCAAGGCGATCAACGCCGGCGTGCCGAAGATGCGCATCGAAGAGGCGGCGGCGCGCACGCAGGCGCGGATTGATTCGGGGCGCCAGACGATCGTCGGCGTCAACAAGTTCCGCCTGGACCAGGAGGAGCGGATAGAAATTTTGAAGGTGGAGAACTCAGCCGTGCGGGAAGCGCAGATCGCGCGGTTGAAGAAGCTGCGCGCCGAGCGCAATCAGGCCGCCGTGGAGCACGCGCTCGACGCGCTGACGCAGGCGGCGGCCGAGGGGACCGGCAACCTGCTGGAGCTGGCGGTGCAGGCGGCGCGCGCCCGCGCGACCGTCGGTGAGATCAGCAGCGCGCTGGAGAAAGTTTACGGCCGCCATCAGGCTGCGATCCAGTCCATCCAGGGCGTCTACAGCGGCGAGCTGGGCGAGGAGGAAGGGACGGTGAGTCGCATCCGGCAACTGGTCAGCTCGTTCATCGAGCAGGAGGGTCGCCGTCCACGGATCCTGATCGCCAAGATGGGCCAGGACGGCCACGACCGCGGCCAGAAGGTGGTTTCGACGGCCTTTGCGGACCTTGGCTTCGACGTGGACGTCGGTCCGCTGTTCCAGACGCCGGAGGAAACGGCGCGCCAGGCCGTGGAGAACGACGTGCATATCGTCGCGGTCAGTTCGCTGGCGGCGGGGCACCTGACGCTGGTGCCGCAACTGCGCGCGGAACTGGCCAAACAGGGGCGCGAGGACATCATGATCGTCGTCGGCGGCGTCGTGCCGCCGCAGGATTACGAGGCGCTGTATCAGGCGGGCGCGGCGGCGATCTTCGGGCCGGGGACGGTGATCGGCGAGGCCGCCGTGGAGTTGCTGGAAAAATTGAGCGGCCACCTGGGTTTCGCGCTGCCCGCCAAGTAGCGAGGTGACGAGGCGCGCGGCAACGCCATTTGCCGGCTTGGGCTCGCCCCCTGCGGGGACGCGGGGTTGGCGCGTGCACGTCGCCAGGTTCCGCTGCGCACCCCCAGACGCAGGTGGGTCAGTGGCGGCCGGGAAGGAGAAAGCGGCCGGTTTTCGAGA
>ERZ795049.3959-NODE-3959-length-15142-cov-15.508186_pt1 | contig 15142 bp, 9 predicted proteins | sample MGYA00375133_ERZ795049 | MGnify/ENA primary metagenome ERZ795049 (study PRJEB30178, sample SAMN05720147) | activated sludge metagenome | isolation source: anaerobic digester from wastewater treatment plant | place: Japan | collected 2015-04-20 ...
CGCATTGAGAACTCAAAAGACCATGAGAAGATGAAGAAGACCGGTGCTGAAAACAACGCCTTCTTCCTGAACACACAGGGCGACCTCGTGCTTCCGGGCGGCGCCAAATGGCTATTAATCCGGGCCAAGGACTTCGAGGACCGCGAGGAACTCTACAAGTACGAGGGGAACACGGAACTTTCCGGCGAGGCCCTCAAGGGCAAGATCAACGAGGCCTACTTGAACGGTTTCATCAGCGCAAACAACTCCGAATCGGTCCTGTTGGATCGCAATTCGCCCGTCAACCAGTTCCGCAGCGCGTTCGGGATGAACCTGCAGGCCGAGGGAACGACCCGCGTGGACATGTTCGCCAACCGCTATCCTCTCACCGATGCCCTGAAGCTCTTCGGCGCGGTGGAAGGCAAAGGCGCGCAAATGCCCAAGTGATTCCTCCGCGCACAGCGCGGAGGCTGGTTTCGGGTTTCATACTTCTGAGTCGGGCGCTCTTCTCTTGTTGCGACCGCGCAGTTGTGTGAGACTGAATTTGGCACCCGCGCTGGATTATAAAAAGGCGAGGAACGCATTATGCTTGTTTGCCGTCGGTTTTTCACATGCTTGGCCTGCACGTTCTTGTCGGCATCGTCAGTGGTGCTGCCGGTACTGTCGGCACCCTCATTCCGTGCCGACAAAAACTACCCTGAGATCGGTCTGCGCATGCGTGTACTCGGAGGATCGGTGCCGGAGCCGCTATCCACGCACAAAACCTACACCTACACGTTCACGCGCGACGGCGAGAGCTTTAAACAGGACAGGTTCGATGCGCAAGAGCTTTGGTACGCCACGCAAAACGTCGGCCAATGGCGCGACAGCGCGGAGAACGTGATGATCATCGGGCGGGCTTCGCGCCTGCTGCCGCGCATCGAAATGGATACAAAGCATGTCCCGCGTGATGCGTTCGAAACGGCGATGGCCGACCCCGCCACGGAGTTTGATCCTGAAAACAACGCATCCCTGACGGCGTGGGTCACAGATTTTTCCGGCTGCACCCTGCTTCAGCCGGAGAACCTGCGCACCGGATTCAACTTGACCCATGCGCTGTTTTTCCCGGTGGAGGAAGCCTCCACCCTGATTTACGCCTTTCGCGCCAAGACCCGCCTGCCGAGCGGCAAGACCATGCCGTCGGAATGGTTTTGCGTTGTGGTTAAGATCAATGACGGCACCCCGAAAAGCAAAACCCGCAAAGATTTCGAAACCCAGTTCCTCGCAAACGTTGCGGCCTTGCCGAGGTCAAGCCTGCCCGTCACCACAACGGGGACATCGAATAAACTGCCCGTTCCGGCATCCACGTCGTCGGCTACGGCGAACATCCCGGAGCATCCCAGCCGCACAGCCGCGCGTAAAAGCATCGCCAACATGAAAGGGTGGTGGTATGCCGAGACGCCCGAATACATCTTTCTTTCGGACATACGCAGCGCCGCCGGCAAGGCTCTGGTGCGCGATCTGCAGAAGAACATGCCGGTACTGCGTAGCGCTTTCATGCGTCTGATACCGCCATTCACCGACAACACCGATGTCAGCGTCGTGCGTATCTACCAAGAGCCGGATGCTTACAAGCAATATGTAGGTGAAAGCCACGAGTGGAGTGTCGGGCTTTGGTCGCCGATGCAGCGCGAATTGGTGATCCTTGCGCAAGACAGAGAACGCGAACAGATTATGCACGTCATCACGCACGAAAGTTTTCACCAATATCTCTTCTATGCTTGCAACATGATCCCCAACGCCGTGTGGTACAACGAAGGGCATGCCTGCTTCTTCGAAACCGCCCAGGTCGGCAGCCGGGGGCGTGTCAGGATAACCGAGAACTCGCGAGTCAGCCATCTGGGGCGCAATCTGGACGCCGCAGCGGCGCTACTGCCGAAACTGCTTCAATACGATTACAACGGATTCTACAACGGTTCTAAGGACCAGCGCGCGCTCAACTACACCACCGCCTGGGCTTTGATCTACTTCTTGCGCCAAGGCGTTCATGAGGAAAAACTGGAGGCCTACGCCGGTATCCTTGACGCATACCTGAGGAGTTTGGCCTCCGCAAAGGACGCCGCCGCCGCCACAGAAGCCGCTTTCGAAAACATCGATATGCCGAGGTTTCAGAAAGCCTTCGTAAACTTCTGGCGACGCCGCATAAATTCTGTCCGCAGTTTCGATATAGCTACTGAATAGCCGCAGAGAACGCAGAGGTTTTTTGGAACCGCCAAGACGCCAAGAACGCCAAGGGGAACATTGCTCGGATTTTTTTATCCACGGATAAACACAAGCTTGCTCCCGACTCTCTGTTCCCCTTTTCACCAGAAACGCATGATCTTCGCATCCCCCGTCACTAACCGATTACGCTTACCCATTACTTCTTACTTCCGCTTTGCTCGCTATTCACTGTATAATGCCCGCCCGTAAAGCCATGAAGAGGAAAGCTTTTGTTGGACTGTTGGTGACCGGGTGCCTCATAGCCGCGCTGATCTTTGTCGCGTGGCCGCGCCGTACCGCGCCTGACGCGGGCCCTAGTGCCGATAAGAACCTGTCGTCACGGCTGGCTACCCGTCCGCACCCGACACCCGCCGATCTGCCGCAACCCGCAACGGAGGCGGCGCAACAGGGCAGCGCGACGAATACACCGGTCGATGCGCCGGCCGCCGCTTCGGCGCATCTGGATGAGGCAACGCTCGAACCGCTGCGCCGCGCCTTCGTCGCGCCGCGTTTCAGCGAAGACCCCGCCCTGCCGCGTGAGCGCCAGACCCTGCTCTCCAACCGTCTGGTCGTCAGCCCCGAGAAGCGCTTGATCCCCGAAGCCGCCTCGGGTCGCCAGAACCCCACGCCACGCGGCACCACACCCTTCCTCGTGCAGTTCAACACGCCGGTCTCCGATGCCATGCGTAAGTTGCTGACCGAAGCCGGCGCGCTGGTACGCGGCTTCTTCCCCAACAACGCGATCCTCGCGGAGCTGAGCCCGGCCGCACTCGCCGCCCTGCAAGATATCGCCCAAGTGCAGGGTGCCGCTGAGTTTCTGCCCAGCGACAAGGTGCAACCCTTCCTCTCGTCGTTGATCGCCACATTCCCCAAAGAACGCACGTTGCGCGTCTCGATTCAGACATTGGCGCCCGAGGATGCCGCGCCGCTCGCCGCCGTCGTACGCAAACTGGACGGCGAAGTCGAAGCAGCCAGCGCCGGCACGCGCTGGGGCGTCGTGCAGGCCGTGCTGCCGCTCGGTGCAGTCGCCGATCTCACCGTGCGCGGCGAGGTGCAGTGGATTGAGGAGCGCCCCGAAATCCGGCACCGCAACGACATGGCCGTGGCCGCCGCGCGTCTCCATGCCGCCCCGGCATGGGACACCTGGGGCCTCACCGGCAAGGGACAGGTGGTCGCCCATGCCGATACCGGACTCGACACTGGCGTTCTGGCCACGATGCATCCCGATTTCGCGGGCCGCATCCGTGCCTTGATTGCGCGCGGCCGCCCCGGCGACCCTTCCGATCTCGATGGCCACGGCACCCACACCGCCGGCTCAATCCTTGGCAACGGCACCGCGAGCGCGGGCCAGTTTCGCGGTATCGCCTACGAGGCCGAATTGGTACACCAAGCGGTCATCGACGCCTACGGTTATTTCACGGGCTTGCCGATAGACCTTTACGATCTGTACGACGAAAGCTTTGCGCTGGGGGCCTACATCCACTCCGATAGCTGGGGTGCCAGTACCTACGGTGCCTATGACTACGACTGCCGCTCCACCGACCTCTTCGCCTGGGACCATCCCGAACATCTGGCGGTCTTCGCAGCCGGCAACGACGGACGTGACAGCGACAAGGATGGCAAGGTCGATAGCGATGCCATCGGCTCGCCCGCTGCGGCCAAGAACGTACTGGCCGTCGGCGCGACCGAAAGCGACCGTCCCGCCGGCAGCGGCGGCTACTCTTCCTACTCGTGGGGCAGCGCCTGGTATTCGCGCTATCCTGCCCTGCCGATCAGAAATGACCTGATCTCCTACAGCGCCACCCCCACACCCGTCTACCGTCAGGGTATGGCCGCTTTTTCCAGCCGCGGCCCCACCGACGACGGCCGCATCAAACCCGATGTGGTGGCGCCCGGTACCGACGTGATCTCCACAAAATCTGCGGTCGGCAAGAACGTCTGGACCGCCTACGCGCCAAACAATCGTTACTGTTTCGGCGGGGGCACCAGCATGGCGACCCCCCTTGCTGCCGGCATGGCCGCGCTAATGCGCCAGTACGCTACCGAGCGCGCCGCGATCACCAATCCCTCGGCCGCGCTGCTCAAAGCCATGATTGTGGGTGGTGCGCGCACGCTGGCTCCCGGACAGTACGGCACCAACACCACTCAGGAAATCCCCTTCGAATCGCCCAATGCGGTCGAGGGCTGGGGCCAGCCGGATGTCACCGGCACCGTGCATCCCGAAGGACGGATGATACGCCTGTTTGACCGCGTCGGACCGGCGGGCGGTGCCACCAACACCTTCGACGTAACCGTGACGACCGCCGACACGCCGCTCGATATCGCCCTGTGCTGGACAGACTACCCGGCCACCGCAGGCGCGGGCATCACGCGCGTCAACGACTTGGATCTGCTGGTAATCGCACCGGACGGCACCCCGCTCTATCCCAACGGCGGCGACGAGCGCGACAGCCTTAACACGGTCGAGACCGTACGCGTGCCCGCCGCGCAGGCTGGCGTTTACCAGATTCAGGTGATCGGCACGTCTGTTCCCTACAGCGGGGGCGCGGCCGGTCTTTACGTGCGCGGCGTGATTGCGGCCGCCCCGGTGATCGTCCATACGCCGTTGCCGCCTCAGGTGGCCGGCTCAACGCCGTATCCTGTCCTTTTCCACGTTCAGAGCGTGGCCCCGCTGGCCTCGGACGCGACCCATCTTTTCTGGAGCACCGGCGACGCCAGCGCCCCGACCGGCGGCTGGCAACAAGTCACGGCCGTTTGGCTCAGCAACGCCGTCTATCGCGCCGAGATCCCGGCCGTGCCTCCCGAGACATACGTCCACTATTACCTGCGCGCCGACCATACGGACGCAACCGCGTTCCTGCCGCCGCAGGCCCCGGATGCGACCTTTACCTTCTACGTGGACCGTACAGTTGATCTGATCGTCGGAGGCGCGCCCGCCCGGTACGGTACGGTGACGCCGCCCTACGGCACCAACACCATGATCGCCTCGGTCGCATTCACCGCATCAGCACCGGCGACCGTGCCGGTGTCTACCGGCGTCCGCCGCGCCTGCGACGGCTGGGTCGGCGATGGCGACGTCCCCGAACACGGCTCGGAAAACTCGGTCGCGCTCACGCTCAGTCAGCCCAGTACCCTCACTTGGCAGTGGGCCACCGAATACGCCCTGACCAGCCGCTACCGTCTGGCCAACACCGGGCGGGTGCTGAGCGAGACCGTCTCCTGGCACCGTGCCGACAGCCTTGCAACGACCGAAACCGCGCCGGAACTCGAAATCGTCGGCGACATCACCTACGCATTCTGCGGCTGGAGCGTCGACGGTGACCGCTGGCCGGACGCCACCTCCACCTCGCCAAATCCCGCCACCGGCATCCCGATGCACGCGCCGCGTCTCGCCCAAGGCAACTACCTGCCCTACCAGTTGGATACCGACAACGACGGTCTGAACGACTGGTGGGAGCTACGCTATTTCGGATCGGCCACCAACAGCACCCACGCTGCTTCCGATGATCCGGACAACGACAACTGGACGAACCTTAAGGAGTTTCTGGACAATACCGACCCGAACGACCCGCAGAGCGTCCCCGTGCCGCCGGAGATCACCTTTATGCCGCTCGCCCCGTTCCAAACCGTGCGTCCCCCTTGGACGGTGACGGCCACCGTGACGGATAACCTGAGCGTAGAAGAGGTCTATCTGGTCTGGCGTGAGAAGGACGACGCCGACTGGATCTTCACCCCTATGGCCTGGGTCGATTTCGATACCTTCCAAGCCGAGCTGACGCCGCCCTCGCACGGTGCGCAGCGGATCGATTACTGCGTGTACGCCGTCGATCTGCTCGGATGTTGTTTCCCTGAGCACGCCTCGATCACTCCCGTCTACAGCGTAATCGGCGATTATCTGCATCCCTGGCTCTCGGTCACCCCGGACAAATTTGAGACCTTCGAGCTATCAGAGACGCCCACCAATCCTCTTCTTTCAGTCGCCAATCTGGCCGGTCCCGATCTGGTCTGGACCGCCCGTCTGGCCGTGGCCGCCGCGCCTTTCTCGGTCACCAGCGGTTGGACGCACAGCGGCACGTACGACACCTGGGGCGTCACCACCAACCGCACTTGGAACGGCGACGCTGTCTGGTACTGCGGCGACCCCTCCTCGCGTACCTATCCCAACGCCTGCCACGCCTGGCTCGACACCCCGCCGTTCACGGTCGGCAACGGCGGCGGCCTGCTTTTCCGGCAGTGGATCCGCACGGAACACGAGACCGCCACGCGCTATTGGGACGGTGCCGTGCTGCGCATCTCGACCGACGGCGGCGCGACCTTCTCCTTGATCGAGCCGGTCGGCGGCTACCCCTTCCAAATCTCCGCCAATCCCGCCTCGCCCTTCGCGCCCGGTCACCCCTGCCTGGCGGGCGACGGCCGAAGATGGGAAACCGTCATGCTCGATCTTACCGCTTATGCCGGCCAGAGCGTAATCGTGCGCTTTGAATTCGGCTCTGATCTCTACGTGGTCAGCGAAGGGTGGTACATCGCCAACGTCACGCCCTTCGCCTGTGACACACCTGCGCCCGCTTGGCTGAAGGCCTCCGGTTCTTGGGGCGGAACCTTGGCCGATACTTGGTCCGTGCCGCTCGGACTGACGCTCGATCCCGCCGGGCTTGACTACCACGAGGAGGGCGTCGCCTGTATCCGCATCGAAAGCAACGACCCCACGTCGGAGCCGTTGATCCCGCTGACGGTACGCCGCGGCCACCGGCTCCACCTGACCGCGCACGGGCCCGGCATGGCCACAGCCGACCGCGCCTTCCTCTTCCGCACCACCCATGCCACCGTCACCCTCGCCGCCGATCCCGGCCACTACCTCTACGGCCTGCTGCTCGACGGCGTGCCGCAGCCCGGCGTGTACGATTACGCAACGGAGACCCGTACCCTGACTTTCGACAATGTCACGCAAGATCACGATGTGGACGCTTGGTTCACGATCAAGATCTGGACCCTCCAAGTGATCGCGCCGTCCTACAGCACCGCATCACCGGCGGCGGGCGCACACACTTTCCCGCACGGTACGCTCGTCACCGCATCGATCGATGATCCAATCAAGCCGCTGGAAGAGACTGTGCGCCTCCAATGCGCGCACTGGGAATTGACCGGCCACACGCACACCAGCGGCGTCCCGCCGCAGATGAGCTTCACGATCACCAACCATGCCACCCTGACATGGCACTGGATGTACGCCTTCCGTCTGCTCGCCCACGCCGGCCCCGGCGGCACGGTCGCCCCGGCCGAAAGCTGGCACCTGACCGGCTCGACCGCCTGCGTAACCGCCCATCCCGCCGTATACTACCACTTCGACGCCTGGTCCGGCAACCTCGTCGACACCTCAGCCGACGGCCCGCGCCTGACCGCCCTCATCAACGCGCCGCGCACGGTCTCCGCCACGTTCGCCCCCAACCTGACCCCGACGCACGGTGTCCCTGAGTACTGGCTAGCACAATACGGCCTGGGCGACGATTTCGACGTTGCCGCCGCGACCGACAGCGATCAAGACGGCATGCCGACCTGGGCCGAATGGCGTGCGGACACCGACCCCACCAACCCCCTCTCGCGTCTGGTGGTCACTGCCCTCGCGCCGCAACCCGACGGGTGGTCGCTGACTTGGATCGGCGGTCAAAACCGCACGCAGCGCGTCGAACGCGCCGACACGCCCGCCGGCCCCTGGAGTGCGTTCTACACCAACCTCCCGCCCACAGCGGTCACCAACACCCTCCTCCTGCCCGCTACTGCCCCCGCCGGCTTCTACCGCATCGCAGTGCCAGATTGAGCGTTGTTGCGACCACGCAGTGGTTCGCAACGACGAGTGTAAAAATGGCGGCGTTCCCAAGCGTCAACTTCGCGCATCAACCGCGACCGTTTGATTTTGCGATTCCGATGTTGCGGCAACGGCGGCGCTGCGGTATGATGACGGGTATTTGATGACTCCCCTGAAGTGAAAAGTCGGCCGGGTGGCCGAAGCAGGGGACGCGAGGTGTTGCCCGCCATGATTCGCATTCAGATTACCTGCCTATGCGCCGTATGCGTTCTGCTGGCGTCCGGTTGCGGTTCGGACTCCGGACAAAGTGCGTTGCGCCGCGGTATGGCCGCCTTCGGCGAGAAGAACTACCCCGAAGCGATCACCCACTTGACGCTTGCCTCGCAACGCATCACCGACTCGCCGGATCTCTACTATCACCTTGGCTGCGCCCACCTGCTCAAGGGCGAGCTCGATCCCGCAGCCGCCGCCTTCAAGGCCGCGTTCGACCTGAATCCGAAACATGGCGAAACCCTCGCCGGACTCGGCCAGCTCGCCTACTACACCAAAGAATTGCCCAAGGCCCAGATCTTCTTCCGCCAAGCGCTGGAAGCGGAAACCGCCAGCGATGAGTCGCGCGCCAGCATCCTCACCGGTCTCGCACTGACCGAAGCCGCACTCCGCCGCAACGACCAGGCGCGCCTCTGCCTGCTGCGCGCCCAGCAGACCGACCGTCGCTACGCACCCGCGTTCTACAACCTCGGCGCCCTCTACCTGAACGTCTACTCGCTGCGCGAAGAGGCACTTGATCAGTTTGAACTCTTCGTGCGCCTCACCGGCGCCTCCGACCCCTATCGGGAAAAAGCGCGCAACCAGATCACCCGTCTGCGCGCCGCGCTGGAACGCGCCAAGGCCGAAGAACTCGACGCCCTGCGCCGCCGCGACCCCGACCTCGCCGCGCGCCGCCTGCATGAGGGGATCGACGCCCAGTGCGCACGGCAGTTCACCAAGGCGCTCAAATGCTACCGCGAAGCGCTGGCCGCCGACCCGCTGGCTTTCAACGCCGCCTTCGGTCTGGGCAAGCTCTACCGCGATCAGAAACAACCGGCCGAGGCGTTAGAGGCCTTCAAGCGCGCCGCCGCCATCAACCCCGCCCATCAGGACAGCCTGCTCCAGGCCGCCAGTCTGGCAGTGCAGCTCAGGCGCTACGACGAAGCCGAGCGTATTCTCGATCTTGCCATCGCGCGCTCCCCCTTCACCCCGGAGAGCGCTGACCTCATGGCCCGCATCCGTCACGCTCAGGGGCGCTATCCCGAGGCGCGCGCCTACGGCCAGTTTTATCTTTCACTGCTGCGCCCAGAGGACAAAGGACGCGATGCCTACGAAAAGTGGGTCAACGCACTGCCGAAATAAACGAGGAGCCCCCTATGCCCGCCTTTATGACCCAGATGACACCGCTGGATTATCTGGCGTTCGGTGCCGTTGCTTGGCTGGTGATCCGTGGTTTCATGCGCGGTTGCTCCGGCGAACTTAGCGGATTGGTCGGCCTGCTGGCTGCCGCCGCGATCGGCTACTTCGGCTTCGCGCCGCTCGAACGCACCATTCTGGCCGCCAAGTTACTCGCCGCCAACCCCTACGCCGCGCGGCTGATCACTTTCATGCTGATCCTCGTGGCCTGCTTCTCCGTCTGGCTGCTCATCACCCGCATGCTGAAAGAAGCGCTGGAGCTGGTCGTAATCCAGCCCTTCGATGCGCTGCTCGGCGGCATCATCGGCGGTGTCAAAGCCTTCATCGCCATCGCCGTGCTCTGCACCCTCGGCCTGCTCAATCCGCACGAGGCTGACCGCGCCCGCCTGCAAGACCGGTCGCTCACCGTCAAAAAATTCGCCCCGCTGCTCCAGCGCGTCACCACGCCGGCTCAAGGCACATCCGACGAGGCATTCAGCAAGAAACGCCAGTTGGAGTGAACCCGCCGATGAACAGTGCGCCGCTCGAACAGTTGGACGACGCCGACCTCATGCTGCGCGTGCGCAGTCAAGATGACGAGGCCGCCTTTACCCTGTTGGTTTCGCGCCATCAAAAATCACTGCTGAACTTTTTCATCCGCTCCGGCGTTCAATACGACAGCGAAGACCTGGTGCAGCAGACCTTCCTGCGGCTCTACCGCTACCGGCAGCGCTATGTGGCGAGCGCCAAGTTCACGACCTTCCTCTTCCTGCTGGCGCGGCAGGTGTGGATCGACGAACTGCGCCGCAGGCAGCGCCGGCAGCGGCTGGCCGAGAGTCTAGCTGCCGAACCGTACGAGGAGTTCGCCGCCCCGGCCGCCCCCAGCGCCGGTGTGGCGGGCGATCTCGACCTCGCGCGTGCGTTGGCGGCTCTGTCCGAGGGGCTGCGCCAAGTCATCGAGCTGGCGGTCTATCAGGATCTGCCCTATGCCGAGGTGGCAGAGATTCTGGAGATCCCGGTCGGAACCGTGAAGTCAAGGATGTTCAACGCGCTCGCCAAACTGCGCGAGTTGTTAGTGGAAAAGAGAGGAGACACGCCATGAACCTGTACGCCCACCTGAGCGAGCTGCCCGCCGCCGAGGCCACTGCCTTCCGTGCGCTGGTCACCCGCCTGCGCGCCCTCCCCCAACACGAGCCATCCCCCCTGCTCACCTCGCGTATTCTGGCCGCCGTCGCCGACGAACGCGCCCACCCAACCCTCGACGTGCAACCAGAAACCAGAAACCAGAAACCAGAAACCCAAAAACCAAGACTCTGGTATTGGGCCGCCGCCGGTCTCGCCGCTTGCCTGCTGGCCGTGCTGACCCTCTTCGATCGCCCCGCCGATCCGACCGCCGCCGATCCGACCGTCTGGCTCGCCGCCAGTCAAGAGGCGGACGGCTCATGGCAGCCCGCACATCACGGCGGTGACCCAGCCTACCGCCCGGCCTTGACCGCCCTGGCCGCGCTCGCTCTGGCACGCGATCCCGCCGACCGCTTCAGTGCCGACGTGCGGCGCGCCTGCGATGCGTTGGCCGCGCTCCAGACCCCCGATGGCGCATTCGGCGGCACGGGTCGTGTCCGCGCCTACAATCACGCGCTCGCCACCTACGCGCTGGCCGCGCTTGCCCCGCAGGACGGCCCTGCCGCCGCCGCGCTCGAACGCGCCGTGGCCTACAGCCGCGCCAACCAGAGCGTCGAAGGCGGCTGGGACTACGAGCCCGGCTCCGAGGGCAACGCCGCCATGACCTCTTGGCAAGTGCAGGCGCTGGCCGCCGCCGCCGCAAAAGGGATCGGTCAAGCGAACATCCCGCTGCGTAAAGGACTGGTCTGGCTGAGAGGCGCCGCGCGCGACGATGGCGGCGTCGCATATCATCGCGGCTCGCCCAGCCGTTCTGAGGGTCTCGCCGCGCTGACCGCCCACACGCTGATGACCTCAGGGCAAGCGTTTGAAGGCCTCCCAGCGCTCGGTCGCCGCCTGACCGTCAACCTCACTGCCAGGGACGACGCAGCCGACTGCTACCGCGACTACGCCAAGGTCATGGCTTTTGAATCCGCTGGCGACACGGCGCGTGCCGAGACCGTGCGCGACGGCATGCAGCTCCGCCGCCAAGCCGGTGCGCAAGATCCGTGGGAGCCGATCGGCGGCACACTCTACACCTGCGCCTTCACGGCCCTGGCGCGCAAGTGAATGGCTTTTCGGCGGTGCTTGCGCCGCCGTCCGCCACCTTGCACTCCGCGTCCCTCTCGTACCCACGCACCTCCGTGTGCGTGGCCGTGTGCGTGGCCATGTGCTCATTCTTTCCCCGTCCGGGCGCGATGTCGCGCGAGCGCCCGGTGCGTCAGAAAGCCGATGAGCACCACCGCAGCGATCAGCGCTACACTCAAACGCGGCTGTCGCAGATAGGGCAGAATGTGGTCCCCGATGAAGGCACCCAACCACAGGAAAAGCAACGCCTGCACCAGCGAAGCCGCGCAAAGCATTGCCAAAAAGCGCGGGAACGGATAACGCACCACACCGGCCGCGCTGTAGGCCACTGTGCGAGCCCCCGGCAGAAAACGCGAAAACAACACAGCCTTGACCGCATGACAGGCGAAAACCTCTTTCATCCGCGTGAGCCGGCCAGCATCCATCCAGCGGCGGCTGAGCAAGAACTGCGTGGCATAACGGCCCGTCAGATAAAGCCCCAGATCGCCGGATATCCCTCCGAAAAACATGCCGATCAATGCCACCCACGCCTCCATGTGGCCTGCCGCTACCAGCAGTCCCACGCCGCAACGGGCGGCATCTTCCAGAAAACAGGTGCCCACCGCCACCAACAGCCCCTGCAGCCAGAGGTGATCAGAAAGGTGTTCGCAAAGCTGAAGAAAAGTCGCTTCGTTCACAATGGGCGCTGATTCTGCCACATTCCCCCGTCTGACGCAAGTGGCGTCCCTTTGTTTCCTGACCCTTTTTTGTCCTTTTTGAGTTGGCAAATGCCACGTGATACTGCATACTCTCCTACAACGGTGATGGTTTTGTTTTGTGTAACCTAGCTAAGAGCAGAAGCGCGCGATAAGCGCTGGGAGTCTTGTAATGACAGTCAGGAAGATCGAGATCGGTGCAGAGGTAGGAAAAGGCTGGCGGCTGTTCAAAGCGAACATGGGCGTCTTGATCCTGGGCGGTTTATTGGCGACTGTGGTTTCGGTGATCACCTGTGGCCTGCTGACAGGCCCTCTCATGGTCGGCATGCTACTGATCGCGCAGCGGCTGTTGAAGGGTGATCCTGACAAACCCCAGGCCGGCGATGTGTTCAAAGGCCTTGATTCGTTTATGCAGGCACTGTTGCTGATGGTCATCACGGCTGTCGTGGTTGCGGTGCTACGCCTCCTGATGGCGATGGGGGGCCTCCCGGTACTTATCGGGGGGCTGGTCGACTTGGTCGTCTCTGTCGTGACCCTGTGGGCGCTCGTATTCATCGCGTATGAAAAAGCTACAGCGATCGATGCCATCAAAAAGGTCTTTGTCTTGATCAAAAGCGGATCGTTCACCGTACCGCTGCTGTTTGCGATGATCGCCGGTCTCATCGGAGGCTTAGGCATGATCCTGTGTGTCGTCGGTATTTTCTTCACGATGCCGCTCACCTACTGCCTGATGGCGTGCTGCTATGATACGCTCTTCGGAGACGAGCCCGAGGCGATCGACTTGACCAGTACGCAGACACCCCCGCCGCCCGACCTGCGCTTGTAAGCGCGGCAATAATCAAAAAGGCCGAGGCCCCTTACGAAAGGGGCCTTTTTCATACCCGTTGACGTGCAAAAATCAAGCCAAAAGTGCCTGTTCATAACTGGTCGATAACTGTTGATCCGATTCTCTTGACGCAGTGAACTAACATGCGGCTAACATTACATAACTCATTGATAATCAATATATTGCGTCGTTTTATTTCGCTTTTCTTTTCGATATTTACGTATCGATTGACATCGCGCGGGCCTGTCAATAGTTTTACGACGGAAGTTCACTGCCACGCCGCGCACGCACTGCCGCACGGCGCGACGCATGGATTTAGGAGTTTATTTGGACGTTGAGCGTTAAAGTTGAACGTGCCCGCAAGTCTGACGAAAAAATTTGGAGTGCGGCGGCAAGCGGTATTCCGCGCGACGCCGCTTTTAAAGCACGAGTGCGGCGGCAAAGCGACGCGCAAAAGCGGTGCCGCGACCCGCGACCTGCGACGATAGTAGCCCCAAAAAACTTCCGTTTTCTCTGCGCCTCTGTGAGAGAAAAACCCGAACCATGCCACATCTCCACCGTTTGCTGTTTAACGCATGAAGGTGTATACTGCATGTGTTATGAATTCATCTTCAACCCATTTGTCCGGCTGCGGCAAGCCGACGCATGAGTATGAGGTTCTGGTGGTCGGAGGCGGGCACGCCGGTGTGGAGGCGGCACTTGTGGCGGCACGCATGGGATGCCGTACCCTTCTGATCACGGGACAGCAGTCGGCGATCGCCAAAATGCCGTGCAACCCGTCGATCGGCGGACTGGCCAAATCGCATCTCGTAGTGGAATTAGATGCGCTCGGCGGTGAAATGGGCCTCAATGCGGACCTATGCGGCTTTCAGTTCAAGACGTTGAATGCCAGCCGCGGCCCAGCCGTCAGGGCCACGCGTGTGCAGTGCGACAAACGCCAGTACACACGGCGCATGCAGCGGGTCATTGCAACGGCACCGAATCTGACCGTGCTCGAGGACGAGGTCACAGCCATCGTCATTGATCAAGGTGTTGCTCACGGCGTGGTATGCGCGGCACACGGCACCGTGTCCGCCCAGACCGTGATCCTGACGACCGGTACAGCACTACGCGGGCGGATTCACATCGGCGAAGAGGTGACTGTCGGCAGCGGTGACGAACGCCCGGCGGCGGATGCCCTTGCGGTTTCGCTACAAAACGCCGGGTTTGAGCTAATCCGACTGAAAACAGGCACGCCCCCCCGGCTTTCTGCGGCAAGTATCGCATGGGAAAAGACGCTGATCCAGCCCGGCGCGGAGCCGCCTCCGTTCTTTTCGATACAGACCCGATGTTCCACGTGGAACATTCCGGGGCCTTGGGAACCCGGTTCCGACCAGATTCCGTGCTGGTTAACCCACACAAACGAGCAGACACATGCGATTATCCGCGACAATTTGTCGCGAAGTTCGCTCTATGGCGGCTCAATTACTGGCACCGGTGTGCGATATTGCCCATCGATCGAGGACAAAATCGTCAAATTCACGGAAGCGATGCGCCACCATGTGTTTTTAGAGCCGGAGGGGCGCGATCCGGACGCCATGATCTATCCCGCCGGACTCTCGAACAGCTTGCCGCGTGATATACAGCGCACCATGGTGCGAAGCGTGGCGGGGCTTGAAGAAGCGGAGTTTCTGGCCGACGGGTATGCCATAGAGTATGACAGCGTGGATGCCCGCGAGTTGCGGCACACCCTCGAAAGCCTGCGCATACGCCGCCTCTATCTGGCCGGTCAGGTGAATGGCACGACGGGATATGAAGAGGCCGCCGCGCAAGGTTTCATGGCCGGTGCTAATGCCGCCTTGCGGGTTCAAGGACGCGAGCCGTTTACCCTTAGCCGTCAGGATGCCTATATCGGGGTGCTGATCGACGATCTGGTCACAAAAGGAA
>ERZ795049.3962-NODE-3962-length-15137-cov-21.790081_pt1 | contig 15137 bp, 1 predicted proteins | sample MGYA00375133_ERZ795049 | MGnify/ENA primary metagenome ERZ795049 (study PRJEB30178, sample SAMN05720147) | activated sludge metagenome | isolation source: anaerobic digester from wastewater treatment plant | place: Japan | collected 2015-04-20 ...
TCGCATACAGCTTCGCTGGCGTCACGATCCTTGCGTCGTCTGTTCCGGCGTCGGTCTCAGCGTGGGTTGCAAGCTCCGCGAGGCCTGAGGCCGACTCAGAGGCCGCCGGGATCTCCGGGATCTCCGGGATCTGCAAGGTCGCCCGGGCCGCGGCCGCGGTGGTATCATCCAATACGGTCGCTGCAAAGGCGCTGACGGTTGTGTTGTCAGCTATGGCCAGGGTTTTTGTCCCGATGGACAACCCGGTCACGTCAAGCCTCTGTGCGCTCCCCCACCACGATTGATCTTGCGGGTAGGTGCTCACCGTGACCGTGCCGGCGCCCGCAAATATCGTGTAGGCGCCAGCCTGGATGATTCCGTTCACCGTCAGCGTGACCCCGCCCGAAGGAGAAACCCGGGCCCCCTTGTGGACCCGGAGCGTAACTGTGGCCGGAATCGTCAGGTTTGTCCCGACCGTGTAAGTCGTCGTGTCTCCCGTGCCTGTGTGGGGAAGATCAATCGTCGCCTCTTCCGTCGCCCCGAGAGCATCGACAAGAGATTTCAGGGATGCGCTGTTGGTCGTGGCTCCCTGGTCGGCCGCCGAGGCATCGCAGACGTAGTGCTGTGCGTTGATGTCCGCTGCCTTTGACAGGTTATCCATGGCGTTCTTCGTGATTCGAAGCTCCACGATGTCGCCGGTTGCAAATGACCTCGCCGACGTTCCTTCCTGGGCCCTCTCGATCGTCATGGTATTTGACCCGGAAGTGCGGGCCGTGACCTTAACGATTTCCCTGTTTCCGGAAGTATCCACCAGTGTCGCCATGAAATAGTGAGGCGCCGCGACGGCCGGGAATCGGTCTCCGTGGCCTGCCGTCACGGAGATGGAGAGGGTCCCGGCCGTGATGTCGCCAGTAAGAACCGAAGATGCGTTGTTCGTCCACAGGATAGACATGCTCAATCCTCCCTATTCTTCATAAGGTTATAATTCTTGTTGAATCCGGTCATGATCTTCTGCATGACTTCGTCGATCTTCTTCTCCCGGGCCTTCCGGACGGCCGGGTCCTTGATGTTCTCGGCGGCCTTGAGCTGGTCCTTCAAGTCCTTCATGGCCTTTTGCGTGGCCTTCATGCGGCCAATCAGCCGGACCTCTGATTTGTATTCCTGAGCGATTTCCCGGACCTTCGCGGGGTCGTTCTTGTAGTGACTGAGCTGCCGCTGCACCAGCCTCACGGAATCCATGTTCTCGTAATACTCCTGGGTGAGGACCTGCTTTCCTGCCTTGCCGTAGACCCTTCGCAGGAACGGTATTTCATAGGTCTCGACGTCCTCACCCTTCGCGTATTTGATCGGCGTGCTGATGAGGTTCGAGACGAACTTCCCGGCGCCGCCCGTCACGGTGTCGATGGCCAGGTCGATAGATTCCGGGGATATGTCGATCTTCCCGGGCCGGACCTCGTCGCCTCCGGTGAGCTCATTGAGCGTCTTGGCGATCCACTTCGAGGGCACCCGGGCCGAGTGCCAATAGGTCTGAGAGCTGGGCTTTTCGGCGTAGGGGTTGGCCGATGGCCTGAGCTTCCGGCCACTCCAATCCTTGTTTTCCGCCCACTGGACGAAAGGATCCAGCAGGGTCGGGGAGATCATTTGCAGCAGGCTCGATTCCCCTCCCATGGGGTTGAAGGCGCTCACGATGGCACCGCCGACCCGCAGGGCACTCGCCGTTGCCTTGTTGTTTTTCTTGGTCAGGACCTCGCCGGCCGCCTGTCCCATGACGTGAAAGATGTTGTAGCCCCACGGGAGCGGTATCTGGATGTGCCCGCCGTTTCCGGGGAGCATGATGATCATGTTGCGGTCCTTGATCCACGGAGCTATCTTGTCGTAACGGTTCTCGCCGTCGTCGTCGTCTCCGCCCACGGCCCGGTTCATGATGTCCAGGGCGGCCGCAAAGACGATCGTCGCGCCCATGAGCTTCCGGACCTTGCGGCTTTTCGCGCCGGCCATGATGAGGCGGGCCGAGCCCTGGATGCTCGCGTTGTAGAACAGGTAGAAGGCATTGAGCACCGGGCCCATGTTGCCCTTGCGGTTGAAGTTGACGGTGAGTTCCTTGGCGATCTTCGCCGCCTTGCTCTCCGGCACGTCCGCCTCGATCAGGTTCTTGAACACGGAGAGCCTGATGGCGTTCTCGACGGCCGTGTTCATGTCGGCAATGTAGTCGAAAGCCGCGGTGAGGCCCCGCTTGACGCTGCGGATCTTGCCGTGCTTCATGTCCTCGATCTTCGAGATGAGGGCCTTCTCACGGTCCTGGATGGTCTCGTAGGACTGAATCCACCCGGTCTGTCCGCCGGCGTTGCGGAAGCGGTTGAACCAGCGGGCCCACTCCGTATCGCGGTTGTTGTCCTGGTACTCCCGGATGCCCTTGAAGGCGCTGCCGACCTGCTTGATGGCCTTCATCCGGATGGCGTCGGCCTCGTTGTCGGCCATGTTGTAAGCCGCCGTCTGGATGTCGCGGGCGAAGTTGGAGATGATGAACTCCGGGTTCAAGCTGGTATTGATCACGGCCAGCCAGCGGGAAATCTTGGCGACGGCCCGGGTGACGGCGCCCATGTCGGCCGCGTCGAGGTTCTTCAAGGCCGAGAGGATCTTCATGCCGTCGAGATCCCGCTCGTCGAACGTGACGTGATGGTCCTTGCCGTCGACCCGGACAGCCAGGACGTTGTCGGCCAGCATGTAGCCGAGGGGGTTGGCCCTGTAGACGATCAGGCCGTCCTCGTCGAAGGATGCCGTTTTCTCCGGCACGTCGATCTTCCAGGGGCCCCGGTGCGCCTTTGCGAACTCGAGGAACGCCCGGGAGACCTTGGCCTTTTCCGCCCTCACGATGGTCGCCTCGTGCTGGGCTACCACGTTGGCTAGGATGTTCACAACCTCGCGGGTGGACCCGGCCCGGAGCTTCTGCCCGCCGCGGACCTCGAAGCCCCTGCCCTTTCTCGGCATGGCCTCGCCCTTGCCCTCGCGCATGAGGGGAACGTAATGCTGGTAGGTCTTTTCCCACTTGGCGATGGTGTCCTCGGTCTCGAGCCCGGCCTCGATCAGCAGATCGCGCCTTGCCTTGGTGATGGCGTCGACCATCCTGCCGATGCGCTTGTAGATTTGGGCCTGCGGGCCCCGGTTAATCCGGTCGAGGATCTGCTCGGCTTCCTGGTCGGACATGCCGGAGAGGGCTTGATTGTCTTCCCGGTCGGGATTGATTTCCCGGAGCCGTGCATTGGCTTCCTTCGCGTGCCGGGCGTGCAGGTACTCGTCGGCCTGCTCGACGTCGATATTGTTTTCGCTCATGAGTTCAATGAGGGGGTCAACGTGCTTCTCGTCGAAGTCCTCGATTGCCGCCGCGGCCATGCCATGATAGCGGGTCTCGGCGAGGTAGGCGTCCTGGGCCTCGGGAAGCTCCCGCCCGGCCCGGCGCTCGGCCTCGCTCTGCGCCTTGTTGAGATAGAGGAACTTGTCCTGTGCCTGATAGCGGAGCTCATCCCATGCCCTCTTGAGGATGCCCGGCTGAACGATGCTGTCCACCATGGGCGCGAGGCTCTTGGGGATGATGGCAGGGGCATACGCTTCCGCCGTGCGCCCTTCCCTCCCCGTCCTATCAAAGATTCGGCCGCTCTCGATGCCCCTCAAAATGCTCTCCGGGCTCCGCACCCCGAACGCCTCCAGTATACCGTCGATGAAAGCCCTGATTCTCAGGATGATCCGGCCGATGGGTCCCCTCTGCTCGGGGATGGCGAGACGGTCTGCAATGAAATTCGCCCGGTCCTCGGGGCCTCCGATGTCCGTCCGGTTCGCCGGATCCCACTTGCCGTCACGGTGCAGGTTCTTGATGTGGTTCTTCAAGACGTCCACGTCGCGGGCGTTGATGATGCCGGCGGTCTCCATGAAGTGCATGCTCTCGTGGGCAAGGGTCCAGGTATCGCCGAACGTGCGGTGCAGTTTGATGTAGTAGCCGCCGGTAGACTTCTGGCCGAAGGCGCCCGGGATGACGGATCCGGGGGCAAACTTGGTCTTCCCGTAGCCGGCCAGGATAACGACCGCGTTGGGCTCGATATGATCCACCCGGTAGAGAGTGACGTACTTCCCGCCCCGGGTCTTGACGTAGATGTTGCCGTTTCGGTCCTTGCCTACCTCTTGACCGGGGAAGAACTTCTTGACATCGTCAATTTTCGCCACCTTCAGGAGGCCCCGGCGGTGCAGGTCGCGGACGGAGTAAGCGATAACGCCCGCCTCGATGTCCTTCTCTGTAATTTCACCCGCCTTTGCGCCGTGCGGGATTTCCTCATCCGTCACGGGACGGGAGCTGATGATCTCCTCAATGGCCTTGGTCCCGGTCTCCTTGTTCGTAGGAATGAAGTAACGGGTCTGATAACTGATCCTTTCTTCGAAAATACCGTACTTCCGCAGTTCGCCCATGTGCGTGTAATAGGGCCCTATCAATTCGATACGGTAATCTCCCGCAACTTTGCGCCTTTCGATGCGCCAATCATTCGAAAGCCGGTACTTGTAGCCTCTGTGCAGGACGTTGGCAAATATATCCGGTGCCTTGTATTCGGTCTTTGAAGCCGTTGCGCCAAGGCTCTTGAGGGTAGTGTCAAGGTATTGCCTGGGAATGACGCGGCCGATGATGTTCCGACCCTCCACGTTGAGGCGGTACACCTTCTGCCCTTCGGCTGGCAGGCGGTCCCATATCGGAAGGATGGCACCCGTGACCATGTGAACCCGTTCTTTTACCTCGGCAGGCATGGAATCGTATTCGTCTTCCCATGGCTTTTGCGCCTTATCCTTTGGGATCTTTTCGTACTTCGTTGGATCGTTGGTCTCATCAACGGGAATGCTGTGATAATTGTAGTTCGTTCCTATGGCAACATAGGACAGTTTGACCTCGCCCGTCGATGTGTCCGTCTTGCTCTTCTGCTTTCCGAGGGCCCACACGCGGCCGCTCTTGATGTTTCTTACATAGCCGTTGTCGGCGTAGGTGCGGCTTGTCGCGTAATCCAGGCGCTTCGCATCGTGGGTGAGTTCCACCTCGACGTACTTGGTTTCGGCCTTCGTCTTTGAATCGCGGTAGACGGTCTGCTCCTGAATCTTCTCCGTTCTTTTCGCCCGGATGGTCTGCATCCCTTCGTCCAGGGTGCCTCTCCGGATAGCCTCGGCGACCTTTATGTCGTGCCGGTAAGAGAACATCCTGAACACCTTGTCCTGCTCCGCAATCTTCATGTTGAGGATGCGGTTCAGGAATTGGGCGATGTCAGGCAATCGGGATTCATTGAGGGCCCCGGTATTTGGATCTATCAATCCGGTCAGGCCCGTCGCCTGCTCGAATTCGCCGATTGTCATTTCGGCCTGCCCGTGGAACATATCGACGATGAGTTGACGCAGGGCCTCTCTTGCCTCTTGGCTCTCGAGGTTGTCCCGGGCGGAGAAAAGCCCCTGACTTCCAGCCTTCCGTTCCCCGCGGGTGAGGGCGCCGAGCTGGTCCAACCTGCGAGCGATCGAGGAAATGAATCGTTTCTGTCCCTGCAGGTCAGTCGTGACGAGGATCCACTCGGGGGCCTGCTTCTGGTTCGTGCGATGCGTCCTCCCGAGACCCTGGACAGCCCGGTCAGCCCTCCACCCGGCTTGCACGAGGTATTGTTTTCGAAGCTGCTGATTCTTGGCCGTCAGGTCGGCATGGTAGCTCCGGCCCGTTCCGCCGGCGTAGGAGAAGACGAGGATGCGCTTCTTTCCGTCCATGAATAGGTCGGCGTCGGCCATGCCCTTGTTCTTGCCCCACGATTCTGAAACCCTTTTCTTTCCTTGCGGGGTATCTTTATAGACCACGCGGCGAGTGCGTCCGGTTACTTCCGCGACGGTGTCGGTCCCGAAGTGATTCAGGATGATTTCCAGGGGGCCATCGGGAACGCGGATAGACCCGAGGCGGTTCAAGAGTTCTTCCCGCATGGCCACGGCTTCCCTGTTCTCCACGGGGTTCCCCATGGAATCGACAACCGGCCGTGATTTTACGTTTCCATTTTCGTCCGTGTACTCTTCGAATTGCTGCACCGGGAAGGAGTTCTTGACATACTCCATGAGCGCGTCACGCGGGGTGAGGTCGAGGTCTTCCAGTTCCTCGCCTTCCTCGAGGCGGGCGATTGCCCGCTCCTGGGCGGCCTCGTTCGTGTTGACGAGTTGGATGACGACCGAATTGCCCGCCTTCATGTCGTTCTCGATCGAGGAAACGACGGAAGGCATTTGCATCGCCGTGATGATCTGGTTCCAGAATCGTTGATTCGTTCCCCAAAACTTCGACATGGCGGCCGCCACGGCAGCGCTGTTCAGGGTTCGGCCCTCGTCATCCTTGGCGCCAGTCAGGCGCATGGCCGCATGGATGTCCTTGAGGACGCCCTGCCAGGCCCCGGCCATTTCATCGTAGACTTCCCGCTGCTGCGGGGTAAGGGTATGTTCAAGCCTGTCGTATTTCACATCATCGTAGGACAGACTTCGTGCCGCATAGACGCCCATGGCCTTCATGTTCTGCGCGACCATCTCCATGATGCCTATGCCACCGGCAGAGATGTCTTGCACGAAAGCCCTTGCATTTCCGAATGGGGTCTTTGCACCCCAAAGGCCCAGCCTCGTAGCGTAGGCAAGGTTCATAACTTCCGTGGCGCCTGTCGCCGAGACGTAGAGGACCCTTGCCTTGGGAAGCATGTTTTGAAGCTGGATACCGGCAAGCGCAGTAGCGGAGGGCTTTGTCATGCCCCGTCTGCCTCTTACGGCTACCGCGTTGCCCATGTTGTGAGATTCATCGAAGGCGATCACGCCGTCAAAATCGGGACCCAGCCAGTTCGCAATCTGCTGCAGCCTGGAGACCTTCTTCCCTTCGGAAGACTTCTCCATCTTCAAAGTCCCGTATCCGACGAAGCCGATGCCCTGCTTGTGCGGGATGTCGGAATGGAGTTTCACCTTTCCGAGGTCAAAGAGAAGGTTCGGGTCCCATCCGACGCCCTCGATGTCGCGTGCTGCATCCTTGATTAGGGGTGAGTTCTGAGAAATCCAGAGCGCTTTCTTCCGGCCCTGATTCCAGTTGTCCCACAGGATAGCGGCGATCTCTCGTCCCTTGCCTACGCCAGTTCCGTCGCCGATGAAATAGCCCTTCCGGAAGGTCTTAAAGGTAGCCGTTTCGTCAACACCGGATACGAGTTCGCTTCTTTCAATGTACCGACCCGTCTTGTCATAATAGCCGCCCTCGTCGAGCGTCTCTCCGTGGGCCTGCCCGGCATACACCACGGCCTCGAGCTGCGCCAGAGATACCTTGCCTTCCTTGATGGCCTTTTCAGGGATATGCGGCTGGTAGGTCGGGTCAATCGGTTCGACCGACGCCATGGCCGCCGATTCGACGAGTTTGCCGGGATGCGGCTTTGCGTTGGGGATGCTTAACTTGGCAGGCTTGTAGGTATCGAAAACCGAATCGGAAAGCTCTTCTGCTTCCCGCTCGATGTCAAGCTTTTGCTCAACGGTCAGGCCGGAGACTTCAGGTATCCCGGAATCAGCCTCGGCAGACTGTCGTGAAGAGCCAGTAAGAGTTGATCCGCCAACTCCTCCGGCTGTCTCAACACTCGGCTTGGCACCGGGTCTTGCTTCTCCCCGTTCGGGCCGTGTTCCAGAAACCGCTCCACCTTCTCCGGGCTCCACCCTTGCAGGCTTTCCAGGCTGCTTCGGAGCCGGCTGTCCTGGTGCTCGAACCGATTGTCCAGGGCCCACTCCGCCAGTTGCAGGCAGTACAGGCTCGTTGGGTCGGGCACCTGGCCGAGCTTCTTCAGCGCCCGCTTCGCCGCGAGGTTGAGTCGGCTTCTGTTCTCCGGGATATGTTCTGGCATCGCGTACTCCTTCCAGTAAAGGAATCAGGTCCTCTACCTTCGACACCTTTCCCGTGATTTCATTATCCTCCGTTTTGCCGGTCTTGTCAATCACTAAGATTTGGTTATCAAAGGTGGTTCCGTACTTTTTATACTCCTGGCCGGATACGCCGATGTTTGCCTTTACGGTGTATTCGGCCCTGATTTTCTTCCACCAGTCCTTGAAGTTTGCCTTGTCGGCGGCCATGCCTTCCCCGACGATGGCCACGAGGCGCCCGCCCGGCTCAAGCCTCTTGAGGGCCTGCTCGATGTGGACGGCACCGTTGATGGTCTTGCGTTCCCCCTGCATCCTTCCCCCGGTGGCGGAGAAGGGCGGGTTCATGACAACGACGGTGGGATTGACATCGTCCGGGAGAATGTTGTTGAGCTGCTCGGCGTTCTCTGTGTGAATCCGGGCGAAGCCGAGTTCCTTCAGAACCGACACGCGGCGGGGGCTGATCTCGTTGACGATCACCCGGGCCCCGGCGATCTTCCCGAAGACGGCGAGGTTGCCCGTCCCGGCCGAGGGCTCGAGGTAGGTCTCGCCTTCCTTTATGTTGGCTACCCAGTTCGCAACGTAGGCAAAGGCCGGCGGGGTGGAGAACTGCTGGAATTCGTCCATCTCGGCCGTGCGAGTGGTTTGGGTAGGAATGATGTCGTTGATGGTCTTGAGGGCCTTGATACGTTCCTTGGCCCACTTCGCTTCACTTGGTCCTGCTGGGTTCAGGGTGAGGTTTCCGACGGAATCAATGTAGTCATTGATTCCGAGCTCCATTGCATCGTAGGCATCTTTCGCCGAGAAAGTGCCTTCGGCCAGAGTGCCCCCGAAGGCTTCGGCGGCTTTGTCAAAAAGTTCCTCGCGGGTGAATGGCGTGTGCTTCTTGATCTTGTCGCTCACCCATGCGGACACAGCCCCGTAAGCCGTTGCTTCCTTCTTTGTCAGGGCGGTCTCGGGGGCTTCCTCGACGGGTGCGGCAATATTCGCCAAGTCCCAACCGCGGAACCATTGATCATATGCGGCCTTCGTGTGATACTTCCCCTGCGCCGTCAGCATAAAGTCGACGTCGAGAGCTGGCATTCTTTTCAGTCCACGCTCGAAGGCGGCCTTGCCGTACTCGTAGGGCGTCTTGGTCGGTGCTGCCTCGGGAGTCTTGGCGCTTTCTTCTTTGACCTCCGGCCTTTCCTCTGCCTTCTGCCCCCTCAGTATCCCGAGTATCTTCTCCGTCGGATCCCCGCCCTTGTAGAAACTCCATACCTTCTTCGGCCCGTACCAGCGGCCACCGGCGGCCTTGAGTTGCTCCTTATAGAACTTCGTCGCGCCCGAGACGGTCCAGACTTCATTCCCGTTCTTGGTCGTGTCCTTCGTCACGCGGAGGTTGAAGCCGCGGAAGAGTTCGTCTGCGAGGGACTGGGTGGGTGCTGCGGCAGCTGGTTCCGGTTTCGGTTCTTCGGCCGGTTCCGTCGCCTTCTTGGCACCGTATACGCCCTCTGCATATTTGGTTTCGGCCTGATCTCGGGTAGGATAGGCGTTGACGCTGACGACCCGGCCGGATTCCAGATCGGTCACGAGGATAAAGCCGCGCTTGTCCTCTACGTCTTTGGCGTAGAGCAGGTCATACTTGATCCCGTCGATCGTCTTGGTCATGTCGACAACGGCATCTACGCCCATGACCTTCTGGTATTGTATCTTCGGCCCCGCCTCTTCCTCTATGTATCTCTCGGCCGCCTCGATCCATACGGCCTTCACCTGATCGTCCGGTTTTTCGTCAACCGCTCCCATGATGTAGGATTTCACATCATAGGCTTTCGCCTTTGCCCTTCGTGCGATCTCCACGAAGATCGGCTTCAACTTCTGGAAAAGCTCATCGTTGAGGATCTGCGTCCCGGCAAACCCCATGCCCTGCGAATTCTTGATGTGGTCGTTGATGATCGAGAAGGCGTCCTTGACGAGTTCGTTCATGGACTTTTCGGCAAGGGGCTTCTCTTCGACGGCCTTGGCCACTTCTTCGATTGTCGCGGTCTTGGGTCCTGCGGCTGTGGTAGGTGCGGAGATTCCGATTTCGCCAGCTGCAGGAGTGAGGTCAAACGTCTCCGCCTCGCTCATGCCGGGCATGACGCCTTGTTCGCCTGCCTTGGTTTTCTCGGTCTTGGGGGTTACTTCTTCGGCGCGGCTTTCCGCAGGAGGCGCCTCATTCTCTTCTCGATGCGCTTCACCACGTTCGGCCTGATAGGCTTTGAGGACTTCTTCGTTTCCATTGGCTACCTCAGATGCTACCACATTTATTGCAGCGGTTTCAATCTCTTTTTCGGTCGGCGGGAAGGACAGGTCTGAAAATGCGTTGTCGTACTCTCCGGCCTCAAGACGGTTGCTGAACTCGTCGACAAGGGCATCCTTCGCCCCGGACATGACTTCGGCGGCCCGGATGTAGTGGGGGGTGAAGCTCTCGTTTCTCAGGTGCTCCTCGATGATGAACCATATCTTGAGCTGCTTGGGGGTGAAATTCCGGCCATTGCTCTCGATCTCCTTGCGGATCACGGCCTGAATTTCGGCCTTCCCGATGGTCTGCTGGTGCCGCTTCTTCATCTCCCTGACTATTTCCATGAGCCAGGGGGGATTGGTCGTGCCTATGGGGGTGACGTTGGAGCCCTGCCCAGCGGTCTCGTCGTCCCTCATGCCGTACTTGTGTCCTTCCTCAAGCGCCGTCCTCATGTCGTGGAGGATAAGGGACTTCACCTCCTCGCTGACCTTCTCCTGGGAGGGGGGCTTCTCGAATATCCGGTATGATTCTATCGCCTTCCCGGATGGCGCAAAGTCCTCTCCTTCAGGAAGGTGAACGCCGTCGAACCCATTTTCCTTCAGGGCGGCTAGCACTTCGGGGTATTGATCGGAAACGAGGCCGTAGGCGGACTCTTTCTCCGTGTCGATGCCCAACTTCTTTGCCGTGGCGATAATATCCTTCGGGCCTGCGAAGTTGCCCTTGTCGATGATACGCTGCTCAACATCACCGATTTCATGGAGGTTGGCGTATTCCTCGGCGGCTTCCTTGTCAGGCGTGTACCATTCGCCCGTTCTGCCGCGTTCAGTCCCGCGGTAGAGCGTCTTGGTCTCCTCCGCCCTCTCCGGCTCGGGCAGGGCAGCTTTCTCCCCCCATCCCTTCCTTGCAATAATCTCCTTCCCGGCCTCGGTATTCAGCCACTTCTCCGGGACCTTCTGCAGGTCGTAGTCGATCTGGGACTCGACAACAGGCCCGGGGTCCTCTCCCGGCCATGCCTCTTCGGCCTGCTTCATCATGGCCTTGACTTCCGGGGCATCGCTTTTGAGGATCTCGGAGACGAAGATGCTTCGCTGCCGGTCGTTCTCGGGGTCAAAGCTCTTCGATTTGGGGGCCACGGCCTCGCCAGCGGGCGCAGGAGCCACGATCTCTGCTTTCTTGGGTGTCGGTGCGGGAGCCTTCTTTTCGCCCGGCTCCGTCAATCCTGCCCGCTCACCGGTTCCTCTCCCGGCTTCCTTCCCGCGTTGAAGATTTTCGCCGCCGAGGACTGGCTCTCGTCGTACAGGCGTTTTTTCACCGCCGAGGACAATGCCTGTTCCGGGTGCCGCTTTTTCCACTCCGCTTTCTTCTTTTCGAACATCTGATCTCTGATCGCCTGATACTTCGCCGGCATCTTTCGCCTCCTTGTAGGCCACGGGCTTCGTCTTGGGCCCCGATTTCGCCCAGGCCTTGAACTCGTCCATGGGCATCTCGGTAATGGCGCCGAGACCATTCCAGCCTTCCTGATAGTTGTCGAGGTATCCCTGCCGGGCTTCCTCTTCGGTGTTGAATCCCATGAGGATCTTGTGTTCGTCCCACTTGCCGGTTTCGGGGTTGATCTGGTCTACGACGAAAGCCTTGTCGCTTTCGGTGTCCGGCCCGATGAAGACGTCAAGATGGTCCTTGTCGCGTCCCTGCGTGCCCCTGATGTAGCCGTAGGGGTGTTCCATGACGACAGACCAGGGCTTGCCGGCCTTGTCCGTTCCTGAACGCTCCGAGCCCCTCGGGTTCTCGATGGTGATGTCGAGACCCTTGTAAGAGACGTGCCCCTTGCGGTAGTTCCCTGCCGTCTTCTGCGCTTCAGAGGGCTCCTGCCGGTCGTTGAGGGGTGAGGTAGCGGCCTCGTTTCCTGCCTGGTCGATCTTCTCGATCTCGGATGCGGGCTCGGCAAAGAGCGGGAGCTCTTCCTCTGCCCGTGCCGCTTCCGGCAATGCCCCGCCGCCCATCTCGCCGACGCTGGGGATCCGCTTGCCGAGCTCGGGACCTATCCGCTGAACAACCCTTTCCGGTGGAGCCTGGGCTCGCAGCGTCTCGCCCTGCAGCCTCGCCTGCTCCGCCTCGAAAGCCTGCGCCGATTCCTCGGCCGATTTGACGGGCGCCTGATCCTCGGGCACATAAAGCCCGCGGCGCCGCAGGGATTCGATGGCCTGCTCGTTCTGGACGGCCTCCGGGCCGAAGAACACTTCGGCGGCTTCCTTGGCCGTTGAAGGCCTGGGTTTCGCCTTGGCTTCCTCTTTCTTCGCCTTCTGGATCTCTGCCCGGATGGTCTCGGAAATGTCCGGCTGGTCCTTGGTCTTTTCCTCTTCCAGGAGGTCGATGCTATCGTCCGGCCGGCGCATGGTGTTGACGGCACCGGCCGCGCCGCCCGTGAGAAGCGTCATGAACGCCGTGGGCCCGATAACGTCCAAGGCCTCGGCGAGCGGGTCCGCTTCCGGGCGGATCCCGGAGGCCTTTTCAACGCCAGCCTCGCCGCCCTGCTGCCCCATCTCGGTCCCGACCTCGACGCCGAGGGTCTTGAGGAAATCCCTGACGAGCTCCTTTGCCCCCCTCTTGGCCACTCCTGCCTCATCAAGGCGGAAGAGTTTGCCGAGGTACTTGGTTCCGAAGAACTCCCCTCCGGCCTCGATGGCGCCGGAGGCGATCGGAGCCCATCCCTGGCCGGCCTCGCGGGCCTGCCGGGCCCCCTCGAAGTCTCCCGCGGCTTCCAGCTTCTTCGCCTGCAACTCGGCATTGTCCCGCGTGCTCTGCGCCTGTGCGGTGCCGAAAAGCCCTGCCGTTGATGCAGAGGCGACGTTATTGGAGAGCTTGGCCGCTTTGGTGGCTGCGTCGTAGTATTCTTTCGCCCGGGCAACATCCCCGGCCAACTCCGCCGCCTTGCCTGCCTTGACCAGTTTGCCGACCCCGGTGAGGATCCGGACGCCGGTTCCCACAACGCCCGCCGGAATGACGGACGGCGCCAGCATCTTCGAGCCCTCATAAACCCATCGCTCTAGCCCTTCGCGCTTCTTCGGTTCACCGTACAGGGATTTCCCTTTCGCCTCGGCCCATTCCTTCAGGTCGCGGCCGATCCCTTCCACGGTGTCGCCGAGCAGCTCTGCCCCAGCAAATTCAATCGCCTCGCCGGCCATCTCCGGAAGCGCAGTGGTCACGCCCTCTGCGATCCCCTGGCCGAGAGCCGATGCCACGCCGCCAAGCGTACCCACCTTAGACGCCGGAGGTTGGAGCGCCTCACGCTTCGACGGCGTGGCTGCCGGGGAATCCTCGCCCGCGAACGGGTCGTAGTCCACTTCAAGGATATTCCTGCGCTTTTGCAGTTCCTTTTCTCTTACAAATTGCTCAGCAAAGGGATCGTAGTCGATCTCACGAATAGGCATCCGGTTATCTCCCTGAACGCTTCTTCTGTTCTTCGTAGTCTGATTTTACCCTGTTGAACGGCCCGGTTACGGCCGCCAGTGCCGCCCGTCCCGCCTCGGCGAGGTCCTCGGTCGTGAGGTTATCCAGGGCGGTCTTCTCCCGGTTTGCACCGATGTGCCCAGCCACTAGACCGGCACGGGTCGCGTTCTGCTGCATGGGGGTCTTCTCCGCCTTGGCCGCTGCCGCTGCAGGGGGCGGGGGTGTAGGTGCTTCTTCTTCATCCTTCGGTGGAGTCTCGTTCTCTTCCGATTCAAAGCTGGCACTCGCCCCGCCGCGCTCCCGAATCTCATACTTCTTGCCGTTCCAGCGGGCCTCTTTTCCCTGGTCCTTGCCGCTCGGGACAACGTGCCAGTTGCCGTCTTTGTAGTTGACCTGTCCTCCTTCTCCTTCCGCCATCCTTGCGGCCTGCTCGGGAGAGACGTGGCCTGCCGTGACGGCCGCCGATATGGACTTGTAGACTTCCCATGCCCTGACGGCGTGAGGCAGGTTACGCCGCTCTTCTTTCGTCAGGCTTTTCGGATCCTCTTTGTATTTGTCGATAAGCGACCCGGCAACCTTCAGGCCGTTATCCGCGGCCTGCGTCATCTCCCCGGTCTCCGGGTCGAGAACCGGCTGGCCCTTGGAAACGAAAGGCCGGAGGAGAATGTCGAGGGATGCCTTGGCTGCATCAAGATCCTTTTTCGTCATGCCGCTGCCTTTGCCGTCTTTCCCTCCGCCTTCGCCTTTCGCTGCGGCCATTTTGGCGGCCGCGGCGATTCTCTCCGAGGGGCTTTCCGGCTTCGAAAGACCTGCCTTTACCCGCTTCTCTTCGCTGGTCATTTTGCGACCGAGGACCGTCTCGCTTTCCGTGACGTCCTGCTGAAGCTTCGAGGCCTTGGTAACACCTTCGAAGGGCTTGGCCTCTCCCTTCTCCGGCATACCGCCCTTGCCCCTCTTCCAGGTATTAACGTAATACTTTCCGTCCTTTCCCATGAAAGGCTCTTCTTTTGCGTTTAGCGCTGCGACCTGTGCCTCGGCCTGCTTCTCGCCCGCTGTGAAGTTTTCCATGTTGAGGTTCGAAGCGGCGAACTTGAAAGTATCTTTCAGGTTCTTGAACGGCATGATCCCGCCGGTCTTCGAAAGTATGGCGACTTCCTTGTCCTTCAGGTTGGGATCCGCGTCCCACTTCTGCGCCAGCTCGGGATTGTTCGTCGAATCGCCCTTGAAGATGATCTTCATCTCGTCGCCGTTCACCCAATGCTGGTTATAGGTGTCGGCCAGCAGTTTCGCGGCCATGCGCTGCTGATTCTTGTCTCCGGTCGCCTCGCTGGCCTCGTACAGAGCATGTGCAGCGTTGAAGCTTTTCTTCGCCTTATCGAACTGCTTCTTTGAATCGTACTCTTCGACCTGAATGTCGTGGGCCTCTTGTGCGCGCGCGTCCTGTTTATCCCATCTTTCCTTCTGCTCCCCCCGCCATTTCTCGCGCTCTTCGCGGTCGGCTGCCCTTTCGGCCCCCCGTTCGCCTAACACGACG
>ERZ795049.3964-NODE-3964-length-15135-cov-5.170557_pt1 | contig 15135 bp, 13 predicted proteins | sample MGYA00375133_ERZ795049 | MGnify/ENA primary metagenome ERZ795049 (study PRJEB30178, sample SAMN05720147) | activated sludge metagenome | isolation source: anaerobic digester from wastewater treatment plant | place: Japan | collected 2015-04-20 ...
GTGTTAAAGTAAAATTAACACTTCAAGAAGTAGCCAAAGGTGTTGAAAAAAAGATTAAGGTAAAAAAATACGTTACATGTTCTAAATGTGGTGGGAGTGGAGCAGAGGATGCTTCTTCTATTGTTACATGTTCATCATGCAAAGGCACAGGAAGTGTAACAAGGGTTGTAAACTCAATGTTTGGACAAATGCAAACGAGTTCCGCGTGTCCTACTTGCCAAGGTGAAGGTAAAATTATTACCAAGAAATGCTCCAAATGTAATGGTGAAGGAGTAGAAATTGCTGAAGAAGTAATTTCTATCAATATTCCAGCAGGAGTGCAAGAAGGTATGCAGCTATCTATGTCAGGAAAAGGAAATGCTGCACGCAGAGGTGGGGTAAATGGTGATTTATTGATTTTAATAGAAGAAGAACCTCATCCTGAATTAATACGTGATGATAATGATTTAATTTATAATTTAATGTTATCATTGCCAACTGCTATTTTGGGTGGGACTGTAGAAATACCTACTATTGAAGGGAAAGCAAAAATTAAAATTGAGAGTGGAACACAATCGGGTAAAATATTACGTTTGAAAGGCAAAGGTTTGCCTAGCGTAAATTCTTATGGAACAGGAGATTTATTAGTGAATATAGGGGTGTATATACCAGAATCTTTAACAAAGGAAGAAAAGAAAATCTTCGAAGGATTTGAAAAATCTCAGTCATTTTCTCCTTCTAAATCATCGAAAAAGAATTTTTTCAGTTAAGTAAATGAATATAGCAGCCTTAGTTTCAGGAGGAGTAGATAGCTCAGTAGTAGTACATCGTTTAAAAGAAATGGGCTATCAGCCTACTATCTTTTACATTCAAATAGGAATGGAGGATGAAACAGGCTATATGGGTTGTACGGCAGAAGAAGATATTGAGATAGTATCATTTATTGCCAAAAAATATGGATTATCGATGGAGGTTGTTTCTTTGCAAAAAGAATATTGGGATCAGGTAGTAGATTATACCATCGAAACAGTAAAAAAAGGCTTGACACCAAATCCAGATATAATGTGCAATAAATTGATTAAGTTTGGAAGTTTTAATCAAAAATATGGCAAAGATTTTGACAAAATAGCAACTGGTCATTATGCCCAAACTTTAATTAAAGATGATACATATTATTTGAGTACAGCTGTTGATAAACATAAAGATCAAACGTATTTTTTATCTCGTATTTCATACGAGCAACTTTCTAAATCTCTTTTTCCTATTGGTGATTTGCCAAAATCTCGTGTTAGAGAGATAGCTTCTCTTCAACAATTACCTAGTGCTACCCGAAAGGATAGCCAAGGGATTTGTTTTTTAGGGAAAATCAATTATTCAGATTTTATAAAACGATATGTAGGAGTTAAAAAAGGGCATATTATTGAATACGAAACGGGAAAAGTAGTTGGTCAGCATAATGGCGTTTGGTTTCATACTATTGGACAACGAAAAGGATTGGGATTAAGTGGAGGTCCATGGTATGTGGTAGCAAAACAGGTGGATGAAAATATTGTGTATGTTTCTAATGGATATGATGTTGTTACACAGTATGGTATGATGATTCCACTTCAAGATTTACATATTATATCAGGTAATCCAACTATATACGACAATCCCACTCGCGTAGCCTTTAAAATTCGTCATACTCCCGAGTTTACTTTTGGTACAATACATAGAAAGGGAAATACTTATTGTATTGAATCTGAAGAAAAAATTCAGGGTATTGCTCCAGGTCAGTTTGGTGCATTATACGATGAGAAATGTGAAATATGCGTTGGAAGTGGTATCATTGCAGAGTATAAACTCTGATTGTGATTAATATATAGGTATATATACCAAAAAAACGAGGTAAAGCAGTTAGTTTCTTTATCTCGTTTTTTTGTGATTCCGAAGCGATTCGAACGCTTGACCCACGCCTTAGAAGGGCGTTGCTCTATCCAGCTGAGCTACGGAACCTCGTTTTGTGGGCACAAAGGTAGAAAAAATTTTTTTCTTTGCCAATTTTTTATAGTTTTAATTTTATTAGAAAGGATAGCCTACAGCAAAATGGAGTGCTGTATCTTTCATAATGTTCCAATTACTCGAAAACCGCCAAGCATCAGAACCTATTTTTGATGGGTCATATGCTTTAATCCCCCAGTCTAAACGTAATAAAAAATAAGAGAAATCGAATCGAATTCCTATTCCATAACCTAGTGCAATTTCTCTATATATATTATTGATATCAAAATTGCCACCCACTTGTTCTCCATATGGTAAAAGAGTCCACACATTACCTGCATCAATAAATGCTCCTAACTCTAACAACCATACTAGTTTTGTTCTATATTCAATATTAAAATCAGCACGCATATCGCCAGATTGACTCATATAATCTGTAATTCCATTATTGTTATAAGAACCAGGTCCTAATGTACGTACTTGCCATCCTCTTACGCTATTAGCACCCCCGCCATAGTATCTTTTTTCAAAAGGTAAAATGGAACTATTTCCATAAGGAATTCCAATACCCATTGCAATATGATATACTATTCGATTGCTAGGATCAAGAAACTGAGTATAACTATATTCTCCATCTAGTTTTATGTATTGCGAAAATTTAATGTTCCCTATTACATAACTATTTTCTTGTTTTGGTGTTTTGAGTAAAGATGCTATTCCATAAAAACTATTTCCGGCAGTTTCAATACCTGCTTTTGCAGAAAAACCGTTTCGTCTTTGTTGTAATAATTTACTTGTATATGAAAAAGAATACCCTGTACGTAAGATTAAGTGGTCTTCATAACTATATTTCAATAAAGTAGAGCTATTTAGATATTTATTTCTAAATTCATCAGAAATAGAATAGGGTGGTAAATATACATAGCTTAAATCAAGAAAGTCTAGTGTATGAAACATATTTGATTGGCGGTAGCTATCCCATCTGTATTTTAACCCAATTCCAGCAATGGTTCGAGCGAAGTCAGGTCGGGTTTGATAGCTATAATTGAGATTAAATTCAGTATTAGCGTTACTATTACGCTGAAAATCTCTATCTACAAAAGGAAACATAAGTCGAGGAAATTGCAAGGTAGTTTCACCACCAATTTCCCAAGCACTATATGATAATATATTACGAATGCTACCAATAGCTTCGTTTGATGCTCTTAATTGTAAACCAAACTTTTCTCCCCCTGTAAATGCATTACGATGTGTATAACCAAACTTTCCAGCAATACCAAAATCACCAGCAGAATTTGTCCCTTCTGCTTCAATAGCAAATGATTGATTGTTACTGGGTGTTAATAAAATTGTACAATCTAACTTGCGGATACTATCAGAGAGTAAAGGGGTTTCGCTAAAATCAATGCGTAAGAATTGAGACACATGTAGATTATTGATTCTTCGATAGGTTTTTTCGGTATCATATTCTGAATAATTATCCCCAATTGTAATAAACGTATTATCATCTAATATTGATGGGTTGATAAATAAATTGTTGTAAATTATTCGTTTATCTTTATAAAAAAGGGTGTCTTTTTTTGTTTTTTGATTGGTATATCCGTTAATGTCCAATACATCATTTACTAAAATATATGTGATGCTATTAATGGAAAAAACCTCATGATTGCTACGCAATACAGTGTTTCTTTCTCCTGTACGTTCCATTTTTCGTATACGTATAATAACATCTACAGAATTAGTATTAAGCGAACTATCCGCTAAAAATCGCACATATTCTTTATTAAAATAGTAGTACCCATTATTGCGTAATAATCTAGTAATTCTAACACGTTCGTTATCTAACACATCCACATCAAATAGATTTCCTTTGCGTATAAGAGAAGAACTAGAATCTTTTTCTATCAAGTCTTTTATAATAGGATCTTGTATACGATATTCTATGGTATTTATTACATATGGATTATTACTAATAATGTTGTAAGTTACTTTTGCTTTACGTTTATTAAAAACGACGGAAGATTCAACTTGTGCATTTTCAAAGCCTTTGTTTTTAAAAAATCGTTGTAATTCAACTTCTGAACGTTCTGTTAACGTTGAATCAAAAATAATGGGGGGATTTCCAATTCGCTTTAAAAAACGATTAATCCATACATCAGTATTGTTGCCTGATAAATTATAAATACCTAAATTAAAACTAATTAAATCAAACATTTTTGAATTAGGTGTCTGACGTAAGAATGTTTTCAGTTCCGTTGATTTAAAATTTTTTATATCAGATTTAATACGTACATTGTCAAGTAAATACTTGTTCTCTGGTACGTACTTGGTAGCACTACATGCACTTAGTAATACGATAATTAGCAGGCTTATATACCGAATGACACGACTCATAACTTAATTTTGCACAAATTTACCACAAAATTAAAATAATAACAATTACTTTTGCGTAATAGACGATAAAAATAATAATTATTCTCAATATTTATGTTAAGTAAAAGTAAAATAAAGTTTATACGTTCTTTACGTTCTAAAAAGCAACGAAATGACCTACGATTATTTATTGCTGAAGGGCAAAAAACAGTAGATGATTTATTGTTATACTTTCCATGTTCTATGTTGTTTCATACGAGCGAGTATTGCACTAGTCATAGCGTTTCTTATCTACAAGAAGTAACACCTGAAGAATTAAAACAAATAAGTTTTTTAGAGGAACCTCAACAGGTGTTAGGGGTTTTTGTAATGCCTGAACCAATATGGTCTAATGATTATTTAGAAGGAGAATTGATAATAGCGTTAGATATGATACAAGATCCTGGTAATTTAGGTACTATACTTCGTGTAGCAGATTGGTTTGGTATTAAGCATATTGTGTGTGCTCGTGGTACAGTGGATGTCTTTAATCCTAAAACGATACAAGCAACTATGGGTGCGATTGGTAGGGTACATGTATATATTGTAGATATGGGTGAGTTTTTGCAACAATTACCTCACAAAATTCCTGTTTATGGAACTTTTCTTGAAGGAGAAAATATTTACTCTACAAATGTGCAGAACGAAGCTGTTATAATTATGGGAAATGAAGGGAATGGTATATCACAAGCAATAGAAAAACATGTTACTCATAGAATCACTATTCCATCTTTTCCTCCCAATCAAAGTACTTCTGAATCGCTTAATGTGGCTATGGCTACTGCAATAGTTTGTGCAGAATTTAGGAGACGACTTTTCTAATAGAAGAGTGTGCCGTAACAATAGATGAAACAAAATCTATATCAAGAAGAACATATAATTCAGATAGGTGAGTGCCAATTTTAATAGGTTGAGCCCCCATGTTACTTAAATAATCGTATATTGTTTTTCCACTATTGTTTGTTTGCCATTGTATTATATCCTCTATTGAATCCTTCGGTGTGTTCTGTAAGGAAAAAATAATTCCATTATAAAATTGAGTAGAAGGAGTTTCGTGATTTAATGGAAGAATGTTTTCTACACATAAGGAAACGTTTAAAACAATCATGTGTTTTTTTAATATTCTTTTATCAGAAACAACTATATAATGGGCTGCTATTCGTTTCATGCACACATTGCTATTTCGTAATTTGCTCCATTTCTACATTAAAAATGCGAATCTCTATTGGAATTGGATTATCTATTTTATCTATCAAATAACATAAATCTCCACTGATCATTGCTATTTGTTTTTTTGAGTCGGGTTGAATTCTTAAAATTTGCTCAAAGTCGGGGTTTGTAGTTACAATTTTTTTTTCAAAAATCGATTCTGTAGAGTCGGTAAAGTGAATTTTAACTTGCATTACTAGTTGTAAAGAAGATGGTACGTTTTTACACGAAAATTTTGTTTTTAAAACAAATTCATCTCCAAGTGAAAAACGAATAGTAGAGTTTTCTTCAATTCGAAAAGGAACATTGCTATTTTGTAGGGATGTAAGTTGATATTCATTTTTTTTCTCCCAGATATCTAAGGTTCTTAAAGCTTGTCCACCCGTATTTGCATTTGTTCTAACCATTTCCAACGAGTGTTCGAGTCTTGGAATGATTTGATCATATACTCTAATATAGGTAGTGGGATGTTTGGCATACCAAGAAATAGAGCTATCAAGCTGATTAAGTGTAATATTGTGTTTTTCAAGAATATAATTGTAGTACATATTTGCACGTTGATTGTTGTCTTTTAATTGGTTATGACGAGCCATCGCTTCTACCATATGTACATCAACCAATATATCAACCATTTTTTCTTCAGAAATAACAGAAGAAGGAACTCTTTCTTCTTTTGTACAAGAAAGAAATGTACTAGTTACAAAAAATAGAGAAAGAACGAAAATAAGTGATTTCATACTATTATGTTTTTATTGAATCTTTTTGGATGATGGGCTAAAAAAGATTTCATAAACAAGAATTAATATGACGCCAATAGTAATTGAGGCATCTGCAATATTAAATACTGGTGCAAAGAAAGTAAACGATGTTCCTCCAACTATAGGTATCCAAGACCAGTAAGTACCACTAATTAGGGGAAAATATAGCATATCTACAACTTTTCCATAAAAAATAGGGGCATATCCTTGTCCCCAAGGTGTCCAAGTGGCATTAGAAAATAACGTACTTTCTGTAAAAATTTGTCCATAAAATAAAGAATCAATAATATTCCCAATAGCACCTGCGAATATTAGAGATAGTGATATTATAAATAGTTGTTCGCTATTGTTTTTTATCGATTTGTATATGTAATATGCGATCCCAATTGATGCTACTATTCTAAATAGGGTTAAATATTTTTTATCAAAAAAAGACATTCCAAATGCCATGCCTTCGTTTTCAATAAAATGCAAATAAAAGAAATTAGTAATTTTTATTTCATCGCCAATAGCAAAATGTGTTTTTATCCAAATTTTTACTATCTGATCTAAAAGCAGTATTGTCAAAATGATTGTAATGCTTATGATGGATATAGTAAGCTTATTTTTTTTCATCGTTTATTCGTCTTAATTATAGACAATATCGTTGTTTATATTTCGTTTATTCCACATTAGTTTGCAAAGGTAATCATTATTCAGTTTAAATTACAGAACTTAGGAATAACTTTAACTCTAAAAAAGATATCGACAAGACCATAAAGTACAGCCCTGTCGATAATTTTTGTAATATAACTAATTTGTTTACTTTTTCCCTGATTGTTTTGCTTCAATACTAAGTGTTGCATGAGGAACTGCACGTAATCTTTCCTTTGGAATTAACGCTCCAGTTTCTCTACAAATACCATATGTTTTGTTTTCAATTCGCACTAATGCTGCTTGTAAATGCTGTATAAATTTCATTTGGCGTTGTGCTAATCTGCCAGCTTCTTCTTTAGACATAGTAGTAGCACCTTCTTCTAATACTTTAAAAGTAGGAGAGGTGTCAGTGGTGTCATTACCATCCAAATTGTTTAAAGCAGCTTTCAATTGTTCGTAATCAACAAATGCTTTTTCTAATTTATCTTTTATAATAGCTCGGAATTCTTCCAATTCGCTATCTGAGTATCTAGTCTTTTCGCCCATAGTTGTATGTATTAGTATTTAATATAAAGTTTACTGCGAATATAACTCCTTGTTTTCACATTTCAAAATATATTCCTCAAAAAAATATCAATATCAAGCAGTTTTTTGAATTAATAGGTATAGTTTGTCATTTTCAAACTCCAACTCAATTCCATTGTTTATTTTATCCGAAATTTCTATGCTTTTAGCTAATGTTTGAGAAGCTATATATTGTTTATAATTCTCAATTGCTTGGTTAAAGAGAGGATTTTTTTCGATTACAATCGAAATTCTATCTGTAATGTCAAACCCATTTGCTTTACGAATATTTTGTATACGGTTTACCAATTCTCTTGCAATTCCTTCTTCTTTTAATTCGTCAGTTAAAGTTATATCTAATGCAATGGTTATTTTACCTTCGTTTGCAACCAACCAGCCTGGTATGTCTTCTGATATAATTTCGACATCCTGTGTGGATATAGTTATATTTACGTTGTTTTCAACAGACAAAGTATAATTTCCTATCTTTTCGAATTCAGCAATTTGTGGTTGAGACATTTCTTGTAGTAGGGTGGATACTTGTTTCATGTGTTTACCACATTTTGGACCTAATTTTTTGAAATCGGCTTTTATCCGTTTCACCAATATTCCCGCTGAATTGTCTACGAATTGAATTGATTTTACATTTACTTCGTTTAAAATCAATTCCTTAACTGCTTCTATGTCTTCTTTCATGTTATTGTCCAATACTGGAATCATAATAGAGGAAAGAGGTTGACGTACTTTTAAATTTACTTTTTTTCTTAGAGCTAATACTAAAGACGTGATAGTTTGGGCAATAAACATGCGTTCTTCAAGCTGTTTATTTATCAACGATTCTGAAAAAGTAGGAAATTGGGCTAAGTGTATTGATTCTGAAATATCTTTTTGTGTTACACTATTTAAATCAAGAAATAAGCGTTCTGCAAAAAATGGAGCTATAGGAGCCATAAGTTTTGCCACTGTTTCCAAACAGGTATACAATGTTTGGTAAGCAGCTAGTTTATCTAGCGTCATTTCTCCTGCCCAGTAGCGTCTGCGGTTTAATCGCACATACCAATTGCTTAGATTATCTGTAACAAATGTAGTAATGGCTCTTCCAGCACGTGTTGGTTCGTAATCAGCATAATTTTCATCTACTTCTTTAACTAATGAATGAAGCAAAGAGATTATCCATCTGTCAATTTCTTGACGTTGTTCCATTGGAACCTCTGGTTCTTTGTATGCAAAACCATCTACATTAGCGTATAAAACAAAAAAAGAATATGTATTGTATAAGGTGCCAAATAGTTTGCGTTTTACCTCTTCAATGCCTTCAGTATCAAATTTTAAGTTATCCCAAGGAGATGCATTGGTCATCATATACCATCGTAGGGCATCTGAACCATAAGTTTCAATAGTGCTAAATGGGTCTACTGCATTACCCAAACGCTTAGACATTTTATTGCCATTTTTATCTAATACTAAGCCGTTTGAAACTACATTTTTAAACGCCACCGAGCCTTTAATCATCGTAGAAATAGCATGTAGAGTAAAGAACCATCCACGTGTTTGATCTACACCTTCTGAAATAAAATCAGCAGGAAAATTAGTCTGTTTATCAATTAATTCTTTATTTTCGAAAGGATAGTGTAGTTGAGCATAAGGCATTGCTCCAGAATCAAACCATACATCAATTAGGTCGGTTTCTCTTTTCATTGGTTTTCCTGATGGAGATACTAATATGATGTTATCTACATAAGGTCTATGTAGGTCAATACGAGATATTCCATAATTATCTTCAGAAAAATCATTGACAACAAAATCTTTAAAAGGATTTTTATTCATCATCCCCGCTTGAATGGCTTTTTCAATTTCAGCCATTAATTCGGCAATTGAACCAATACAAATTTCTTCTTGTTTATCCTCTGTCCGCCATATTGGTAGGGGTGTTCCCCAATACCTACTACGAGATAAATTCCAATCCTGAAGATTTTCGAGCCATTTTCCAAAACGTCCTGTACCAGTAGCTTGTGGTTTCCAATTTATTGTGTTATTTAATTCAACCATTGTTTCGCGACAAGCTGTAGAGCGTATAAACCAGCTATCTAGTGGATAATACAATACAGGTTTGTCTGTACGCCAACAATGTGGATAGTTATGTATATGTTTTTCAATTTTAAAAGCTAGTCCTTGTTGTTTGAGCATTACGCACAAATCGATATCCAACGTTGCATCATTCTCATTTAGCGAGGTGTCGTAGGCATTTTTTACATATCTTCCAGCAAAAGGGCTATATAGGGCTATATTTGTTCTTTGAGCTACAAAATCATTATCTATATCGTTAATAGTATAAAACTTCCCCTGAAGGTCAACTAAGGGGCGTTCATTACCATTTTTATCTATCAATAACATAGCAGGAATGTTGTTCATTTTTGCTACACGGGCATCATCAGCACCAAAAGTGGGTGCAATATGTACTATACCCGTACCATCTTCGGTTGTTACAAAATCTCCACTAATAACGCTAAATGCTCCTTCATCAGGCTTAAAGAAAGGTATGAGCTGTTTGTAAGTCATACCAACTAGTTCACTTCCTTTGTATTCAGCTATGATGGAATATGGAATTAATTTATCTCCTGCTGTGTATTCGGATAATGATAGGCTTGAGGCTTTTCCATTAAAATGGGCAGATACCAAATCTTTAGCTAGAATAACAGTTTGAGGTTCAAAGGTATAAGGGTTATAGGTTTGCACAGCCACATATGTTATTGTTGCTCCAACACAAAGGGCTGTATTTGATGGCAAAGTCCATGGTGTAGTAGTCCATGCTAAGAAATATGCTTTTCCAAATTGGGTTAATTCTGCAATAGGGTTATCTATTTCAAATTGAGCAACTACGGTAGTATCTTTTACATCTTTGTAACATCCCGGTTGATTTAGCTCGTGCGAACTAAGCCCACTACCAGCAGCAGGCGAGTAGGGTTGAATGGTATATCCTTTGTATAATAAATTTTTATTGTACAATTCTTTTAATAACCACCAAATAGATTCAATAAATTTATTATCATAAGTGATATATGGATGGTTCATATCCACCCAATAACCCATTTTGTGGGTTAAACTTTCCCATTCTTTGGTATATTTCATCACATCCTTACGACATGCGGCATTGTACTCTTCTACTGATATAGATTTACCAATATCTTCTTTGGTAATACCTAGAGATTTTTCCACTCCTAATTCTACTGGTAAGCCGTGAGTATCCCATCCTGCTTTGCGTTGTACTTGATACCCTTTCATTGTTTTGTAACGCAAAAATAAATCTTTAATGGTACGTGCCATTACGTGGTGAATGCCAGGCATGCCGTTGGCAGAAGGGGGTCCTTCGTAAAAAACAAAAGTAGGATTTCCTGTTCTTGTATCAATACTTTTTTTAAAAATGTCATGTTTATCCCAGTAGGCAAGAATATCTTTATTTATTGCCGAGAGGTCAAGATGTGTATATTCTGAAAATTTTGTATTCATATCATTATTTTTTCAATTTGCAAAGATAAAAAAACAACTTAGAACAAAAAAAGATATTTTTACAAAAAAGCTTCTTCTTTTATAGATAAGAAGCCTTTTTGTAGTTAACGATATGTCATTTTTTAGCGTATCCTAGAAAGGGATCGTATCAAAGCTTCATCTTTACCGATGGCTCTAATAGCTAAATAGCAGAGAATAAGATTGATAACAGGTATGATAATTGGCAATTTGTAATCAATAATGCTGTTCTTGCTAATGATAGTAGTGGCAAAATCAATATAAAAATAGATTACTCCGTAGAGAAAAATCATCAATATCATTGCTATAACATTTAATCGCATCTGAAGTATTCTTTTTTTGTATATAAAAATACTTGAAAAAGAAATTATAGGAAGTAATAATACTAAAAATAAATAGGGAATAAATTGATATATGGTTTGATTTGATTCAGTGAGTTGAATACCCCACGTGGTTATATTATACACATGTATGTCATGTGTAATAGATGCAATTGGAAAAAACCAAAGGCATACTCCTAATATGCTAATAATTAATAAATATACGGATTGAATGCGTTGTATCATAGTAGAATTAGAATAGAAATTAGTATGTTCATAAAAAAAGTCCGTAGCTTTAGCAGCACACGGACTTTAGTTTTGTTGGAAGTGTAAATTATTCAGCAACTACTGCAGCTGAATCAACAACTACAACAGCTGAATCAACAACAACTGCAGCTGAATCAACAACTTCAACAACTTCTTCAACAACTTCTTCTACTACAGCTTCTTCAGTAGCTTTTTCTGCACATGAAGCAAAAGCAACAGCAACGATAGTAGCAACAAATAATACTAACTTTTTCATTTTTTTAGTTTTTAAAATATTAAACAATGATTTTTTTTGAACGCACAAAGATATCCATTTATTTTGTAACAAAAATAACAAAAATAAAAAAAATAAAAAAACTCTTGTTAATAAGTGTTAATAATACGTTAGAGAGCAAATGTAGTATACATAACGGTGTAAATAAATGATAAAATTCCTTAAATACTGATATTTGTATACAAATAGCGTTTAATGCTCCTTTTGGGTGTTTTCTCAAATTCATTAGGATATAGGTGTATTTTTGACACATTTTCGTACGTACCTACTACGTTGTTTAGATTGTTCTTATTTTCTTCCATAATAATTTCTAAATCTTGTTGTGTAAGTTGTGAACCATCCATTGCTTCGTAGTCTGGGTAAACTAGAGCAATAAGTTTACCATGTTTTTCTATTACTAAACTTTCCATAATAAATGGTAAATTATTTAGTTTTGCTTCTATTTCTTCAGGGTATATATTTTGTCCATTAGCCCCTAAAATCATGCTTTTTGATCTTCCCTTAATAAAAATATAACCATGTTCATCAATAGTTCCTAAATCGCCTGTTTTCAACCATCCATCGTCGGTGAATGCTTCGGATGTAGCCAGTTCGTTTTTATAATATCCCTGCATGACATGTTCTCCTTTTACTAGTATTTCTCCTACAATATTGTAAGGGTCGGGTGAATCAATCTTAACTTGCATTGTATCTAATATTTTACCAGCTGAGGAAGGTCTAAATTCAGTATGGCTTGCATATGAAATAAGTGGAGCACATTCTGTCATTCCATACCCAATGGTAAAACGAAACCCAATTTTAGTTAAGAATTCTTCTACTTCTTTGTTTAATGCAGCACCACCAACAACAATTTCAGTGAATTCGCCACCAAATGATTCAGTAAGTTTCTTATTTACTTGTTCATAAATCTTTTTATTTAGCAATGGGATATTTAGAGCTAGTTTAATACCTGTTTTATTTAACGAAGGCTGGATAGATTTTTTATATACTTTTTCTAAAATAAGGGGAACCATAAAAATAACGTTAGGTTTTATTTCTTCAAATGCTTTTAACAAAACTTTTGGACTTGGTATTTTATTCAAAAAATATATATGAGAACCAGAACATGTGGGAACAAGAAAATCGAAAGCACAACCATAGGCGTGAGCTAATGGTAAAAAAGATAATACTCTATCTCCTTTTTTAAGTAGCTGGGTTTTGAACCCAAAAGTAATATTCCCTGCTAGATTATTGGCTGTTAACATAACTCCTTTACTAAATCCTGTAGTACCTGATGTATAATTTAGCATGGCAAGTTCACTGTTATCGCGTGATGTGTATTGTATATGGCTTTGGGTAAAGCCTTGCGGATATTTCTTCTCAAACTTGCTAGTTAGATTGCCTACTATTTTTTGAATTCCTGCACCATCTTTTTGATGTATACATCGAAAATCGTCAATGGAAAATGCTGCTTGAATATTTTCCATTTTATCTTCTTCTAAATTATCCCAAATACTATCACTACAAAATAAAAAGACAGTTTCAGAGTGATTAACAATATGATGCACGTCATTGGGATTAAAATCTTGCAAAATAGGTACAATTACGGCACCATAAGTTACTGTAGCTACAAATGTGATAGCCCAATGTGGTGTATTTTTGCCAATCAAAGCAATTTTATCTCCAGGCTTAATTTTAGATTCTGCAAACAAAAGGTGTAATTTTTCAATTTTCAGTGCGACTTCTCCATACGTCATGCTAGTACCCAAAGTATAATCTGTGTAGGCAGGTAACTCCCAATTTTCCTTAAAACTAGTTTCAAAGAGCTTGATAAAATTTTCTTTAATCATAGTATTTTGATTTATGTTGTTTTACAAAAATAAACTATTTTTTGATACATATAGTTTGTAGGCTAACTTTTAAGAAATTTTGTTAGTAAAACAATGCTACATGTTTTCTTCTTTTTTTGCTAGTTGCCATATTTCTTCCATTTTGGCAAGAGGCATATCACTAAGAGCTATTTCATGTTGTTTTGCATATTCTTCTAAGTAGGTAAAACGCTGAATAAATTTTTTATTGGTATGTTCTAAGGCATTATCTGGGTTAATTTTATACAATCTAGCAGCATTAATTAAACTGAAAAATACATCACCAAACTCTTTTTCCATTTTTTCTTTGTTCATTGAGTCTATTTCCACGGTTAATTCTGAAATCTCTTCTTGCACTTTTTTCCACACATCCTCTTTTTTTTCCCAGTCAAAACCAGCACTTCGAGCTTTATCTTGGATGCGATGAGCTTTTATAATGGACGGAAGAGAGGATGGAACGCCCGACAGTATCGTTTTGTTTCCTTCTTTTTCTTTTAATTTTAATTTTTCCCAATTTTTTTCTACCTCTTGAGAGGTTTGAGCTTGTTCTGTCCCAAAAATATGGGGATGTCTGTATATAAGTTTTTCGGCAAGTGCATCACAGATATCTTTTAGTGTAAAAGCTGATTTTTCTTCTCCAATTTTTGCGTAGAATAATATATGCAGTAATAAATCGCCTAATTCTTTTTTTATTTGTTGGTTGTTGCCTTGAAGTATAGCATCTGACAATTCGTACGTTTCTTCAATAGTAAGAACTCGAAGGGTTTCGTTAGTTTGTTTTTTATCCCAAGGACATTTAACTCTTAATTCATCTAATATATGAATGACGTTTTCAACAGCTTCTAATTTTTTTTTCATACTTATATTCTTATTTACGATTTCTCGATAGGGCAGTACAAAACTCGTAAATAATATTTAGTTAAACAAATTTCTTCTACATCACTTATCGACTTTTAGTGCTTAAATTCTTGCATAAATGCACGCAACGTTACAAATATGAAATTCTAGGGAGTTTAAATACGTGATAATTGTATGATTTTTAAGTATTTATGTATGTAATTTGTTATTAACAATATAAACAAAATAGGAAATGGTACATAATTTTAAAATAATGGCATCACGTAAGTCTATTTTAACAGATTATTGATTACATATGTAATATAACAAGATGTTAAAGTTAATTACATATTAATTTTAGGAAAACATAGAGTAGGGTAATCGTTTATTTTCACATTGAATTACATTTGTATTTTTAATAGAATCATACTCTAGATTAAAATAATATAATAATTATCAATTTATTGTATATTAGATATTTATAAATTTATTATGAAGTATTTATTTATATTTAATGGTTTTTACCT
>ERZ795049.3974-NODE-3974-length-15121-cov-5.402496_pt1 | contig 15121 bp, 37 predicted proteins | sample MGYA00375133_ERZ795049 | MGnify/ENA primary metagenome ERZ795049 (study PRJEB30178, sample SAMN05720147) | activated sludge metagenome | isolation source: anaerobic digester from wastewater treatment plant | place: Japan | collected 2015-04-20 ...
TAATAAAGACGAATACAATGAAATTCCTCAATACGAAAAGAATAGCAATTTTGTTTTAGTAACTGGTAGAAATGAAGACGGAACAGTCAATTATTTTACTATTCCTAAAGGCAATATCCTGCCGGTTGTTTCTAACCCAATTCAGTCCTTTATTGAATACTTATTTCAAGCAGATCAACAATCCTTTGGTGAATTAGCAACACAAATGCTTTCAAGCACGCTTCCAGTATTAAGTGAGGGTCAATCACTTAAAGAAGTAGCGGTTAAAACTATTGGTAGCAATTTACCTCAAGCTATCAAACCAATCACAGAAAATCTAGTTAATAAATCATTTTACAAGTTTAATCCAAAGGAAGAAGAATCAAAAGAAATTGTCCCCTCATATATGAAGGATAAACTACCAGCCAAACAAGCGTATGAGTTTACTCCTGAAATGTATAAGAAAATAGGCGAACTAACTAACACCTCGCCACTCAAAGTGCAAAATCTAATGGAAGGTTATTTATCAGGATTTAGCAAGATACCAGCTAATATCATTGATATTATTAGCGATATTAGTCAGGGTGAGAAAGCATCAAGAAATCAAGTACCAGCTTTGAGAAGATTTTTGAAAACCACTTATCCCACTCTTGAGACAAGTGAAGAAGAACCAGTTAAAAAATATACTCTCTCAGCAGATGCACCTCAAACTCCAATGGCTAAACTGGCTACTTACGGCGCTTCACTAATCTCTAATCCACTAGAAACTGCTTCACTAGTTGTTAGAGGTGAACCAATTAGAAAAGTTAGATACAGTGGAGATAATCCTTTAGAAAAACTCTTAAACTTGGGCGACGCCGTTACCGTGTCTGAACGAATGAATAGAACGGAACAATTAGACTCTGGCGATCCCAACACTCAAGTAGACCACATTATTCCCAAGTGGCTAGGTGGTAGAGAAAAAGACTCTAATTACCAGATTTTATCTAACGAAGATCATAACCGAAAAAGTGCTTTTGAGGAAGAAGTGTTAAAACATTATGAAGCTGGTGACATCGGTAAAGATGAAGCCAAGATGTTAGTTAAACAATTTAATAAAACACTAAATGGCGAAAAACCAACTAAAAAACAAGCAGAACTCTGGGAAAAAAGTGCTAGTAGTAGCCAGTTTAGTTCAACTTCTAAAGATATTGACCGATTAGATTATGAGGCTTTTGAGAAGAAAAATCCAGAAAGAGCAACTTATTATAGCGCTGAAAAAATCTACTCCGAAGTTAATAAACTGCCCAAAGATGATCGGGCTGGTCGAGCGGCCAAACTACAAGAGTTTAGAAATAGAGGTTATAACACCGAGGAGATCAATCAAGCAATTATTACTATTTCTAAATTAGAAAAAGAGGGAATGACTAAAACAGACCGAGAACTGTTATTATTCTCTCCAGATGTTAGAGCTAAAAAGATTATAGATAGATTTGAGGGCATCTCAACTAAAAAACGCAAACAAGAATTACTAAAACTGTATCAAAAATATGGCATTTTAGATGAAGAAACTCAAAAAGCCATTATTGAATTGGGGAAAGAAAAATAAAATGACAAAAAAAATAGAAACTAAAGATTGGACAACCAAGTTTGTAGAAAAAAATGCTTGGGCAATTTTAATGCTAATCGCTAGTTTAATCTACTTTGTGGGTGGGTTCTTTCCTAGTAATAATGCTAAAATTGAAGCAATGTCAGATGACATCAGCCGAATAGAACAAGCTATTTTAACAATCTCACAAAATCAAGAAAAAATCATTATTTTACAAGAAAAACAAAATACAACCGACGCTAACATTATAGAAATAAAACAGGACATAAGAGAAATTAAAAATGCTCTTAATATTTTATGATTAGTTTAGATGAGTTCATACAAAAATACAAAGGCAAAAGTGTTGGCTATCCTAATGACAATTATTTTAAGGGTGAGTGTTTGAGTTTAACGAAATGGTATATTAAAGAAGTCTTTGGCATTGACCCACCTGCTAGCGGTTGTAATGGGGCAAGATGTTATTGGTCAATCTTTCCAAGTCCGCTTGACAATATCTTTGAAAAAGTACCAAATAGACCTGATTTAGTCCCTAAAAGGGGCTGGGTTGCAGTTTGGGATGGTAGTGTTGGTGGTGGTGCTGGTCATATTGGAATTGTCGCTGATGACAAGGCTACCAAGTCCACTTTTAACAGTTTTGACTCAAATTGGGGTTCTAAAACTGCTCAAATCGTTACTCATAATTATAATAATGTTTATGGCTTTTTAGTGCCGAAAGGAAATAATATGTCAGATATGTATAATGGCTATGATCTATCAAATAGAGAGTCAATGAAAGTAGCTGTTGATATTTTAGTTAGAGTGCAAAAAGGAGAGTTTGTTGAGAAAAGCAAACTTGATGAGCTTGTAAAAATTAAGACGGCTGAACTTAGCTCAAAAATCAGCGATTATGAAAAGCAAATTAAAATCCTCAACACCCAAATTGAAACCCTTAAAAAAGATGTTGCAAGTCTTAATGACGAGCTTGAAAAATGCTCACAAGAAGTACCAGGACAGGAAGACTTGGAAAAGGATTATGAAATAACTGGTCGCAAAATTACTAAAATTATAGGTGATGTCGTTATTGAAACATCATATAAAAGGAAAGGTTAATATGGCAAAAATAGTATTAAGCGATTACGCTAGAAGCCAGTTAAGAATTATTAGTTATCTAGTTTTTTCTGGCGGGCTTGGTTATGTTTTAGCTAACTATGTAGCTAACGATCCTATGCTAACTGCGGTCTTTGCACCCGCCATCAACTATGTAGCGTATCTCATTGAAAAAGAATTGAAAAATGAAGGATTTATTAGAAAATGATTTGGCTACTACTGGCTGGCTTTATTTTTGTGTTGCTTTTGGATAGTTATAGTGACGGTGATTTAGACTGGTTAATTAACTGGGTTAAAAAGTTATTAAAAAAACTGCGTTTGGGCTGGTTAAAAAAGCAAGACAAATAGATTAAAACATACTGTTAATAGACTTGGCAGTATTTTTTATTGCCTGCTAATCGCCAGTAGCAGTTATTATAAGGACATAATATAAAAACAGTTATTTTTAGCAGTCTAACGGTTAAACTGCTAATAGAATGTAAAGGTTGAGTAGCGAGCGATACAACTTTTCAAGCGAAATGAAGATTAAAGCTCATAAAAAAGCGGAATTGTTTAACCCAGAAAAAGCTAAGAACATTCACCATATTTGCCCGAAATCACTAGCTCAAAAATATAATCTCCCACCCGACAAAATTAGAAGTGAAGAAAATGCAATTGCTTTAGAAACGGACTTCCACAATTGGATCCACGGGGTAAGACTACCCAAAGAAGAATTGATTGAGTTAATGGATGGCGATATAAGTGAGTTAAGCAAACAAATTGACGACGACGAAATTGAGTGGAAAGGCTTTGACGAGGATGATTTTAAGTTCTTTGCGATTGCCTTACTGGGAATAAGTGAGGAAGATTTTAGTCAAAATAAAACTTATCATAAAAAACATAAAAAAAAGAAAAGGCAACTGCCCTATGACTAAATATAAACGAGTGCTATTTGTATCAGATATTCATTGTCCGTATCAGGATAAGTCAGCCCTAAGGGCAATGTATAATTTTATGGATTGGTGGAAACCTCAAGAAGTAATTATCTTGGGGGATTTAGTAGACTTCTATGCAATCTCTAGATTTAGCAGAGACCCTGAACGAGTGCTAAAACTACAAACTGAACTAGATCAGGCGGTTGGCGTGCTAGAGGAAATTAGACAGCACGCTAAAGGAGTTAAAATCACTTTTCTTCGTGGTAATCACTGCGATCGGTTAAAGAAATACTTGTGGTCAGAAGCACAAGAATTAAGCGGATTACGAGCTTTAAGACTTGAGGAATTACTAGAGTTTGACCGACTAAAAATCCATTATGAAGATAAAAACCAAATCCGTTACGGTTGTGTAATCATTAAACACGGCACACTAGTAAGAAAGTTTGCTGGTTATACGGCTAAAGGTGAGTTTGAACAAAATGGGATGAGTGGAGTATCTGGTCATTCGCACCGATTGGCTCAATATCGGCACACTAACGAGGCAGACAGCTATATCTGGACAGAAGCTGGGTGTCTTTGTCAATTAGACGCTGATTATTTAGACGGCACAAGGTCTAACTGGCAGTCTGGGTTTGCCATTGGCTACTTTAAGGAAAACTCAAAAAGATTTATAATTGAAACCGTGCCGATAATAAAACAGCGAGCAATGTATGGTGGAATGGAGTTTTAGATGAACATAGAAAAAATCAGCGAGCAAGTGCTGGCTCAAAATAAAGAAATAGAGTTATTTAATGATGATGATATTTATTCTATCGTGCAAATGGTTCTAGATGAGGCTCAGGAGCTTGTAGAAGCTACTGAAAACGCCTTTTTGACTGATGACCTAACTGCGGTAGCGTCAGAGTGTGCAGATGTAATGTACCTTCTAATTAGGTTGTTTGATATTTTAGGCATTGATGAGCGAGCAGTTGAAATGAAAGTTAGAAGAAATACTGAAAAATATTCTGGAAAAGAAAGTAGAGAACAAGCTATTAAAGACTGGAAAGAAAAGGGTGGAGATAAAGTTTGGTTTGAAAGTTTATTGACAAAAGAATAATTAAAGTGTAAAATACTTAAAATCTGTCGCTGAACGGGTAAAAGCAATCTACGACACGAATATAATAATCAAGCTCCAATTAAACGGGGCTTTTTTATTGACTTTTTGGATCAAAGATGATACTTTATATGTATCTGATGTCCGCCGCCTTTTTTAAGGCGGCCTTGTTTTTTTTATTGACAATTTACTAAAAATTTGCTAGCTTTAGCTTAATTAGGTTTTAACTGCTTTGATGTCTAACTGATTAGCGGCTAGAACCTAACAACTGGGCGACCTCTCTGTTCTGCACTTGCATATAGTCACTTTCACTTTTACTAGAGGTCGCCTAGACTTTAAATTATGAAAACCTATCCTAGATACCATTTATCGGCTTTAACACAGCGTGGAGCTACAACTTATCACACGAAGCATAAAAAGTCGTTTTTGTTTCGCTTAAACGGACTCAGAGAACTAAAAACCCTAAAATCTTTTAGCTTTAGCGTGGAATATTATGAAGGTGGCTTTAATAAATCTATTACCTACAATAAAAACCAAATTGACGAAGCGTTGCGGGTAGCTAAAATCTTAACCGCAAAAAGTGAAATTGATTTTTTAACAAAACACTAATACTTGCAAAAGTTTTTTGAATATGCTAGTTTGGTAGATAGATAAATATGAATATGGATACTTACTCAACCAAAGATATTTACATCGCCTCAACCCTAATTGCTCTTGGACACCAAAGGTATGACTTGATTAAAAACGGTCGTATCTTTTATTTTGAGTTTGATGATGATGGCAAAATCCCCAAAGAAGTTGATGATTACTGGGCTGGTAATCTACTAATTGATCCCAAAGCCCTATTTACCTCCTTTAAAGAATTAAAAACTAGAATGTATGGAAACGAGTAAACTGCGTTTGACTTAAATTTTAAAACAATATATATTTAATTTATGAAAGCAACAACGATATTCCAATAAAAAGATATTCAGTCTTTAAATCAGCCCTCTTGGTATTCGTCGTTGTTCACCAAGAAGGCTGTTTTAAGGAACAAGAAAGTTGACAAAATGTCATCAAATATAAAAATAATGAAAGTGATTCCAATGAATCACGCAGAAAAATGTGTAGTTTGTGGTGGTTCTGGAATTATCACAGTTAGTGGTGGTCTTGGAACTACTGCAATTAATAAACAAAAAACTTGCCACGCTTGTAATGGCGACGGTTGGATTGCTGTTCCAAACTTTACAGATGAGCACCTGGCTATCTATTTAGATACTTTTGGAAGTATGGTTATAAAGGATGAATATGAAAAATAATTTTTATTTTCAACACGATAGTAACGCTAGAAATGATGAAAAGATACTTGAGCTTAGATGTGAGTTTGGGAATGAAGCATACGCTATTTATTTTATGTTGTTAGAAAGTATGAGTGAAACTAGTAATGGCTACCTTAATAAGGAGGCTATAGGGGGGCTATCACTTGGCTATAACATAGCTAAAGACAAGTTATCAGCCATAATTGATAAATGTATTGAGTTAAATCTTTTTATACTTGAGAAAAACCTATTTACAAGCAAAAGAATGCAAGAACATTTAGAGTTTAGACAAAAATTACAAAGAGCTGGAAAGAAAGGTGCAAAAGCCCGTTGGTCTACCAGACAAAAAAATAGCCACCCCATTAGCCACCCCACTGGGGAGGCTTATGCTAAAGGAAAGGAAAGGAAAGGAAAGAATAAAGAAAATAGTATAAAAGAAAATAAAAAATCAAATAAATTAAGATTCCCTAAAGAAGATGAACTATCACAAGCAGACTTTGAGGAAGTAGCAAAGAAATATGGAGTTCCTATAAGCTTTGTCTTAAATGAATGGGATAGTGTTGTTAATTATTGTTATTCAAAAAATAAAAAGTATGCAGATTTTAAAAGAACACTTATGAACTTTGTTAAAAAGGACGCAATAGAAAGGCTAGACAATGCAAAAAAAACTAACTACAAGACAGCCATTGACGCCAGCGGTCTTTGATGATGACGAGTTATGGGAAGTAAGAACTCAAGATAAAACCTATAAACTAACTGGCAAACAGGCTCAAATCTTGAAAAATGCTACCACTCAAGGTCTTAGGGGTTTAGTTTGGTTTGATAGTTTTGCTATCTCTATTCCTCACATCACTAGCATTACAAGGGTTAGGATGAGTAAAAGAAAATTAGACGAAGCAAGGGCAGAACGAAGTAAGCAGTTTGGGTTTACTAGTGAAACAAAATAAAATGAAATTAAAAACAGCAATAAAACTCTTGGAAAATTTTACAAAAACTAATTATCCTGATGATTTTGAGATAGTTTTAAAAATATGTGATACTTTTTTAAGTAATAATGGAGGAAAGTACATAAAAAAGAATAAAAAAAAGTCTAAAAAACGCAAATTTACTTCAAAAACTTATCAGAAATATTTAGAATCTCCACAATGGACAGAAAAAAGAGAGTTTGTTAAAGAGTGTTTTAAAAAACAAAATAGATATAAGTGTGAAAGATGTGGTTCAACTAAAAATTTGGTCGTACATCATACTTATTATACAAACAAAGTTCTATTTAGTACAAAAACCTATGGTTTAAGATTGGTTTGTGCAAACTGTCATAAACTTATTCATAAGAGGGCAAATCAAATATTAGCCAAAAAGATTACAAAAACAAAAAGCAAAGCTATTATAAAAGCAACAGAAGAATTGTTACCAAAAGAAATTGAAGTTAGAGATTATTTTTCAAAAAATGAATTGTTAAAGAAATTAGGTACAATTGAATATTATAAAAGACTGGAAGATGGAACCCTATCAGAGGTTAATTAAATGACAGTTGAAGAAAAATTAGCGCAGCTGCGTATCAAATGGGCAAATCATCCGGAACTGCGGTCTATTATTGAGCGCCAAGCTAAAGCTCTCAAATATTCTCAATCGCCAAAAGTTAGTAGTGAAAAACAAGCCAGCGAGTCTTTTGTGGCTGATGTTTTAGATAGCTTACTTGAGTAAAATTGCGTTTGACTTAATCTAATTTATGCTGTACTATGTAGCTAGTAAAAGTAAAAAGGACTATATGCAACGACTAAACAAATCTCAAATGAAGCAAGAAATTGAGGAACTTTACTTTAACAAGCTAGAGGATGACGGCGTTGACTTTACCGAGTGGAATGATATCGGTAATGGACAAGCTGAAAGCCTAGTTAAAGACGAATATATTGAAACAGTTGAAAATATGATTGATTATATTTGGGGAATTGATAACTGGGTTGGTCAATGGACACTAGATTTATATAACAGTGCAAAGGAGAACTAATATGGCAAAATCAATGACAATAACTAAAAATGCTGTTTTTAAACAAAATCAGCTAGTCACTTTGGTGCAAAAAACACCAAAAGAACACATTAAAATTAGACCGGGTCGTGGTGGCAAACAATTCAAATATGTTACCACCTCTTATGTTCAATCGGTGCTTAATACAGTCTTTGGCTGGGGTTGGTCTTTTGAAGTTAAAGACAAAGGTATTTCTCCCGATGGTTCAAGCGTCTGGGTACTTGGTAAGCTAACTATTCTAAATCCAAAAACTCAAGAACCAATGATTATTAAAGAACAATTTGGTTCAAGTGAGATTAAATTGTCCTCAGCTGGTAAAGAGGTTGATTATGCTGACGATATGAAAGCCGCCGCTTCTGATGCACTAAAAAAATCTGCTTCACTACTTGGAGTTTGTGCTGACCTATATGCTGATCCAGAGACAGCAAGCGAAATTAACAAAAAGGCAGAACAGGTTAGAAACATCTTAATTGAGATGAGAAAAAAAGAAGCCGAAGGTGAAAAACAAGAACAAATTAACCTACAGGAACAAGAATGATAAAAATAGATACTAAAAAATTAGAAGAATTAAAAACTTGTAGCGACTTTGTTACTAACAGAGAAGCTGAACACAGCCTCTTAAGCTTACTAGAAGCCAAAAAACGGCTTGATGAGGTTTATGATGAAGTACGAGAGTCATTAAAACAAAACATCCAAAAAGAGGGCTTAGACTTCGTTGATGGTGAATTAATCAAAGTTAGTGTTTATCAGGCTGGCCTGCGCTATAAATTAGTTGATAAAGAGAAATGTCCGCCGGAAGTTTTAGATATTAAGCTAAATCCAAGTGCGGTTGATGCTTATTTAGAAAATCATAACAAATTGCCAGAAGGCGTTGATGAGTTAGAAACTAGATCAACCGGTATAAGGATAACCACCAAATGATTAGAGTATCTTATTCTATTCTTGATCCACTATCTAGAGGCGACATAGATGAAGCATTACTTCGTTATTGGCGAGTTGAGAGAGAACCTACACAAGCTATGATTGAAGGTAAAATGCTTCACGAACAATTTCAAAGTGAAGTTAAAGAAACCAACTGTTTACCAAAAGTCTTTGGCGGCGCTAAACTTATTAAACCAGAAACTGAACTTAAAATTAAAACAATTATTGATGATTGGATTGAGTTTGTGGGAGTGATTGATCTGATAGATCAAAATACAATCTATGAATATAAGACTGGCAAGTCTGGACTTAATGCTTATGGTAAATCTTGGCAAATTAGGTGCTATCAAAAGTTAGCCGAAGACAATGGTTTTAGCATTAATGAGGCTTATTTATTATATTTCAATCAGCACAAACAAATAGCAAACAAAGGCAAAGTTTATCTAAGTGAAAAAACTAAAGAAGATGCAACTGAGTGGATTAGAACTTGGTCAAGTGAACTAAAATGTGCATTAGATATTAGTGAAAAACTGGAATAAAAATGAGATTAAAAGGTAGACAAAAACAAATCTATCAAGCACTAGAAGCTAGGGGATCAATTGGACTAACAGTGATTGAAGCAATGCAGTTAGGGCTAGGCACTGAACTTCGCAAAAATGTGACGACTTTAATTCGTAAAGGCTATAAAATCAATAAAACTTGGGAAAAGAAATCTGGCAGAAAATATATCAGATATACTCTAGAACCAAAGCCACTAAAAAGGGCAACAATTATTGACAACTTAACCGGTAAGACAAGCGAGGTAATGCTATGAAAACTAAACATTGTCCACTCTGTAATTTAGATTTACCAAAAGACGCTTTTACTAGCACCAGAGCTAAGTATTGTAAAAACTGTACTAGAATTAGACAACTTGAACAACAAAAGGAAATGCAACAGCGAGCTTTTGAACGAGTAAAAGCTAAGAAGCAAAAAAAAGAACAAGTAATGAGCTTAGCTGATCTTAAAAAGAGTGTTCAAAGAGTGTTTAATAAATATATTCGGCTAAGAGATCAAAAACTAAAATGTATTAGCTGCGGTCAAAGAGAAATAGATCAAGCCGGACACTATGTTAGTCAAGGAAGTTCTGGGGCATTAAGATTTAATGAGGATAATGTCAATGGTCAATGCACCAAGTGTAATGTTTGGGATCACGGAAACTTAATTAATTATCGGATTAACTTAGTAAAAAAGATCGGCGAGGATAGAGTTAAGTGGTTGGAAGATCACCGCACAGATGTTAAACGCTGGACTCGGGAAGAATTAGAAGATTTACTAACAACTTATAAAAGAAAAATAAAGGAAACCTATGTACACAATAACAGATAAACGCATTTTAGAGGACTTAAAAAAATCTAAGTTTACTTGGGGTATGCAATTAGAGATGGCTCGCAAATATAATCAAGGCGATACTACTTTTGCCAAACTTGGTGCTGGTAGCAAACAGCGAGCTTTTCAAATTGTCAATCGGATTAACCAAATGGACGCTAATTTACTTGAGAGGATTACTAAGATTGCGCAGGAGAACAACTTATTCTAAAATTGCTATTGACTTAATTATTAAACTATGCCTATAATGGACTATATGCAAAAAAGAACAGCTTGGAATAAGGGTGCAAGTAGAATAAAAACTGTAAGAGGTAAGTATGACTTTTATAAAGGTTCAAGATGGTCGCCAGTAGCTGGACTGCTTGGATCAATGACACTTTGCCTTTGGCTACAGTTCTTTGGACAAAGTTATAACTTATCTAAAATGGGAATAGAAGCACAAGAATACAAATCTCCAGTGGTGGTGGTAGAAGCCAACAAAGAGTTAAGTCAGCAACAACAAATCCAGCAATATATTATTGAAGTGTTTGGTGATGACGCAATGCAAGCATTAAAAATTGCCGAGTGTGAGAGTAGGTTTAATCCAAACACCGTAGGTGATCAACACTTAATGAGTAATAACACTCAAACTGGAGAATTAATAGGAGACAGTATAGGTATTTTCCAAATAAGAACTGGTGGTAGCGACTGGAATAGAGCTAAAGCTAATGGGATGAGCGCAGAGGAGTTTAGAGCTAAATTAAAAAATTGGGAGTATAACATAAACTATGCCAAGACTATTTTTGATAGAGCAGGTAATTGGACTCCGTGGTTAAATTGTATGAATAAAACTGGAGTTAAATAATATGCCTAGAGCAACAAGTTTTATAGAAAAAGAATGTATAGATTGTGGGAAGTTGTTTAGAATCTATTTTTATGAAACAAAAAAAATAAGAGAAAAAAGAGATAGGTGCATGCTTTGTTCTAAAAAACAACCAAACAATGGTCAATTTAAAAAAACTGGGTCAATGCAAAAAAGCAATAGCCGAATATATAAAAATGCTCATAGGTTTATTAAAAGAAAAAGAGGAATGCCTCAAGAGTGTGAAGTTTGTAAAACAAATGATAAGTCTGTAAGGTATGAGTGGTCAAATGTTGATCATAAATACAGGCAAAAAGTTGAGGATTTTACGAGAATGTGTACTAAGTGCCACTGGCATTATGATTTTGAGCATAACTTAAGAGGAAAAAGAAAAAGCAATTGTGCAGTAAAAACTAACGTTTATTAACATACTAGTGCTTTTTGCTAGACTTTATTTTAGGCAGATTTAGGGTTTAGCAAGAACTAATTGGCTTGAAGCTGATAAGCAAGCCAAGCGGAGTTTAGCCAGCTCTCTCATTAAAAGCTGGCAAAGAAAATATGCAAATAACCGATTTAATTAAAACTCTGTGTGACGGAGATCACAATAACTTTAGAAGTATCGTTTATGTTGACAAAATTGATAAGTGGTACAAACAAGATTTTGAAAAGAAAAAAACCGAGTATTTCAAAAAGTACGCCAAAGAGTGCAAGTTGGCTAACAAAAGGATGAGTGGAAATCAAAATAAATATGGAAATTAAAAGAAGGGCAAGATGTACGAAAAACTAACTAACATTTTATTAACATTATTAGCAGTAGTGATATTCGCACTAATAGCTATGACTATTATGTCAGTAATTGGAGTTTAATGCACATATATCTAAACACCGAAATTAACCTAGCTAAACCACTACCACCGCACAAAATTGCCTTTAGCAATCAAGTGTCTTGTATCTTTATACAATTTTATTATTTAGAAATCTTGATAAGGAAAAAATGAAAGCAATACTTCAATTATTCTTAATTATACTGGTCGCTATGATTGGCGTTGCTATCATACTCACTCTGGCTTGGTTTGGCATTACGCTAATTAGAGATGGGTGGGTACTTATAGAAGAAATGAGAGAGATATTATTAGTTAAATAGGAGAATATGAATAAACTAAAACCAGTAATGAAAACATCTACTATTGAGCTACCTGGTGGATTTATTCTTCAACACCAAGAACCAGATGGAGAAAACTATTATACTGAACAAATGATGGATGAAGCTATAAAAGAAATTAGTGAACCATATTTTAAAGCAGAACGCCAAAGACTAATAGAGGAAGTGAGGAAGTTGGTTGATGGGATGAGAAAAAACACAACATTAAGCCATGCTTGCCTACAATCTTGGGGTGGATGCGACTGTAATGACAATAAAAACTATAACCAAGCCTTAGACGACCTACTCCAAGAACTTAATAAACTAAAAGGAATAAAATGAAACACTATATTCAATCAATTTTAATTGTACTAATAGCTATGATAATCTCTGCTTTCCTAATAGCTGGAATGTTCTGGGGAATTAAACTAATCATTCAAGGTGTCTATTTAGTAGAAGGATTAAAAGTTAATTGTGTGAGTTGCATATGAAAAACATACCACTAAAATACCACGCTAAAATAAGACAGATGATTAAAAAGGCTAGAGAAGAAGAAAGAGAAAAGTGTTTATTAAGACTAAAAGCCTGTTTGTTTGGAACTTATGATGTTATTAACTTAGATGTAGAACCACCTACGCTAGAAAAAGCTACAATTAAAACAATACAAGATCATATTCAAACGCATATCAATCTATTTAAAAAGGAATTGTGACAGAACTACAACCCCATCAATATGAAAAATCTTATTCAATCAATCTTAATGGTACTAGCAACAATGATAATCTCTGCCTTCCTGATCACTGGAATGTTATGGGGAATTAAACTAATCATAGATAATTGGATGGTAGTAGAGAAAATGGGAGAAATATTTTTAGTAAAGTAAAGGGAAATATGGACAAATTAATAACATTTTTAATCTGGACAGCAATTATCGGGTTAATGGTAACAGCAATTATTCAGTTATTAGTTAAATAAGAAACTTATGAAAGAATATAAATTGACCAAGACTAACCCACAACAAGAAATCGTGATGAAGTTTTGTGAAAACTGCAAAGAAGTTACTCAAACATATCAAATTATTAATAACAAGGCTGGTTTAAAACTTTACTCATGTACTAAATGTGGGTGTGGTGACAGCGTAGTAATTGATAAAAAAGCCAGTGATTTATTTTATTAAAAAGGAATAAGTAAAGGAACTATGAAAACTAAGCCAAACCTAAACAGAAGAGCCAAAAACACTTTTTGGGCGGTTTATAACCAGAAAGGGCAAGTGGTTGCCATCTCCAAAAACAAACGAACGGCTCAAGAAGAAGCCTTAAAGCAAAGCAAATATCGCTGGACACATCAGACATTTGATAAAGACTGGGGCTATCTTAAAAACGATGGTTACAAGCTATTGAAAAGCAGGATAGTTCCTCTTCACAAACTAAAGGAACTAAATGAATAACATACCTAAACAATACCACCCAGCAGTTAGAAAGCTAATTAAAAAGGCTAGAGAAGAAATGTTAATTAAAATTGACAACGCTGTTTGGAAATCTAGGTCTAAAAAAGAAACACTTGATTTTATTAACAAACAACTAAAGGAATTATGACAGAATTTGACAAAATTGTTAGAGAATATTGGGGTAAGAAATCAGATTTATCTGATGAAGAAATTGAAGGATTTAAAAAACTTAAAAACCTGATTGAAAAAGGATCTATGAGTAAAAAAGATATGACAGCAACAGAAATAATGTTTATGGAACGAGCCAGATATCAGTCAGAAATGGTTTGGTTAATGGCTAGAGCTTTAGTCAAAGGAAGAGTAAATAGTAAAGTGTTAAAACACGCAGAAATGGTCTATCACGAATATAAAGATATTTATGAACTTAAAAAGGAAGTATGAAATGGTTCAAACAATTATTTGAAGAAAAAGATGTTACAGTTGCAGATTTACAAGCCGAACTTAAAGCTCTATGTAATAGACTTATAATTATGCCAGATAGCGATGGATTTATGAGGTATGAAAAATTACTTAAAGAAATATATAAACGAGGTGAAAAACCAGAAATAATATTAGTACTTAAAAAGAACAAATGACTAAAGATGAAATAATTGAAAAGTTTTTAGAAGAAGTGGCGACTTATGGCAAACTACCAACTAGTGATATTACAGTGGCTCGGGCAGTAGAAGTATTAAAAGAGATATTAAAAGATGAAAAGTAAAAAGACAATCATAAAGATCATTAAAGTTAAAAAATACTATTATTGGGATTTGAATTTTCCGTTTAGACATCTTAAAAAAGAACATATTTTAATATTCACAGAAAATGCTATATATAAAATAATATGTTAAAAACGTGTTAAATATATGTTAAGTCTTAACACAAGCAAAAAGGACTCTAAAAAGAGCCCTCAAGCCAACGAATTTAATCTATTAAGATTAAGCCTAAATTATATAAAAAAGTTATGAAAAAGTCAATTAATTATGCAAAAAGTAAAAGCCACTCTCTCTACCTATATCGCTAATCGCTTGCTCAAAGGCGATCAGCTCATTTTAGAGACTAAGGACAAGTCTACCCACAAAACTAAAGAGTTCGTAGTGGAAATTATTAGAATTACTTCAGATATTCCAAGATGTAGCGGATGTGCTATCAGGCTAGACAACAAGCCAAGCTATAAGTATAGAAGCGGACATTTTTGCAAAGATTGCTACGACAGACGCATTGATCAACAGCGAGAAATAACTCAATTAAGCGCAAAGAAAAAATGATAACCTTTATTATTTTACGACTACTTGATATCTGGTCTACTCTACTTTCTGTTAGTGCATTTGGAATTGATTTAGAAACTAATCCTATTAGCAGATTTTTATTAGAACAAGG
>ERZ795049.3975-NODE-3975-length-15116-cov-10.554744_pt1 | contig 15116 bp, 10 predicted proteins | sample MGYA00375133_ERZ795049 | MGnify/ENA primary metagenome ERZ795049 (study PRJEB30178, sample SAMN05720147) | activated sludge metagenome | isolation source: anaerobic digester from wastewater treatment plant | place: Japan | collected 2015-04-20 ...
GGGGTGGCGGCCATCCGGCACGCCCGGGCCAATGCCGTGACGGCCTCGGTGGACCGGCTGGACTTTTATCATCCCGTGTTTGTAGGGGATTTTGTCACCCTTTGGGCCAGCGTCAATTTCGTCGGGAGAACGTCCATGGAAGTGGGCGTCCGCGTGGAATCGGAGAATCTCCACACGGGTCAGCGTCTCCACACCTCCACGGCCTATCTCACCTATGTGGCCCTGGACCGTCAGGGTAAGCCCCGGGAATTGCCGCCGCTGGTCCCGGAGACGGAAACCCAGAAGCGGCGTCACCGGGAGGCGCAGACCCGGCGGCAAATGCGGCTGCAGGAAAAAACCACGGAAAAGCAATGTCAGCGGGATGAGGCAACTTGATGACCGGCCGTCCGGAATGCGGCCGCAGGGTGGACATTTTTCCCCCCTGTCCGTCCGCATTCAGGAATTTTGCCGGCGGCGCCCGGTCCGGGCGGTGGGCACGGCGGACCAGGGGTCGTCGGGCCAGGGATGTTTCGGATAGCGCCCCTGCAATTCCTTTTTTACCTGGGGATACCCTCTTTCCCAGAATCCTTGGAGATCTTCCGTGATCTGGACCGGACGCCCGGCGGGCGAGAGGAGGTGGATCACGACCGTTGCCCGGCCGCCCGCCACCGTGGGGGTGGCGGCGAGGCCGAACATCTCCTGGAGCTTCACGGCGAGAACGGGCGCCGGACCGGCGGTGTAGTCGAGGGGGAGACGGCGGCCGCTGGGAACGGTGAGGGCGATAGGGGCACGTTCATCCAGGAGGCGGCGCTGGGTGGGGGAAAGCGTTGCCCGGAGGGCCGGGAGGAGGTCGAGGCGGGTGAGCTGGGCGGCGGTGCGGATGCCGGTAAGCCACGGTGCCAGCCAGATCTCCGGGTCGTTAAGGAGCACGGCTTCCGAGAGATCGGGCCAGGACTCTTCGGGAAAGGTCCGGCGCAAGAGCGCCACCCGCCCCTGAAACTGCCTGACCTCCGGGTGGAAATCCAGCAGGACCTCCCGAGTTCCCACCACCTCGCAGAGCAGGGGAAGCGCCTCCCCGTCCGCAACCGGGAAGGGCCGTTCCGCCATGACAATCGCTCCCAGACATTCTTCCTCCCGGGCCAGGATCCTTCCCCCCTGCCGGTCCCATGCCACCCGCCGGCGGATGGTCAGCCGGTCCGCCAGTTCCCTCCGGATGACCTCTTCGGTGACCGCCGCGGCAAGGTGGATGAGACCCGACGCCTTATCCCGGCCGTCGAGGCGGGGAACGACGAGATAGGCGCTTCCCTTGAGATCGCTTTCCCCGGGGAGGCGGACGCCCCGGCCCCCGGAGAGCAGATAGCCGTTCCCCTCCCCGTCGCGCCGTCGGGCCACCCGGTCCGGGTAGGCATGGAGGAGCAGCGCGGCGATGGCTTCCTCCTTCCCTTCTTGATGCTTTTCATTGCCGGCGTTGTTTACCGGTCCGTGACGGCGGGCGGCGGGCCCGCGGGGCTTCTTTCCGGGAAGGACGGCCGGGGAGGGCAGGGATCCCGCAACCAGCCTCCGGAGCTGCGCCGCTGTCCGGTCCACCGCCGCCAGCGCCGCCGGATCCGCCGGGGCGGTCTTTTCGTCCCGGCGTTGCTTTTGACGCCAGTCCTGAAAAAGAAACAGACGCGCGGCGAGATCCGCATCGTCGGCCGCGGGCGGCCTGTCTTCAGGCGCACGGCGCCGGATATCCCGTTCGGAAAGGAGCGCGGCGAGATCCGCACCGAGTGGCGCACATCCTCGCTCTGCGGCCCTGAGGAGCAGGCATCCCAGGCGGGGCGGGAGGGGCAGGCGCACCAGCGCGCGGCCGGCGGTGGTGATGTCGCCGCGGCGGTCCAGGGCCCCCAGCGTGGCCAGCAGCTCCCGGGCGGTTTCCCAGGCGGGGGCCGGCGGCGGATCGAGCCAGGAGAGAGAGGCCGGGTCTTTTATTCCCCAGGCCGCCAGCTCCAGGACAAGAGCGGACAGGTCGGCGATCAGGATCTCCGGCGGGGGATAGGGGGTCATGGTTTGAAAATCGTGGGGACTGTAAAGGCGGTAACAGACCCCCGGGGCCACCCGCCCCGCCCGCCCCCGCCGCTGGATCGCCTCCGCCTGAGAGATCCGGACGGTGACCAGGCGATTCATCCCGGAAGCGGCGTCGTACCGGAGACGGCGGGTCAGGCCGCCGTCGATTACCACCCGGACCCCCTCGATGGTGAGGCTCGTTTCGGCGATGTTCGTCGCCAGGACGATCTTCCGCTTCCGCCCGGGCATGATCGCCGCTTCCTGAGCGGCAAAGGGGAGATCGCCGTAGAGGGGATGAACGGTGAGCCCCCCCTCCCGGGCCGGTGGGGAGTCGGCAAGCCGGGCGGCGACCCGGCGGATCTCCCCGCTGCCGGGGAGAAAGACCAGGATGTCCCCGGCCGTTTCCGCCAGGGCATGGCCGATGGCGCCGGTGACCCGCTCCTCCCAGGTTCTTTCCCGGCCCCGTTCCCCGGCGCTCAGATGATGTTCCGTCACGGGAAAAGACTGTCCCGGAGAGGCGATCACCGGCGGGTTCCCCAGGAGCGCCGCGAGCCTTTCCGTCTCGAGGGTCGCCGACATGACCAGCAGCTTGAGATCCTCCCGGAGCCCCCGCCGGATATCCAGGCACAGCGCCAGGGCCAGATCGGCCTGAAGGCTCCGCTCGTGAAACTCGTCGAAGATGACCAGGGATACCCCTTCCAGGGTGGGATCGTCCAGCAGGCGGCGGGTGAGGATGCCTTCCGTGACCACCTCCAGACGGGTGGCGGGGGAAATCCGGCTGGCGAAGCGGATCGTGTAACCGACGGTTTGCCCCACGGCCTCGCCAAGCTGCCGGGCCATCCAGCGGGCCGCCGCCACGGCGGCGAGGCGCCGGGGCTCCAGCATGACGATCTTTCCCTGCCGGCAAGATAAATCTTCCATGAGCGCCGGCGGCACCCGGGTCGTCTTCCCCGCCCCGGGCGGGGCCTGGATGATCACGACCGGGTTGGTTCGAAAAGCGGCCGTTATCTCCGGCAGGACCGGATCGATGGGATAAGTAACGGCCATAGCGGGGGATGTCAGCATGCCTCCACCCGGCAGGGAACATACCGGTGGAGCGGTGTTCCAAACCGGTCCCGATGGGTATTCTTGGTCAGTCTGTTCACGTTGGCGCCATATTTGACACCTTGGTAAATCAGGCCGAAGCCGTGGGGGATCACCACCTGTCCCCGATGGGCCGTTGCGGTGATTTCAACTTCGATCACCTCGCTGCCGGCGGCGGTGGTCACCCGTGCCTGCTGGCCGTCCTGAAGTTGGAGGGCGGCGGCGTCATCGGGATGCATGGCCAGGGTACAGGCCCGCCGGCCCTCATTCCAGGCTGGATCGCGCAAAAGGGTGTTGGCGTTCATGGACATGTGCCGTCCCGCCATGAGAATCAACGGAAATCGGGGGTCCCTGATCAAGGCCGCCTCTTCGCTCGCCGCATCCAGGGCCTGGAGTTCATCTTGGAGCTCCGGGATGTCCAGGTTGATTTTCTTGTCCGCGGTCCTGATTTCGGCAAAGTTGTTTTCCGGATCGAGTTTGCCGACCCAGATGCCTTCGGGATGGTCGAGGATACGCCGAAAGATTTCTTCGCCCATTTCCGGTCCGGGGGTGAAGCCGGCCCGCCGGGCGTTTTCCCGGAACGATTTGGGTGTGACCTGTAACATCCCCCACAACATTGCCAGATGGACGGAGCCCATGGCTTGGCCCAGGGTCTTTCCCAAAACGAACGGCATGGCCTTCATTGCTTTAGGTTCCGTCAGGGCGTACTCCATTAGGGCAGCAGCGAAGGCGGCACGGCTTTCGTTCGCCGCTTGATATAGCCTCTCGGGCAGGGGGGGAATCAAACCCAGCCCCTCGGCCAGACGTAAATGGATCTCCCCCAGTTCCAGCTGCTCACCGTCCGGAACGATGAGAGGCCGCCGCATTTGAAAATGGATTCCCGGGTAGGTCATGGGGAAGAAGGTGCCGTCCCAGGATTCATAAAAGGATCGTGACGGGAGAATGTAATGGGAACGGGCGGCCGTTTCCGTCATGGCGATTTCCGCCGTGACCAGCAGATCGAGGCGGTCGAATGCGTTTTCGTAAGCGGTGGTGTCGGCATAGGAGCGCAGGGGATTGGCACCGGCAACAAGTACGGCCCGGAGTCGTTCGGGGTGATCGGCGAGGATTTCCTCGGGCATGACATTCGGCGGGAAGACACCGCAAACGGGAAAGGAATTCGTGGCTACAGTCCGCCAGACCCTGGGATCTCTTTCATCCGTGTGCGAACCCAGGGGCATCATGTGGCCCCGGATGACATTGCCGCCGGGGACGCAGAGCCGGCCGCAGATCGCCTGGAGGATCACGATCAGGTAGGAGCTCAGGGCGCTGTGGCGACCCATGTAAATACCCAGATCGTAGCGCAGGGACGATCTGCGGGTGGCAAAGGCCCGGGCCACCTCACGGACCCGGTCGTAATCAAGATGACAGGTTCTGATGGCGGCTTTCACGTCACAGGCGGCGAAATGATCCGGCAGCGTTTCCCAGCCCGTGGTGTGTTTTGACAGATAATCTTTGTTTTCCCAGCCTTCGTTGAGGATGAGGGCGATCATCGCCTTGAGGAGCAGGGCATCGGTACCGGGGCGGATCGGTAGATGGATGTCCGCGATCCGGGCGGTCTCCGATTGGCGGGGGTCCACGACGATCAGCAGTTTGTCGGGATCTTTGGCCAGGCGCCGGAGCCGCCGGGGGGCCTGGGGAAGCTGATGACTTTGCATCCCGTTCCAACCCAAGACAAGGAGGACGTCGGTGTTGTCTATGTCCGGCTGGTCGTGAAGGTACTGACGACCATAGACCCGTCCGCAGACCCAGAAGGCGCCGGCGAATTCCTGGGCCAGGGAACCGTAATGATACTGAGAACCTAGGCCCCGCAAAAGACGGATCCCGAAGGCCGCCTCGAAGTGTCCGCCCTGCATGCTGGCCCCCAGGTAGGCAAAGGAACGAGGGCCGTGCCGGCCGATGATCTCTTTGAGTTTCGTCGTTATCTCACTTACGGCCCTGTCCCAGGAGATGCGCTCAAAACTGTCTCCCACTTTCCTCAGGGGATAACGCAGGCGATCGGCATGGTGCTGGTGATAGGCGACGCTCAATCCTTTCCGGCAGCAGTAACCTGCGCTTTTCGCATTGTCCCGGTCCGGTTTGACCTTGACGATGCGGTTGTTTTCCACCTCGATTTCCAGACCACAGTTCTGTGCGCAAAGCACACAGCCGGTTTTGTAAGTGGTTCCCATGGCTGCTCCTTGAAAATACCTTTATCCTGGCCGGCATCATACCCGCTGTAAGTCAGGATAAGCGGGAAGGAGGTGGATGTCAAGGGTATCTTGGCCACAGGGAGCTTGCTCCGGAGCGGCGTCTCAGTTGTCGGTGTTCGGCCTGTTGTCGGGGCGGAGCAGCCGCCGGAGAATCCAGGCGGCCAGGACCATGACGACGGAAATCGCCAGCACCGGGACAGCGAGGGAAAGCAGGGTAAAGAAGGCAGAGCCGAAGATCTCCGCCGTGGTGAGGAGAAAGTTGGCCGTACCGCCGGTGGTTGCCGTGGCAGCCCCCCGGAGCAAAGTGGTGCCGGTCTGGACGACACCGGCGACTCCGCCGCCGGCGATGAGGGCGAGAGACCACTTGAGGAAGGGGGGAAGATCCCCGGCGACGGATACGGACGCGATCGTCCCGGCTGCCACGGCGGCGGGGGTGGCGACGGTATCGAGGAAGTTATCCAGCCAGGGGATGTAATAGGCCCCGATTTCAAAGACCGTGGCGGTGGCGAAGGCGATGAGGGCCGGCCAGGTGCCCAGCCACTGGAATCCCGGACCGGGGTGGATGAAGCCGTGCATGGCGGCGATGCTCAGGCCGAGGAAGGGCAGAAAGATCCGCAAACCGCAGGCGGCGCTGATCCCGATGCCGATGAAAAAGGCGAGGAGATTGGTAAGATCAGGTTCCATAACGAGGCCTCTGGTTGTAAATTAATGCCTTAGCCAATAATACCAAACACTTAAAGGGCTTGGGTTACGCAATATATGCGGTTCGATAGGGAGAATTTCATTGTTTTCAGGTGCCGTACCGGCATGAAAATTCATCTAATAATATCGCCTCCTATCCGGATATTTCACTGTTTTTGTTATCGCCGCCTTGGGAGTCGGTGGTCATGAGCGACCATTGAGATACAGCTGTCGGTGCAAACGACGTCTTCATGTCCGATGCCGGAGAAGATCTCGGGCCGGCGTGGTAAAGGCAGACGCTCATTATCCGGACGTTATGGCCCGCACCCGCCCTTTCCTTTCCCGGAAAAACGTACCGATCGTCACCGTATCGAGGCAGTTCAGACAATCTCCTCTTTCCTGCCACCCCTTCCGGGAGATGGTTAAGCCGTGGGCCAGATGATCGAATCCGTCCCGGTGGTGCAGATCGGGATTGACGGCTATTTTGACGCCCTTGCGCTTGGCGGTCAGGCAGTGTCGCCAGTCGAGATCGAGGCGCTGGGGATTGGCGTTGAGCTCGATCACCTTGCCGTGTGCGGCGGCGGCGGCGATCACCCGGTCGATGTCCACGGCGTAGGGCTCCCTGGCCAGCAGCAGCCGTCCCGTGGGATGGGCGAGGATGGTGGTGAAGGGATTGGCCAGGGCCCGGCAGATCCGCTCCGTCATCTCCTCCCCGGGCATCTGGAAGTGGGAGTGGACGGCGGCGATGACGAAGTCGAAGGAGGCCAGGATTGCCTCATCGTAGTCCAGACTGCCGTCGGGGAGAATATCCGCTTCAATGCCCTTGAAGATATGAAACGCCGCCCCGCTCTGTTCGTTCATCCTGTCGATGACCCGGTGCTGCCGGCGGATTTCCTCGGGAGTCAGACCGCCGGCGTAATAGGCCGCACGGCTGTGGTCGGAGATCCCGATATATGCGTAACCGCGCCGTTGTGCCTCGGCGGCCAGGTCCTCGATGCTCTCCGCCCCGTCGCTGGCCCGGGTGTGGATATGGAGGATGCCCTTGATGTCCTCCGTGGTGACCAGCCGCGGCAGCTCTCCCGCGGCGGCGGCCTCGATCTCGCCCAGGTTCTCCCGCAGTTCCGGCGGGATATAGGCCAACGCCAGGGCGGCGAAGATCTCCTCCTCGCCGTTACAGGGCAGATTCTCCTCGCCCCGGAACAGACCGTATTCGTTCATTTTCAGTCCATATCTTCTGGCTCTTCCCCGGAGGGCCGTGTTGTGTTCCCGGCTGCCGGTGAAGTGGTGGAGGGCGTAGGGATATTCCCGGGGGGAAACGATGCGGAGATCGGCATTGATTCCCGAGGCGAGGGTGATGCTGACCTTGGTGTCCCCCCGGGCGATGACGGCGGCCGCCGCGGGCAGGGAGGCGAAGACATCGGCCAGGGCCCGGGGGTTCCCGGTGGCCGCCAGCAGGTCGATGTCCTTGACGGTCTCGCATCCCCGGCGCAAGGATCCGGCAATGGCGGCGGCCGTCACGTCCCGGCGGTCCAGGAGGATCTGCCGGAGACTCCGGGCCTCGTCGATCGCCTCGATGTAGAGTCGTCTTTCCCGGTAATGCTTCAGAGCGGCAATGCCCCCCAGGATCTTCTCCTGGGATTTCCTGCCGAAGCCCGGCAGGTCGATGAGGCGGTTTTCCCGGGCGGCATATTCCAATTCTCCCACGGTGGCGATGCCGAGATGGTCGTAGAGAAACCTGATCCGTTTGGGGCCCAGGCCGGGGATCTTGAGCATCTCGAAATGCCCCGGCGGGATGGCGGCTTTCAGTTCCCGGTGGTAAAGCAGTTCCCCCGTTGCCGCCAGCTCCTCTATCTTTCTGCCGATAGCGGCGCCGATGCCTTTGATGTCTCCCAGCCGTCCCTCCCGGAGCACCGCTTCCAGATCCTCCTCCAACCCCTCCAGGCTGCGGGCGGCATTGCTGTAAGCCCTCGATTTAAAAGGGTACTCTCCCTTCATTTCCAGCAGGAGGGCCAGCTCGTCCAGGACGGCGATGATTTCCTCTTTCGATCGTTTCATGCCGGCGATCCGGGCTCCTTGATCTTTTCTTTTTGGGCGGGCGGCCATGTCGCTTTGCGCCGTTTGTCCAGAAGATGCCGAACCGCCAGGACAGGATGACGGGAGAGCATCCGCGGGCCGGAATAACGCATGACCTCCCGGATGCGATCCCTCATCTCCGTCCGGTAGCAGTGAACGGGACAGGCGGAGCAAACCGGTTTGTCCTTGCCGAAACGGCAGGCCCGGGTCCGCTTCCGGGCATAGGACAGCAGCCCGCGGCAGGAAGAACAGAGATCCACCTGCCGGTGGTGATCCCGGCAGAAGATGTCGATCATCAAGCCAAGGGTATGGACCTCTCTGTCCAGCCTTGATTTCATTCAACAACCATCCCGTGGCCCGGGCAAGGCATCTTTTATTGTCACCGCGGTAAACACCTTTCAAAAGCGCCGTGCTCATGGCGTCACAACCCCTCCGCTCGTTACCGCCATGAGCACTTTCTATATACTCAAAAATATTGACAATTATATCACGACAGGTACCTGCCGCTTTCAGGCCGCTGCCGGCTTGATCCCGCTTTCGGAAACACTAAATTCTTGTTTTCCCGATGTCAAGAAATGATCACGGCGGGACGGGGCAAGGATGATCAAACCACCATAAAAACATCGGGATTGGTCTTGACAAGGGCGGATGAAAGGTATATAAGCGCCGTGGACGTGCAGTTTAGGCGAGCACAGCCATTCACCGATCCATACATTTCAAGCCATCACCTCGAAGATTAGAGCGTCTTTGCGCTTGAAATCCCTGAAGTTGAAGGAGATGACCCGGCCGTGATGCGACATACCTCCAGCAGGACAGGCAGGCCCAGAGGCGTCGGAACCACCTCGACAACTTTCACTAATCAATGCGAACAAACAATCTTGAGTTTCCCCGGGCGGGCTGCGGGAGAAGGAAAGCTTCCTTTCCCCTTCCATTCCGGTTGGCGGGGGGTTGCTTTGCCGGGGAGACGGGCATAGGGCTGCGAAGCGGATAATACACCGGAACGGGGGGTTGATTTAAACCTGAATAAAGCCGGTGAAGAGCAGATAAGGAGGAAGAGATGGAAAAGGTACCACAGAAGCTGGACAAGACAAGAAAGGAATACTACCAGGGAGCGCCGATTGCCAAATTCGGCGAACGCAAGCCTGACTATTCCGGGATGGGCAGGAAGATCAAAAGCAATTTCAAGGGATTGCGAGAGGTGGTATGTGTCGAGGCCTGCCGGACGCCCTACGGCGTCTTCGGCGGCGCCTTGAAAGGTTTCGACGCCCCTCAGCTCGGCGCCCTGGCCATCAAGGAATGCCTGCGCCGGACCGGCGGCAAGGTGAAGGGCGAGGATGTGGATTACGTGATCATGGGCCAGGTCGTACCCGCGGGGTGCGGTCAGGTGCCCAGCCGCCAGGCGACCCTCCTGGCGGGGCTGCCCGAGAGTGTGCCCTCCATCACGGTCAACAAAGTTTGTTCCTCCGGGATCAAGACCGTCGACCTCGCCGTCCAGATGATCCAGACAGGCCGGGCCGAGATCGTCATCGCCGGCGGCCAGGAGAGCATGAGCAACTGCCCTTATTCCCTTCCCGATATGCGCTGGGGAAGCAGGATGGGTCTGCCCAACGGCCGTCTGGTGGACCTCATGGTCTATGACGGTCTCTGGGACGCCTTCTACAACCGCCACATGGCCATTCACGGCTCCGAGACGGCGGACGAGTTCGGCTTCACCCGTCAGGATCAGGATGAATGGGCCTACCAGTCCCAGATGCGGGCCGTGGCGGCCATGAAAGAGGGGAAACTCGACGACGAGATCTTCCCGGTGTTGATCCAGAAGGGCAAGGAAACGATCGTCTTCGATAAGGACGAGGGACCCCGGCCGGCCACGACCATGGAAGGCCTGGCGAAACTGCCGCCGGTGTTCAATCACAAAAGCACCGTCACCGGCGAACCCGGCGGGGTGACGGCGGGGAACGCCCCGGGCGTCAACGACGGCGGCGATGTCTGCCTCCTCATGAGCGCCGAAAAGGCCAAGGAACTGGGAATGAAACCCCTCTTCACGATCCTCGACTACGCCGAGGTCTCCCAGCCGACGAAGGACATCGCCACGGTGCCCGGCCTGTCCATCAAGAAGGTACTCGAACAGAACGATATGACCGTGGCCGATGTGGAGGTAATCGAGATCAACGAGGCCTTCGCGGCGGTGGCGATCATCAGCGCCCGGACGATCCTGGGGATGTCCAAGGAAGAGATGTTCAAGAAGGTGAACCCCAACGGCAGCGCCATCGCCTACGGCCATCCCATCGGCGCCACGGGGGCCCGGATCCTCATGACCCTGGCCTATGAACTGCGGCGTCGCGGCGGCGGCATCGGCGTGTGCGGGATCTGTTCCGGCCATGCCCAGGGCGACGCCATGCTGATCAGAGTGGATAAATAACAACAGCAAGTATACTTTTTTTGAAAGGAGAAGCGGTAGATATGAGAGAAGCGGTTATTGTAAGCGGCGCCCGGACGGCCGTCGGCGAGTTCGGCGGGTCCCTGAAGGGCGTATCGGTTGTGGAACTCGGCCGGCTGGTCATTAAGGAGGCCATTGTGCGGGCGGGGCTCCGTCCGGCGATCAACGACTTCGTCAAGTCGGCCCGGCCCTCGATCTTCGGCGAGTTCGATATGACGGACATCCAGAAGAAGAACTACGCCTATGACAGTTCCTTGACCCCGGTCTATTTTGACGAGGTCATCATGGGCAACGTTCTGAACGCGGGTTGCGGTCAGAATCCCGCCCGTCAGGCGGCGATCTTCGCCGGCCTGCCCGAAGAGACGAACGTCTTCACCGTCCAGAAGGTCTGTGCCTCGGGGATGAAGGCCATCGCCATGGCCGCCCAGGCCATCTGCGCCGGTGATGCCGACATCATCGTGGCGGGCGGCATGGAAAACATGAGCAATGTCCCCTATGCCCTGGCGGATGCCCGCTGGGGGTACCGGATGAACATGCCCTTCGGCAAGGTCACGGACTTGATGGTCCATGACGGTCTCTGGGAGATCTTCAACGGCTACCACATGGGCTTCACGGCGGAGAATATAGGGATGAAGTACGGCATCACCCGGGAAGAGCAGGACAAACTGGCCTACGAGAGCCACCGCCGCGCCCGGGCCGCCATCGCCAGCGGCGCCGTCGCCGACGAAATCGTCCCGGTGGTCATCCCCCAGCGCAAGGGCGATCCCAAGGTCTTCGCCGTGGACGAGCGTCCCATGGACACGACCCTGGAAAAGATGGCCAAACTGGCCCCGGTCTTCAAGAAGGACGGCACCGTCACGGCGGGGAACGCCTCGGGGATCAACGACGGCGCCACGGCGGTAGTGGTCATGAGCGCCGAAAAGGCCAAGGAACTGGGTCTGAAACCCCTGGCCAAGATCAAGGGCTACGCCTCCGGCGGCGTCGATCCGGCGTACATGGGTCTCGGTCCCATCCCGGCGACGCGGAAGGTCTTCAAGAAGCTCGGCATCACCATGAAGGACATCGGCCTCATCGAGCTCAACGAGGCCTTCGCCGTCCAGGCCCTGGGCTGCATCAAGGAACTCGAAGTTGATCTCGACAAGTGCAATCTCAACGGCAGCGGGATCTCCATCGGGCACCCCATCGGCAATACCGGCGCCCGGATCACCTATACCCTGGCGATGCAGATGCAGAAGAAGGGCGTGAACCTCGGACTCGCCTCCCTGTGCATCGGCGGCGGCCAGGGCATGTCCATCGTCCTCGAAGCGGTCTAAACTTAAGTTGGTGTGAGCGGGGCGGCCCTCTGAACGGGGCCGCCCCTTCATGAACTTTTATCTCATAAGGAGGGTTGAACATGGCAGTAAAGACCTTTGGCGTCGTAGGCGCCGGACAGATGGGAAACGGCATCGCCCAGGTGGCGGCCTATCCCGGCGGATTGAACGTCATCATGAACGACATCGCCGATCAGTTCGTGGACCGGGGATTCGACACCATCTCGAAGAACCTCGACCGGCTGGTGGCCAAGGAAAAACTCACGGCGGATCAGAAGGCGGAGATCTTGAGCCGGATCAAGAAGAGCACGAACCTGGAGGACATGAAGGACGCCGATTTCGTCGTCGAAGCGGCGGTGGAAAGGGAAGATCTCAAACTCGGCATCTTCCGGAAGCTCGACGAGGTCTGCCGGCCCGATGTGGTCCTGGCCACGAACACCTCGTCCATTCCCATCACCCGCATCGCCGGCGCCACCAAGCGGGCCGACAAGGTCATCGGTATGCACTTCATGAATCCCGTGCCGGTCATGAGGCTCGTAGAGATCATCCGCGGTCTGGCGACCTCCCAGGAGACCTATGATCTTACGGAAAGCCTCAGCAAGCAGTTCGGCAAGGTGCCGGTGGAATGCAACGACTTCCCCGGGTTCATCTCCAACCGCATCCTCATGCCCATGATCAACGAGGCCTTCTGCGCCCTCATGGAAGGCGTGGGCACGCCCAAGGCCATCGACGACATCATGATGCTGGGGATGAATCATCCCATGGGTCCCCTGGCCCTGGCCGACCTCATCGGTCTCGACACCTGCTGGGCCATCATGGATGTCCTCTATAAGGGTTTCGGCGACTCCAAGTATCGTCCCTCGCCGCTGCTGAAGAAGTATGTCGATGCCGGCTGGGTCGGCCGGAAGGTCGGCCGGGGCGTTTACGATTACAGCAAGAAGTAGGGGGAATCCGCATCCCTCGGGATGCCTAAGATAAAAGGGGGTATGTTTATGGAGTATCAGAATCTGATTTTTGAAGTAGCGGACGGCGTCGCCACCATCACCTTCAACCGTCCCAAGGCCCTCAACGCCATGAACTCCGTGACGATGAAGGAACTCTACGATGCGGCGATGCGCTGCCAGACCGACCCCGCCGTGAAGGCGATCATCCTTACCGGCGCCGGTGACAAGGCCTTCGTGGCCGGGGCGGACATCTCGGAGATGCAGAACATGCGGCCCCAGGAGGCCATGGAATTCATGGAACTGGGCCATGCCACCCTGCGCCTCATCGAAACGATGGCCAAGCCCTCCATCGCCGCCGTCAACGGTTTCGCCCTGGGGGGAGGGACGGAGATCTCCATGGCCTGCGACATGCGCTTCGCCTCCGACAAGGCCCGTTTCGGTCAGCCCGAGATCCTCATCGGCCTGATTCCGGGCTGGGGGGGGACCCAGCGGCTGTCCCGTCTCATCGGCGTCGGCCGGGCCAAGGAAATCATCATGGGGGGCGGCCAGCTCGATGCCCAGCGGGCCTATGAAATCGGTCTGGTCAACAGGGTGATTCCGGCGGACCAGCTCATGGAGGAGACGAAGAAATTCGCCGCCAAACTGGCCGGGCTGCCCGGTTTCGCCTTGAAGATGGCGAAGCACGCCATCGTCTACGGCTATGACCTGGCCCTGGACAACGCCAACAAGCTGGAAGTCGAATGCTGCGCCCAGTGCTTCAGCACCGACGATCAGAAGGAAGGGATGAAGGCGTTCCTGGAGAAAAGGAAGCCTAACTTCAAGGGTTGTTGACAGTTGAAGGGGAATAACGCTCCCCTCTCGGTGAGAGAGGGGGCGTTGTCCTTTCAACATAGGGGGGAATGGGAAGCTATCGATTTAATTGAGGCAACCACGCTGGATGGCATCTTAAACAGTCAGTCAAACAAATATTAGGAGGGATTGTAAATGGCACATAATACCTGGTTGTATCAACTGCGCGACATTAAATTCCAGATCAAAGAATGGCTCGATATGGGTAAACTCTTGAGCCTTGACGCTTACAAAGATTTTTATGGGATTGACGACATCGATAATTTTCTCGAGGTCAACAATAAAGTGTGCCGCGACTTGATGTGTCCTGCCAACAAAGATGCCGATGAACCCGGAGCGAAGTATGTGGGCGGCAATGAACACGCGGTTGTCACCCCCGACTCGTTCAAGAAGGTCTATAAAGCCGTCCAGGAGGCATCGATAGCGCAGCAGTTTGGTTTCCGCGGCGAAGGCAAAATACCGCTGACCTGGTATGCGCCGATTCTCGAAATGCAGACAGGGGCATCACCTTCGATCGTTATGTACTGGTGTCTGACTCAGGGCGCCATCACCGTGCTCCAGGAATACGGCACCAAGGAGCAGCAGGAATTGTTTCTGCCCAAGATGATATCCGGTGAGTGGTGCGGCACCATGGGCCTGACTGAGCCGGGCGCAGGCTCCGAGGTCGGCGCGATACAAAGCAAGGCCTTCCCCACTGATACTCCCGGCAAGTATAAGCTTACCGGCACGAAATGCTTCATCACCTCCGGAGACCACGACCTGGCGGAGAACATTATTCACCTGATGCTCGCCAAGACCCCGGGCGCCAAAGAAGGCACCGCCGGCATTTCCCTCTTCCTGGTACCCAAGTTCTGGGTCAACGAAGACGGTTCCCTGGGGGCCTGGAATGACGTAACCACCATGAATATCGAGCATAAAATGGGTATTCACGGTTCCTCCACCTGTACCCTGGCCATGGGCGAAAACAATAACTGTTACGGCTGGATGGTCGGCGGAAAAGAAGTGGTGGACGGCAGAGGCGTAGGTATGAGGCAGATGTTCGCTTATATGAACGAGGAACGTCTGAATACCGGTTTGTTCTCCCTGGGATGCATCAGTTCCGCCTATTATGCCGCGCTGGAATATACGAAGGTGCGGGTGCAGAGCAAACATTCCACCAATCCCAAGGGCCCCAGCGTCCGGATCATCGAGCACGAAGATGTCCGCCGCATGCTGCTGTTCCAGAAATCCATCATGGAGGCCTGCCGCGCCTTGATTTATAAGTCCTATCTCTACCGCGACCTGTCCATGGATGCCCCCACACCGGAGGAGCGGGCCTATTACGACGACATGTTCGCCATCAACAACCCGATCTGCAAGGCCTATGCATCCGACATGGCCAGGCGTACGACCGAGGAGGCGATTCAATGCCACGGCGGTTACGGTTTTATGGAAGAGTATGCCGGGGCGGAGCTGTACCGGGATGTGGTGATCTACGGCATCT
>ERZ795049.3978-NODE-3978-length-15107-cov-5.884866_pt1 | contig 15107 bp, 17 predicted proteins | sample MGYA00375133_ERZ795049 | MGnify/ENA primary metagenome ERZ795049 (study PRJEB30178, sample SAMN05720147) | activated sludge metagenome | isolation source: anaerobic digester from wastewater treatment plant | place: Japan | collected 2015-04-20 ...
CGTGCGTATCCGGATTCTCAACCGTCTTCAACACTTGACCTGCTGTTACAGATGGTGTGATGGATTGCGTCTGTGGAACGGCCGATTTCTTCACCAATCCGCTTTCCTCATCAAGTGTCAACATGTTAGTAGGGATGGATTGCGTCTGTGTGTCAAACAGGGTCAACTTATTGGAAGCCCATATCGAATTAAAGGCCGTCCCCCTGTTTTCGTCTCCTCCAGAAATGAGATGGTCTCCATCCGTCACCTTCACTACACAACCAGGCGCAGCGATGATAAATGATCCTACTTTGCTACCGCCATACTGTGCGGTATCCCTGTCGTCTATTATCTGTAAATTGAACGTATCAGGCAACACCTTCTGTTCGTCCACCTTGTAACAGAAACGGCAGAAGAAGTAATTCTTGGCGACCTTAGTAGACCATCCGAAGTATCGCACCGGAATGGTGCTCTGAATCTTGTACGGCGGGTCTCCTTGCACGTAATAGAAGGTTTTGAATTCAGGATTAAGGATGTACGCCTTCGGGAACGAACCACTACCGGACCGCCAATCATAATTTCCTTCTACCCAAAACAGTTCTTTCAGAGGTCGAGTTATGTCGTATATCTCCCCGGTGGAATTGTTGGCGTCTCCTCCTGTCTGCAGTCCGAACCCGCAATTTTCCGCCCGCAATTCACTCGTTATAATCAAATAGGGCTGAGTGGTCATATAAGGTTCTGCGATTCTGTAACTGATAGAATCGTCGTTAGTCGCCCCTATCCACATTTCCTTCAGACGAATCATAGTCGCCTTTAACGTGTACATCTTACGAGGAACAAGATCTTCCGACGAAGGACCCTTCCTTTTAAACAGACATAGCTCCGCGTTTGGAGTATGCTTTTCGATATAGATGTCATTCAGGTTGTTGCCGAAATTAATTACGGAAGCTGGATTGGTCATGTCGACACCTGCCGTTTTTTCGGAATCCGTTCGACTCGTCCAGTCTTCAATGGTGTACATCCTTTCGGCTGTAGGTATCTTCGTAGTGTCCGCGAATTCATAGAATAATATTTCTCCAGTAATAAGAAGACGGCCGCCTCCTTTCCCATTTAAGTATCCGACACCTTCGTTAAACTCCTTAGCTGTGCCGGCGTAAGCTACTGGGAATGCTTCGTGCACTGAAAGGTCATAACCCTTCGGCGTGTTAGGTCTTATCTCGATAGACCCGTTACGGCTAGTTATGTCAGAATCCTTCTGTAGCGTCCATGCGTCACCTGCATTAGGAGTAGCCTGTAACACTTCACCCGGATAAATTCCGTTTGGATAATCCGCAAGTGAATCTATCAGAGTGGCGGACTCGCCGTCCTTTAGTATGAATTCATCCGTTCCGTTCGGGAAGTTGAACCTGTAGACATTATCGTTATCCACGACTCCTGAAGCTACGAACTGAAAGGCGGCCGGAACTTTTCTATCATCGTATGTTTCGATGATAAAACCGGATACATCCGTAAAGTCGAGCAATTTAGTGCCGGCCTCTATTTCTTCGTCCGTTAAAGTGATACGCACCATGTTCGAACCTCCAGTTGCAGTCTTCACCTTTAGGTCGTACGTCTTCTTGTCGTTTTCCAATGCCGAAGATACGTCTACCGAGTTGTCGGAGCTCTTAATGTCGATGTCGGGGTTTACGGTGACCTTCGCACCTGCGCCCGATCCGCTTACTGTATATCCCATGTTTTAATCTGCGTAAATTGTCGTTACTACTAATTGATGGTCGGTCGTCTCGTTCCTGAACAAGACGTCAAACTTCGTGTCTATCACTTCGTCCCGCTCGAAGTTAAATTCATGGGACGTTCCGGGCGTTACGGTTATGGTGCCCATGATTACCGCCGTGTCGGTTCCTTGGTTGTAGAAGTTGACACAATAGAACCCATCAGGAATAAGAGTCTTATTTCCGGTGTATAGTTCCGTCCTTATCCTTAATTTCTTTTTCTCCATAAGATAGCAAGTGTTACGCCCAATATCCCCGCCCAAATCAGCGGATTACTTGTGCTTTTTTTTTTAATGTGTCTATCACCGACGTTATCTTTCTGTAATATGTCGGGTCTGTAGCGTAGCCCGCATCGGCCACTTCCTTAGAGAACAGGTACGGGTCGCTATAATGGAATGCGTTCTTGTAGCGGGCGTTTTCCTTCAGAAATCTGCCGTAGTCCAGGAATGAGTCAGTCGGCGAATCGTACGCCCTGAATTTAGCCTGCACACGTTTCACTACTCCGTTCGCCACTTCAGACGTCCACAAGTTCTGAACCTTCCCCGTCCATGACGGAGTAGCCTTGATGCCGAACATCATGTTTCCCGGTGCGCTGCCTCCCCATCCCGTCTCTATAGCCGATTGGGCCAGACATGATAGGGCGGGAACTCCGTATCTCCTTTCGACCTCCTGCGCACAAGAGATGTATTTTTTATAAAAATCGTCTGTCGTCATGTCATTTTCCTTTTTGAGATTCCAAAAATTTAGTGACCAAAACAAAGCCAATAGCACCGATAGCAAGCGGCTTTATGATAGAAAACATACCTCCGAGTTTTCCGTCCGTCTGTCCCTGGTTGTATGCGTCGTCCACCTGTTGCTCCAAGTCCTTTAGTAACTTGTCCCCCTTTTCGGGCGATAACTTGGCAACCGCCTCCTTCAGCTCCTCCGTCTGTTTAAGGTCTGCCTTGCTCTCGTCGTACTTCGGCTTTAGGGCGTAATATACGGCTATGGTAGCCGTAGATCCAACCACAAGAGCAGCCACCGCCACCACAACGACTATCGCCGGAATCACCCCGATGCCGCTAATGGAAGCCACCAGGCTATTATATGCGGACTTCATCTTCTCCCACACTCCCGAAGCGGCGGTCTTTATTCCTCCGAACCAAGAAGTATTCTTCAGCGCCGATTGTCTGTATGACAACTTTTCGCTTAAGTCCTTGAAGTTGCTTTCATACCGAGAAACGTTACATCCGTTCTTTTTCTGAGAGGCTATCAAATTGGACAACACCAACAGTGAGTCATACACCTTTCTGTCGCTAGCAATCAAGCTATCCACAAGGCTTTGCGCCTGTGCCTTCGTCGGGGCTTCGTTCTTAAGGTAGACCGTCTTTATGTTGTCCTCCCTCACATAGCCTATTCTCCCGTCCAGTGTCTGCACGCCATACCACAAGTACGAATTATCCTTGTAGCCTGTCTTCTGCAATGGAAGCATGTCGCCCTTTCGCAGTTTAGCAATTATGCTACTAGACGTAGAATAAGACGAACGCACGTTTACATACGTAGTCACGCTATCCTTCGGGGCGGCGAAGTAGTGTTCGTTTATGTTGTTCAGATTGTATTTTGTAGCCATGTTTTTTTTATTTTAAAAGAAAATTTCTAGCCATGTTGTAAGTTCCGGGGTCAGTGTCATGGATGCGGGTCAACGCCTCCAGCAAGTCCAACCACTTCTCAGGTTCTATCTGTCTTAGTCTTCCGATTACGGCTTCCAGCCGCCTAGCGTCTCCGCCTATCTCCTTTTCTTCCATATCCACTTTTTTTTGATTATTAACAACCCTTCCTACTCCGTGCGGGGCTACCATTTCGCCACGGTGCCCGTTGAGAGCGTTGATGAGGCCGCAGACGAACTGCTCGCCGTAATTAGTTACGAACGGCATGACTTGACCGATTGCGCTAGACACGGCATCCTGATATGCGTTGTCCTTCTTGCGGTATGCCGCAAGTTCGGCTTCCATCTCCTTCATCCTGGCATCTCTAGCCCTACGCTCCATCTCCTCGGCGATGCCCTTTCTTACGAGCTCATCTATGTTCGGAGCTGGAGTCTCCGCAACTCCCACATAAGGATGCGTACTGTCCGACTCTCCCATCTTATGTTGATAGACCGTCTGCCTCCAGTTCTTCACATCCTTCAAGTCTCTATTGGCAATCACTATATAAGAACCCGGTGCCAGCATGTCCAAGGCATCGTCCATTGCAACCAACCCGTCCTTCACTGTCTTAGTTTCCGCCTCTTGCGAATCCTTCGGAAACCAAAAGGAAAAGATAGCCCTTTCGTCCGTCCGTTTCAGTATCTGCCAAAACGGGCATCTGTTAAACTCCAACCATCTCTTTATGTTTTCAATACCTATTACCATATCAGCCGTTATTTCACTTTACAACAGAATCAGAAAGAGTAACTCCAAAATAGTAGGACATAAGGATGTAGCCAAAAGTCACCCCAATAGCGATGCACGAATAATCTTCTACATAGCTACGTTTCCAGTCTATTCTCAGGTCGTTAAACTTAAACGCCGTTCCTCCGGTCTGGTAACTCGGAGAAAACATTTCTAGCGGCACCCTATACACTATCTCATCCCCGTTAATATCAACCAACGAAACTAACGTCTTCTCCATTATCTCACGTATTAGAATCTCCCTCATGGATGGAGTGTATAGAGGTGTTGTGTCTGCTCCTATGCTGCTCCAGCTAGGATTGGAATAGATAGTAAGCTCACTAAGCGTGCGTCCTCTGAATTTTTCCGAATCCTCGAAATACAACCTTCGCTGATGTAAGTCATCGCCAACTTTAAGCGTCGGCGTATTCGTAACATACATTGCGTCTGTCATTACTATCTCCGTGTTTTCGTACCTAAAAAGAGATTTTGTCCTGCTTCTTTCTTTTTTCTGCATCCCGAAGATAAAACAGTAGTCGCCGTCCGGTTTATCCCCGTTACGCTCCACATAACACTTGGAGAAATCCACCTTGTCGTTTACCACAAGAGGGCATCCGCGCTTAGACTTATAGATAAGTTCCAATAACGGCATCTTCGACACGATTTCATTATCTCCATTGACGATAACCAAATAATCGGACAAAATCTGATTATTACGCATCAAGCATACAGGTCCGTTACTACTATAGACGTCATATCTTTTCGAAAGGAAATTATCATTGCCGGCCACGTCGTTTTCTATCATCCAGATACATGAGATGGTTTCGTTTCTCAGCCTTAGATTTTCGGGCAAATAAAGACGGGTTGTCCCGAGTCCCTTACTCCTTACAATAACACTCTCTATTCTGTCTATATAAATCATATCGTTTTGTTTTTGATTGGTGAGGCACGGAGCGGCAAAGCTCCGCACCCCTAAATATGAACTGTGGTAATTGGATTACTTGTTCAATGCGTCTGCGCCGTTCTTAATAATGAATCCATTCAGAATCAAAACTAATTTACGCACAGAGCCACTTGAAGGCTCGACGTTCATGCTGGACTTCGTTGGATACTCGACCGTGATTTCGTGGCTCTTGGTGCCATGAAGGTAGATGTCCTCCACTCCGGAATAAGCAGCATCCATGAAGTTGAACTGGTCCAACATGTGCATGTCGTGCTGAACGGTAGTACCTGAAGGTCCTAGAGTTGCGGTCTTATACTCCTCCTGCTGTTGCGGAACATACTTGAAGTTCAGACAAGACAAAGCCTCGAAGTTGACTTTAGCTCCAGTCTTCAACGACATGAAGCCATTATAGAGGGCTTCCAAGTCCGACCCAGCTGGTGCGTAGGTCTTAATAGAGGCAACCGCCTCCGCGCCTGTCGAACACTCAATCCATCCGAGCAACATGCTCGTTACATATACTAAGTCGTTACGGTCTAGCTTGATTTCAGTAGAAGATTCACCGCCGACTGAACGGTGGTCGAACTTGTACTTGTTTATGTTGTTCTTCAACACGACCTCCGTACGCAAGAAATGCGGTGCAACTTCTTTTCCGGGGAATTTTTTCTGCAACATGTCGAATGTCTGACGTTGCAACGATGAATTATTTCTTATCATGATTAATTATTTAATTGTTTATACCTTTTAGTCGTCCAAATCTCCGTCCGGAACACCTGTAACGTCAGCCTCCATTGTCTCCGGCTCTTCATAGTAGACGTCTCCCAACGCATCGTCGGTAATACCTACGGAAGAATCGAAGTCGTCACCGATGGCGGGAACGAAAGAAGATACGAGGTTTCTACCTGCTACGGCTGCGATACCAGTAGCCACCGATTTGATGAGGGCGTTCTTTGGTGCTATTACGGGAAGGATTGCACCAACCAGTACACCAGCACCATTTGCCACTACTCCAGATACGGGAAGTTTCTTCAACATTCCACCGGCAACACCTCCGGCCACTGCGCCGCCCGTATTGACCAGAATTTCTGTAAAATTTATCTTTGCCATTTTATATCCTCCTTATTTATTTGCGTAGCGAAGCGACGCTTTTTTTCTTCGCTTCGATTGCTTTTTTCAATTTTTCAACTTCGCGCTTTTTCTCTTGTTTCGCCTTCAACTTGCGCTCTTGAGTCTCCAGCTTCTTCATCTGCCTGTTAAGGCTTCCGATTTGACTTTTTGCCATAATTGTACTATTTAATTAATAATAAGTTACTTTTTCTTCATCAACATCACGCCGCACAGAAGCAACGCCGCACCACCTATTATATATGGTGTTTTTATTCCTAGAGAGGAAGAGGCAGATGCGGATGCTTCGTTTTTAGCCGCCTCTACTCTTACCGCATCGGCTGCTCCCTTCTGTGTTCCGCTATTGTCCACCTCTCTATTCGTCAGCGCATCCGTTGCCTTCGTTGCCGTCGCATTCATCGTGTCTGTTAGGTCTGCCGCAGCGTTGGTAACTAGAGACTGCGCCGAGCCTGTGAGCTTCTGTAGTGTGGTGAGGTTGTTGTTTGCGTATGTCATCGCACTTGCCGTCTTGTCGTTTATTGCCTGCTTTATGTTCTGCGCCGTATTCGCCACCTTGCCGGCAGCGTCAAGTACGTTTGTAAATGTCCCCGAGAAGTCGTCCGGACTTTCCATGTCCGACGTGGACACGTTGTCGGAGCTCTTCTTTCCGAACACCATCTTCAATAAGCCTATGATGGCAACTATCGCCGAAATGATGGCGGTAACCGCAACGCCGATGCCCGCAACTCCCTTCATCCTGTCTGCAATGACCGCCTCCGGTGTTTTGCCGTACTCCTTGACTATTGAGTTTCTGCATATATTGTCGAACTGAGAACCGCTAACCCCGATCACGTTCACGATGAACTTCCGAAGGCGGTTTGCCTTATTTCTCTTGTTCTTTACCTTAGAAGGGCACTTTGCCGCCGTCTTGTCGTCCATGAAGCAATAGAGGAAGAACGGACCGCATTTAGGAAGGTAATTCTCCAAAATCTCGGCCGTAGCCGCCGCCAATGGAGCAGTAAGAATGTCCTTCGTCGATTTGGCTACGTCTTTTGCGTCAGAAGCCGCACTCTTCACCGTCTTCTTTAGTTCCTTTCTCGCCTTGCTGGAGACCAGCGCAGCAGGAGCCATGACGGAAGCCTTCACCATCTTTAGAGTTCCGGTGGTAGCCTTCTTTGCTACGGTAGCGACCGCCTTAGTGGTCTTTTTTACCGTATTTGCAACCACCTTCACCGAACTCTTCGCAACCTTCGCCACGCCCTTCGCCACCTTTTTGACGGCCTTCTTTATTTTTGAAAACCAGCCGCCGATGTACGGATCAATGGCCTCTATGTCTGAAATCTTGTGCCCCCGCTTGTTACGGATTGCCGCCAACCTTTTTTTCCGCAGCCAAAATCTATTGTTAAGCCTAGAAGACTTGGAAGTTGACTTTTTCTTTGTCGCCGTCATGGCGGCGATGTTTTTCGGGTCATTCAACGATTTCTTCAACGATTTCTTCAACGAAGAGAAGAATCCACCCACACCTACGCCGGACAACGAGTAAGCCCCCGTCACGTAATCGTAACCAATGCCAGCTATCCTTTCTTCCATATTGCTGAAGTTACGGGAATCGCACATCGCAACAACTTCTCCTATCAGGTCATCTAGCATGTCGATAGAGTCGTTGTAAGCCTCGCACTCTGTAGAACCAATTCCGCAGATGGCCGAAACGGCGTCACGCTCGTTGCGTAGTCCTTGTCGGTCTATGCGCAAGTCTAGCTCCACATCCGTAACCCTTCGCACGTCCCTTCCGTCCAATAGAGAGTCTCGTTTTATTCTTTTAGCGACGCCTTCCTCCAGTGCTCCTACGCTGTAAATCTGTGTCATATCAATATATCTATTATTGTAATTCGGAAGTTTCTCCGTGTTATACCTCTTTAGGTTTACGTCCAGCACGCGGCGGCGGACACCGTCATCAGGGCGCGCCTCTATGAATACATGGCGCACGTTCTTGTCGTACGGCTTCCATGAGCAAAACTTAAATCGAAATGGAATGTTAAGGTTTGCCAGAACGGAAGCGATAAAGATGGAATAGGACTTACAGTCCGCCCTTCTGTCCGAATCGTGAACAAGGGCTGCGGGCTTCTTTACGTACTGAACCCCGACGGGGTCTATACATAGCCGCACGTTATCAACTAGAAATGAATACAGTTCGCGAAGCAGTATTTCCGCTTCACGCCCGCAAGCGTCGTACAGACAATGGGAGAAGACCTTCGTCTGCGAAATAGCTTCCGGAATGTCTGCACGGATACGGGCGAATATATCGTCCGTCATTCCTTCCCCCCGATAGATTACGCGTGTGTGCGTGTCGGGTATCGTCCGTTTAGCAAGCGTCAGCACGTCCATATTATAAGGTCTTGGTGGTTTTGAATGGTATCTTATTGCCGTCTGCCACCAGATAGCCGTCAACGGTGAACGACTGTTTCTTATTGCCAAGCATAGCAGTAATCAAACTTATAAACTTGACCGCCGAAACGCTAACCTCTATATCCTTAATTGTAGTAAGGGCGTTGTTGCCCTTGCAGACGTAAGACTTAGAACTGTCGAAGCTGCCTAGCGTGCTGCCGGAATGCTGGATGCTGCTGTTAATGGCGTTTATTGTCACGTCACTAGAAGACGAGTTCTGAACCTGCACGTCGAACCGAAACACAAGCCTACTCCAATCTATCTTATGTATTTTGAAGCCGGCCACCTCAGCCGATAGGCTAAGCAGTTTGCTTCCCGTCTTTATGTAGGAAAAAGCAAGGAAGCCGGCGATTGCTGCGCCGGCAGTGAGTAATATTTTCTTCGTGCCTTTATTCATCGTGTCTCATTCTTTGACACAATGATAACATATATAATAGTAAGGTGAGGGAATATCTACAATGTAGGGAATGTTGGGAATTATATGCCGTAGTACTCCCTAAACTCACGAACGGAGACTATTTTTGGTTTAGGTTTGTTCAGTACGTCACGCAATAGGACAATCATCCTGCTCGCCTGCGTCTTGCTAACGTTCACTATCTTCTGTACCTCCTTGATCGTGCAAATCTGTATCTGTTCCATATCTTCGTAAAATCAAAATAATATCATTCAATTATCTATCGGGTTTCGACGCCTTTTTCAGACCGCCACAGGGGGCGGCAATGTGGGCTCTTTTTATCAACAACGGGCGGACTGCACGCATGGAATCCGCCCGGTTAAAACAAAGAACACAATAACAACAAACTTATATCATAAACAAATATACATAAAATGTAAGAGAATAGCAAGCAAAATGAAAAACAAAATGACATCAAACATTACAAAATGACATTTATGTATGTCGGTAAAAATAGAGAGGGTATGCATGTAAAAATTTTTAAACCCCAAAAAAACCGTTACAACCGTTACAACCGTTACATTTAGTTTTAATCAATTGTAATTCAGTTTATAAAAAATACAAAAAGTGTAACGGTCGACCGTTACAAAACCGTTACATACCGTTACAATTAGTTGTAAAAATTACATTATTATTGTAATTGTAACGATGTAGGATTTTAAAAACCAAAAACCGTTACAAAACCGTTACAAGATAAAATCTTTAATATCAGTTTGTTATAATAGAAGAAAAAACTACCGTTACAAAACCGTTACAAAATAACAATATGAAAATCAATATATTATATCGTTTTGTAACGGTTGTAACGGTTTTTTGGTCATTTTAAGTCAAAAATTTATTTTCAGTTTTCAAAATATGTTTCAAATGAAAATGAATAAAATGAAACAAAATGACATAATGAAAGCAGTAGATAAATTACGCTTTCATTATGTCACAATAATAGATTTGTTCGGCCGTAAAGAACGGGCAAAAAAAATCCCCAGCGGATAACCGCTGGGGATTTGGGTTGTAATCTTTCTGATATTATCATTCGTAATAACCGAACAAATCTCCATGATAGTAATTCATGCCATCAAAACTGATAAGCCAATTGTTGCCCCACACCAAATTTCCATCCTCTATTCTCATTTCTAACGAGAACTAGTGCAGTTTCTTTGTTCGTTGATGGTATGTCTGTAGAGCATTATATCTACATAGCTGCCGTTGTGGCTCGTGCATCTCCGCATCTCCTTCCTTACGGCTCCGCGGAACGGATTGGCGGTGGCATAGTTGCGCTCTATCCAGTCGAACAATTCTATAACGTTGCTTTTAGCACTCGTGAAATAAAAGTAATTCGTATCTTCGAGCGTATACATCACGTCCAGATGATCCTTCAACTTCCAATCGCCGGTGTACGTTCCTGCATCAGTAGAGAGGTACGGCGGGGGATTGATTATAATTTGTTGCCATTTCCTTTTATTCCTCCGTTATTGCCCGTATTAATTCTTCTTTTGTTGCAAAAAGATATTTCTCTTCGGTCATGGCCCCAGTGCCTATCTGATAGTTAGTATAGATTCTTCTTGCTTTTTCCGGATCCTTGTGTTTCGGATTTATCACCTCCTTGATGTTGTTGTGGGATACACCCGTTATCTCAGTCTCTATGACTCTGCAATTGGTCAATAAGAACACTTTGTCTCCGATGCTGAATTTTGTTAAAATTTCCATTACTGTAATTTTTTTAAGTTATTAAAATTGTATTTCCTTTTGTTCCTCGGTTTTTTGAGACGTCCTTTTTATTTGCTCTTCCGTTAGGTAGTCGTCCGACTTGAAGACAAAGGCGCGGCCTAAGAACTTATCCCATACTACCGATGGTGAGTCGCCGTCTATCGTATACTGATAGCGTGGTATCTTGTATCTTACTGAAGCGGCTTCTCCGGTCTTGTCCCTTGCGATGTCCGCCTTCATGTTGTCGGTTATGATACGCTTTAGGTTGGCCTCGTACTTCTTTAGTCCGGGCACACGCTCAACCAATTGAGCGGCGCTTATCGTGACTTCCTCCATCTTGAAGTCCATCATCAAGTTGCGCACGTACTCCTCTATCATCTTCACCGCACGTGGCCGCTGTTCTTCCTTCAGACGCTGTAGGGCGTCCGTCTTCAGTAGTTCTTCGTCAAACCACGTTCTGGTGGTGTGGGGTACTGAAATTTTTCTGTTGTTCAGGAAGAACAGGAAGGCGGGTATCTCCTCGTGCATCTTCTGCATAAGGTAGGGGTCTTCCTTCGCTATGTGGTCTATCTTGCGCACCCAGAAGCGGGTCTCCTCCTCCTGCGTGTATATGAAGTTCGTTTCGAAGTTGGAACATAGTATATACTTGGCGAAGTGGTCCACTTCCGTCTGGTCCTTTCCCTTTCCCTCCGAGATTAGCTTCTTGGTGGTGGAAAGCATCTTGAGTCGCTCGGTCATCTTCTGGTTGTCGGCCAAACTGGTCTCGTCTACTGCGACTATCAACTTGGTAGACATGAAGCTATTGAAGTTGGTTTGTAGTTCGGTGTTTCCGAGTTTCAGACCGTTTTCTCCGAAAATGTCTATCAGGAAGTCTACAAACGTGGTCTTTCCGGTCTTCCTCTCCTTGGATACCAGGCAGAGGATGGGTAACGCCTGCGTAGGGTGCTGGTATATGATTTGTATGTAATCAAGGCCGAGTTCGAACTGTTCCTTGAATATGTGGCGGATGAACGCCTCGATGGTTGCCCAGTCTCCCACTTCCGGTTCGTAGGCGAACGGGTTGTAAATGTTGTAGCAGTTCGATATGATGCGCTGGTAGTTGGTGTTTGACGGCAGGTTGATGAACGCCTTGAATTTCGGTATGTTTTGGAACGCCTTGTTTCCGAAGTCGTCAGCAATCGTTCCCTTCTTGCGTGGCACGAGCTTCTCTGTTAGGTCGCCGGTCACTATGTTGGGTACTCTTATGTTCTCGTAGTAGTCATCACCTACGCGGATGTAGTTCTTCAGTTCCTTTGGCACTGTACGCTCCAGCTTGCCGTCTCCGTTCACCTTATAGGTTGATCCGAAGTATACGAATTCACGTTCGCCTATTAGGTCGCTCCATGCCCCGTAAAACTGGTCTGCGCTCTTGAGGTTGAAGTAGCCTTGCAGTTTCTTTGCAAACAGCGATACGTTCAGGCGGTAGAAGTATTGTCCTGGTGTGGCTAGTTCCATCAGGTCTCGGAGTATCTCCTTTTCTTTCCCCGTCTGGTCTATGAGTAGGTCGTCAAGCCCCTTCGGGTGTGTGGGCTCTACGTTGTCCGATAGCACGTGGGAGAAGTATATGTTCACGTCATAGTCGGTCAGCAGTTCGCGGATGTGGAGCATGGAGTTTAGGAATACGTTAGGCCGCTTTGAAAGGTCTTCCTTCGCTTCTATGTCCTTTGTCGAGATGTTCAGGCAGTCGCCGTCATAGAGCATCACCACGTTCTTCACGCGGCAGTCTAGGATGATGCGTGCGATGTCCTTGTGTATCGTTTTGGTTTTCGTGTCTGCGTAGTGTGTAATGGAAGACAGACCCACTACGTCCCATCCGTGCATGGATGCCTTGAACGCCTTTATGAAACCCTCCGTAAGCACTAGTGTGCGTATCTCTTCCTTTCTTTCCCACTTCTCTACTAGAGCCGGCGGAAGGAACGGATATATGCCCGCCTTCTTGGGCATCACGTAGCGTGGCATCCCGTTTTCAACTGCTTTGGGGTTGCTGCGCACGAGGTAGTAAGTCTGTTCCTTGCTGTTGTAGGAGGAATAATGTTCTAGGTCTGCCTTCGGGTGGTCGAACGTGATGAGGTGTCGGTCTAGTGTCCAGACGAGAATCTTTATGTTGTCCTTGTCGTCGGCCGAGAAGATGGGCATCTCTATGTCGTGCGACAGTCCGTGCATCCCTTCCACGTTTACCCGCACCTTGTTGTCTTTCGGATCTAGCGCAAGCGTCTTATATATTCTTTCTTCTAAGTAGCTCATTCGTTGATATTGTTTTGTTGATATTGTTTTTTTGTTGTCCACCGGCGGGGATTCGAAACCCGCACGTGTCTAAGTTTTTCGGGCTACCCGCTACCCGCATACGGTGGATGAGCGGGGCGCATGTCTTCACAGAGTGCGCCCCATTGACTTAATAATATATAAACTATGGTGTTAACTAGAACTCTCGCATTTCGGAGGCTATGGATGCCGCGGTGTTTATTATGTTGTCTAACCAACGGAGGCTGACATCGTCCCACGTGCATCTCAACTTTTTATCAATAAAGCACTCCACGCGCCCCGTCTTCGTGCTGGCGGATAGATGCACTCTATCCGTGAATGTCATTATGATTTCGCTTGTTTCGCTCCGGAAGTCTACTTCCATTTCGTCGATGATCTCTTGTTTTGTTTTCATGTCCTTTGTTTTTTAAGTTGTTTGTTGTGCAAGGGCGGGGAGTCGAACCCCGCACGTTTCCGTGCCTTGCTTGTGCAATGGCGGGGGCTTCGCAGCTGCCGCCGTCAGTGTTTAAAAATCCTATCTATGAAAACGAACTGTTGATAATTCTATCTACTACCGCCACGGCCTCTTCTCTTGTCATGTGCGGTTCTGCGGGGCTTAGCATCAGCTTTGCCTTATTGCCCTTCACCCTGTATCTTATCTCCGTCACGTTCAGTTCCGGCGTTGCGTCCAGCGCATCGGCTAGGGCGGTTGCTTGCGCCTTGTCTGTTATCTCTAGTGCGAAGCCGCACATCGTATATCTCATTTCTGTTGTCATTTTTGCTTTTTTTGTCGGTTTTTTGTCAATATGGGAAAAATGCGGATACGTCCGCGGGGTCTATCTCCGTGCTGCCTCCCTTTAGGTAGTTGTCGTACTCCACTACTTGGAATGCCGCCTCCGCCAGCTGGCGTAGGTCTTCCGCCTTTAGGTTTGCAATCAGTGTGCGGAAAGCTTCGCTTCCTCTGCTTACCTCTACCGTGAATGTACGTTTGTTGATGTCGCCCTTGTAGCTGTCGTTGCTTACGACCTTGAAAAAAAGTTCTGTCTTCATATCTATATATATATTATTTTAAATTTCTACCCCTCCGTGGTTTTTCGCCGCTTCTCTGATCCGCACGTGCAGTGCCGTTTTTATGTTTCCGGCCAGTGCGGTGCGGATTGTTGCGGGGCTTGCCCCCGTCTCGGCGGCTAAGGCCTTGCGCACCCCTTTATCTACTACAATTTTTTTCGCTTGTATTGTTTCCATTTCTGTTTATTTTGATACCTTTTACTAACAATTAGTGTCGTTTGTTAACGATGCAAAGTAAGAAAAATATTTCAATTAATACAAACATTTATAAGAGAATTTTCAATTATAAAAAAAAGAATTCTGCAATACCTTGAATTTAAAGGCATTTCAAAATACAAGTTTTACCAAGAAACTGGTATAACTAATGGAATTTTGTCTCAGTCTAATGGCATTTCCGAAGATAGTGTATTGAAATTTCTCTCGTACTATAGAGATATTTCCGCCGAATGGCTACTTACAGGCGAAGGGGAAATGCTGAAGAGCGATTCCGAAATTGCATCTACAAGTAAGGAAACCGAATTAGAAATGATAGAAAGGCTGAGCAAAGAGGCGGCGGAATGGAAATTTAAATACGAGGAACTTAAAAAAGGGCATGCCCAAGACGCGGCGGATGCCGGATGTGCCGGTGCGGCCGTGTAGGATTTTGCAAGGTGGAGAAACAACGGTAATCGGTTGATTGTTTGTATCTTTACAATAAAAAGATACGGACATGGGAAAAATAGAAATTGTATTTTGAAATGGATACAAAAGAGGAGACCGACGAACAGGTAGGCAAAAGATGATTTCGAATGAAGACGTGCCGAAAAAGAAGCGTGCCCCCTGGGTGGCGGTTCTGTGCGACTAAAATGCGACTTTGAAAACAGACATAATATATATATATAACATTGAAGTTTAGGCATATAGGTTTGGCGTTTTGTTGATTTGCCCTCGGGGGTTCGAATCCCTTCACCTCGACA
>ERZ795049.3985-NODE-3985-length-15093-cov-6.828967_pt1 | contig 15093 bp, 18 predicted proteins | sample MGYA00375133_ERZ795049 | MGnify/ENA primary metagenome ERZ795049 (study PRJEB30178, sample SAMN05720147) | activated sludge metagenome | isolation source: anaerobic digester from wastewater treatment plant | place: Japan | collected 2015-04-20 ...
GAGGGAAGTTAGAGGCCGCAAGGCTAAAACATTCAATCAATGGGATTATCTCCCGGAGTAATAGATGTTTAGATTACCAGTAAAATACCAAGGCATTCCATTGATGCCAATGAAATCTAGAAGGGTTTCAAGATTCATTAAATTAAAGTTAGGAAGAATTCGTTACGATGAAAAATTAAAACTCCATTATCTCCAGTTATTAAAACAACCAAGCGGTATTGAGACTCAAGATATTACATTAGGTCTTGATCCTGGTTCTAGTTTTGATGGTATTTCAGTAGTATCTAATGATACTCATCATTGTAATATCGAGTTGATCCAGCGCCCAAAGAAAGGCAAGACCAGTATCAAGTTCTTTAAGGCTAGGCAGGTAATGAATAGGAGAGTTCGAAGATCGAGACTACGTCATCGACCCATTAGATTTGATAATAGAACAAAACTAAAATTATCTCCAACAATTCGTGCTAATGTTGATTTTAGGAAATGGATTATTACTAAACTGGTCACTATATTTCCAATCACTAGAATTGTAGTAGAAGATGTTAGATTCAACCATTATAGAAGTGCCAAAGGTAGAGCATTTTCTTTAGTAGAACAAGGTAAAACAGAATTATATTCTTGGATCAAGAGTCAAGGTCTTCAATTAGAACTTTACGATGGATACAATACTAGGAACTTACGATTGAATTCTTTTGGAGGAGATCCAAAAAGTAAGGATAAGGGGACTAGATCATTTGAAGCTCATTGTGTTGATAGTTTTGTTTTAGCTTGTAATAAAGGATATAAATTAGATGAAAAGACTGGCGAACTGTTTTTAGACCAGCCAATCGTCATTAATGATCTTTTGGTTAGGAAAGGAGTAACTTTTATTGAAAAGAAAGTTAAGCAACGGAGATGTTTAACTAGAACCAGAAAGCGATACAAAGACAAATCTAGATATTACCAACTAGCTAAAGATGATGTTAAGGAGTTCTACACCAACATCTCTAGCCATCGGAACCTTTGTCGTGTAAAACCCAACAGCGAACATTCCAATCACCCTAGATATTGGGATTACATTGACAACGGGTTTGCAGAGAGGTCTAAATACAATACTGCTCCTTATGGTGGAACAGTATTTAACGGAGTAAAGAAATTTCTAATTAACGGGAGATGGCAAAATCGTGTTATTACTTAAAGATCATGGGGTTTTCTGGATGAAGAGGGATAAATGAATCCATTACTACAAAAGCTACAGAAAAACACTACTATTAAACAAACTTCTATTTTATCAGAATCGACTATTTTTAATCATAAGGACATGATTGTTACCCACATTCCAGCATTAAACATTGCTTTATCTGGTAGAATTGATGGTGGATTTACTAGTGGAATCACTACTATTTCGGGGGTTTCCAAAAATTTCAAAACGGGATTTTCTCTAGTATTAGCTAAGGCATTTCTTGATAAGTATGTTGATGGTATCATATTGTTTTATGATAGTGAATTTGGTTGTCCACAAGCTTATTTTGAAACTTTTGGTTTAGATACCAATAAGATTTTACATACTCCAATTACTGATATTGAAGAATTAACATTCGATATCATGAAGCAATTGGAATCTGTTGAACGCAATGATCACGTAATGATTATTGTTGATTCTCTGGGCAACCTCGCGTCCAAAAAAGAAAAAATTGACGCATTAGATGGAAAATCTGTTACTGATATGACCAGAGCAAAAACGCTCAAAAGTCTATTTAGGATGGTAACACCACATTTGAATATCAAAGATATTCCCATGATAGCCATTAATCACGTATATCAAACAATGGAATTCATTTCTAGAACTGTTTTAGGTGGGGGTTGCGTTGTTGCCGGAACTAAGATACAATTAGCTAATGGTGAATTCAAAAATGTTGAAGATTTTCAGGTTGGTGATCTAGTAGCAACATTAGCTGGAGATAAAAAAGTAACTGCTATTTGGAATCCCAATACATTAATTGATGGTACTCCTGAATGTTATGAAATTGAATTCATTGATGGTTATAAAGTAATTTGTTCAGATAAACATCGATTTTTAATTGATGATGAATGGGATAATACCGATGATTGGATGGAAGCAGAAAATCTATTTCCTAATCTATCAGTAAAGAAAATTGATGATACTTATTTGCCTATTGAAAAAGTAACTTATATTGGTAATGAAAATGTATATGATTTATCAGTAGAAGATGCTGAACATTATGTTTTAGAAAATGGTGTGGTTACTCATAACACCGGTTCTGTATATTCATCTGATACAATTTTCATTATTGGTCGCCAACAAGATAAAGAAGGTACTGAACTTTCTGGATATAATTTTATTATCAATATTGAAAAATCGAGATTTGTTCGTGAGAAGTCCAAGATTCCAATTAATGTTTCTTTTGAATTTGGAATTGATCGTTATTCTGGATTGATTGATATTGCTGTTGAAGGTGGATTTGTTGAAAAGGGACGTTTTGGTAAATCACTAGGATACGCATTTATTAATCAAGAAACTGGTGAAATTGGACCGATGTTGCCGATCAAGAAAACTCAGAATGATGAATTCTGGAATCCAATTTTACATACACAAAAATTCAAAGAATATGTCAAGAAACAATATGAAATTGCTTATGGGTCAATTTTGGGAGAAAATTCAATTTTGGAAGAAACAGGAGAAGAAGAAAATGCTTGAGGAAGGAAAAGATTTCCGATTTTTAGATTTCAAAGATTCTGATATTACTGGTATAGAACTATTAATTCCAGAATTCAAGAATGTTGTTTATCATTATGGTAGTGCCAAAATTATTGAAGAAGGAGATCATGCCAGGGTAGTATTTGGATATACATTGGTGCATCCGGGAGAACTTTGGGATATTGATGAATTGAATGATAATGAATCATTTCATACAATTCTCGGCGAAGTTCTAAATTACATTCTAATGACCAAGGCAGAACTAGATGCTAACTCTGGAAACGACGATTCTCAAGAATCTAATCTATTCATCTGATTTTACACACAAGGTATTGCCCTATATTAAAGAGGAATATTTTTCAGATTCTAAAGATAAGGTTTTATTTCGATTTATCTACAATTTCATTAATCAATATAAAGTAGCACCTACTAATGAATCATTAATTATAGAACTAACTAATTCATCTGGAATTACTGATACTGATTTAAATGGTGCTGTAAATACGCTTAGTGAAATTGAATCTACAAAACATGAAAATTCTGATATCAATTGGTTAGTTACACAAACAGAAAAATTTATCCGGGATCGTGCCATCTATTTGGCAATTATGGAATCAGTTTCGATTCTAGATGAAAACAATAAACACAATAAAGATAAGGGAGAAATTCCTGGATTATTATCGGATGCGCTTTCGGTATCATTAGACAGTAATATTGGACATGATTTCACTGAGAATTATGAGGAACGATATGATTTTTATCACATTATCGAGAAGCGAGTTCCTACTGATTTAGATTTATTGAATAAGATTTTGAATGGTGGATTTCCAACAAAATCATTATCATTGTTTATGTCCAATACCACTGGTGGTGGTAAAACACTATTGAAATGTCATTTAGCAGCAGCAGCAATAGCACAAGGACATAATGTTTTATACATTAGTATGGAAATGTCAGAGGAAAGAATTGCTGAAAGAATTGATGCTAATCTATTAAATGTAACAATGCACGATTTGTATAAATTATCCAGGGATGATTATATCAAGAAATTCAAACAATTAAGAAATCATGCCCGTGGTAAATTGATTATAAAAGAATACCCTACTGGTGCGGGTAGTATACTTAATTTCAGAGCATTATTAAATGAATTGAAATTGAAAAAGAATTTTGTTCCTGATATTGTTTTTATTGATTACTTGAATCTTTGCGCTTCGGCAAGAATAAAGATGGGTGGTTCAACCAATAGCTATGGATATGTAAAAGCCGTTGCAGAAGAACTGCGAGGATTAGCAATGGAATTTGATGTTCCTATTGTAACTTCAACCCAATCCAACAGGTGTCTCGGTTTAGATACCATTGTTACTGAAAAAACTAAAGGTGATATAAAGATTTCTGATCTTGTTCTTGGAGACGAAATTCTTTCTCACAATGGTTATGTAATGGTACATCAAATTTTCCCAACAGAAAAAAAGGTAGTTTATAATATTGTAACAAAAACAGGTAAATCAATTAGATGTTCTGAGAATCATGTTTTTCCAACAATAGGTGGATTTTTATCTATAAAACATGGTTTATATGTGGGACATACATTATTTACTACTGATAAGTATTTGGATGAGATTGTTTCAGTTACAAAATTGAAAAAAGAAGAAACTGTAGATATTTTTGTTTCTGGAGATAATCTGTTTTATGCTAATGGGATATTAACTCATAATAGTGGTGTCAACAATTCTGATGTAGATTTAACTAATGTTTCTGATTCCGTTGGTGTTTCCTTTACTGTAGATTTTATGGCGGCAATCATTACTTCTGAAGAATTAGATACTTTAGGACAATTGATGATCAAGCAATTAAAGAATCGTTGGAATTCTATTGATTTCTATAAGAGATTTGTATTAGGAGTTGATAAAGCTAAAATGAAACTATATAATATCGATAGCAATTCACAAGGAAATCTAGCTGATTCCGGATATACTGATACTAAACCAATTAATTCATTTGGAGTTAATCGCGCTCCTACTAAGAGTAAATTTGAAGGATTCCAGATATGAGTCATGATTTTAATAAGATCATCAATGAATACGATAAGGATAATTTTGATTTTGGTTTTTCTACTACTAGTGAATTGGAGTTCACTTCTAGTCATGATTTAGAAATTGCTGAATACAAAACTAAACTAGAAAATGTAGAGAAATTGATAATGCCATTGCTTGTTAATCTAAATAAGAATTTAGAGTCTGATATAATTAAATGGCCGAATAGAGGTCCAGTAATTGAACAGAAAATCAAAGAACTATTAAAGATTACTCGGGGAAATTAGATGCTCAGGAAAGTCAATGGACGTTGGTGTATTATTAGTAAAACTACGAGAAGACCATTAGCTTATTTCAAAGGAAAAGGTAAACCATCTCCTGAATGGGTCGCAGTACAAGAAGCTAGAATTAAACATTTCAAAGAAGATATTGATCAATCTACTATAGATATTAAACAATTATCAGTTATTGTTGAGACAGTTGACATTTTGAATAATCTCGGGTATGATATCAAACTTAATGAAGTAGTAGGAGTTGCTGGATATCGTCCTGTTGGTATTCATGAATTTTTTCAATTTATGAGTAGAAAAGATATTCCTAATGAAGATAAGACTGCTGTTAAAAATTTATCAGTAGCACACGCAAAAGATCCGACTGCTGGTCATGATCATAAAATTGGTGAAATGTTTGCTAAACATGGAATTGATTTATCAGGAGTAGTTCCGGTAGCAACTACAACAGTAACCAAAGAATCTAAAAATATTAAACCAGATATCTTACCTGTTTCTGGTGCTGGACAAGATGGCACTGATAATTTAGTCAATAAATATTTACAAGATACTCCATTTCAAAAAATTAAGAAAATTTTAAAAAGGTGAACTTTGGTGAAATCTGCTGGTATTGTTATTCCTACAACTGGAAATCCTATTGTTTTTGATGCTATTAAATCAGCACTCAATCAAACTTATTCTAATCTAAAAGTATATCTGGTTATTGATGGTGAAGAATTTTCATCTATTCAATATCAATTGTTCGAACATAAAAATCTATTTGTTTATTCTTTACCACAAAATACTGGCAAGAATGGACAAAATGGACATCGAATTTACGGTGCTTTTTCATTTCTAATTAATACTGATTATATTTTCTACCTAGATCAAGATTGTTTTTATGATCCCGATCATGTAGAAACTTGTATCAATACATTAGAAAGAAAAAATCTTGATTGGTGCCACAGTTTACGCAAGATTGTTGATAAGAATGGTAATTATATTTGCAATGATGAGTGTGAAAGTCTTGGTAAACATAAACCACTATTTGATTACAATTTAGTGGACACCAATTGTTTTGCAATAAAAACTTCAGTAGCACAATTGGTGTCCCCATATTTTGTTGGAACTTGGGGACATGATAGGATGTTAACAAATGTCCTAATGGAACATTTCAAAAATTATGATTGTACTGGAAAATACACAGTAAATTATAGAATGGGTGGTGTTGATAATAAAGTATCAGCAGGATTCTTTTTAAACAGCAATAATATTGTTCGACAGAAATATAATGGAGAATTCCCATGGCGGAATTGAAATCTCAATGTTTTCTATTCTCCTGGAAAGGACAATATAATAATGTTTGTGAATTAGAAAATCAATTAGACTTTGTTGATACCGTTGTCATCAATTCCGATGAATCCAACACCAAACCCTATTGGATTACTTTAAATGATTCCTGTTATTTTTCTGATCAATTCAGAAAAGCCTTAGAATTATTTGATGATAGCAAGTATGATTTTTTCGTGCATATCCAGGCGGATGTTTCTGCTGATAATTGGGCTGCAATTTTTCAATCCGCACAAGATTCTTATCAGAAATATCAATGGGGAATTTATGCACCCAATGTTATAGATTCATTTTATGTTCCCAGCAACACCGATGTTTTTGAATTAGAAGATAAACTTATGGTAGTTGCAACACCCGATTGTTCAGCTTGGTTTATTCATAAAGATTTTATCAGAGAAATGAAACACAATTTATTTCTATTAGAGAACAATTTTTATGGCTGGGGCTGGGATCTGGTAATTGCTGCATTTGCACATTTAAAACATCGTCCGGTAATTCGGGATTATCATTTTACCGTTAATCATCCTGCTTCCACTGGTTATAAAAAAGATGAAGCGGAAACTGAAATGATTACTATGATTAGATCCTGTCCAAAAGTTATTCAAGAAGTCATCATTACCATTAAAATAAATCATAAGAAAATTGCAGAACTCTATGGTCGAGATGAAAGACCTGATGATAATATTTTAATTTACAACACGAGTAGATAATGGGAATTTGTATTCAAACTTTGAAATTGTTTAAAGATACTCACAATAAATATGGTGATTTTGGTAAAACTTTAACAATTGGTAGACAAGGAAATCATTTTCCTAAACAAGCAATTGAAGCTATTTTTGAGGATAAAGATTATATAGAAACTCCATTTTGTGAAGAATTGTTAATGAAATATCTAGGAGCAACTTCTGTTGATTCATTAGATTATTCTAATTATGAAGGAGCAACCATCATTGCGGATATGAATGAACCCTTGATAATAGGTCGTGATTTTGATACAATTATCGACGGTGGAAGTTTAGAACATATCTATCAATTACCACAAGCATTACATAACATTTCAAAAGTGTGTAAAGTTGGTGGTACTATTTTACATATTGTACCATCAAATAATCAATGTGGTCATGGTTTTTATCAATTTTCACCAGAATTATTTTTCTCTCTATATACAGAAAAGAACGGGTATGCTAACACTGAAATATTTCTAGCGGATACTACTGATCCCAATTGGACTTATAAAATTGAATTACCAAAACTTGGTGAACGACATGATATCAGACATCCCAATCCATTATCAGTAATGGTTAGAACAAAATTAACAACTGAATATTTTACTCACAAAAATGTTCAACAAAGCGATTATTCTTATATTTGGAAACAATCTTGACTCATATAATCTTAGTCCATATCGGTACACAATTCCCAATTTATCTTAATGATTGCATTGAACAATTATCTAAGTATGATTTCAAAATTCATGTAATAATTAGTAAATGTGTTGAAAATGACATCATTAGAAATCCCAAGGTTATTATTGCTAATGTTGAAGATCATTTAGATGAACAATATCATGAATACACCAGAAGAAATACCAATACTGATTTTCGAGATGGTTTCTGGCAATCCACGTCATCTAGATTTATTATCATTCGGAATTATTCCGAGAAAATAAAGTTACAATCATTTTTTCATATTGAATATGACAATATTGTTTTTTCATCTTTAGAGAATGAGCGGGAAATATTAGAAAAATCTCCTTATGAAATGTGTGTGGTCATGGATGGCGAAGATAGATGTTTGCCATCTATTATGTGGATTAGAAATCCTACAATATTAAATCCATTAGTAGAAATAATGCTAGACAATCCATTTGTAGCTGATATGTATTTTCTAGCTGCATTTTACTCAAGATATAAAGAAATTACTAATTTTCCAATATTACCTTCTGGCTTTAAAGTAATGAAAGATGATGATAAAACCGAATGTTCTGTTGATTTCAGTAATATGTTTGATGAGTTTCGTAGTGTTTTTGATGCCATTTCTATTGGACAATATTTAAGTGGTATTGATCCTAGAAATGTTCCTGGGAATACCATTGGACACATAAATGAAACTAGTGTTTTTAATCCAACTATGTTTTCATATGGATTAGTTAATAATGAATTATATATGTTTTATCGGGATGTAGCAATAAAAGTTAACAATATTCATGTTCACAGTAAAAATTTGAGACAATTTATGTGATCCAGCCGAGCAATTTCAAAACACTCCACAATAATCAAAATATCTTTTATTGCAACACCGAAGAAGTTAATATATTTTTCCAACGAAAAATAGATAATGAATTTATATTGATCTCTGGTAATAGCGATGGCAAGATATTTGATTGCGGAAATTATTATCCCCACGCCAATTCTTTATCAATCCCAGAAAATTTAAAGCATTGGTATGGACAAAATGTTTGTGTTTATAATGATAAAATAACTTCTATTCCCATTGGGTTAGAAGATGATAAATGGTTTCCAGAATTGAATAAGAAAAATAAAATTATTCAAAAAATCCAGGAATCAAAAAATCATAGGAATTTGTTGTATATTAATCACAACATCAATACTAATCCAATAAGAAGTCTTCCTTATAAGATATTCGAAAATAAAAGTTTTGCTAAATGTGTTTTTGGTGCTAATGGACAAAATTTTGATGGATATTTGGACGAACTATATAATAGTAAATTTGTTCTTTGTCCAGAAGGAAATGGAACCGACACCCATAGAACTTGGGAATGTTTATATCTAAATACCATTCCCATTGAAAAACGTAATATCAATAATTCATTTTATAGTGATTTACCAATATGTTTTGTTGATTCCTGGGAAGAGATAACAGAAGATTTTTTGAATTCTGAATTTGATCGCATAACTAACCAAAATTGGGATTTATTAAAACTAGATTTCAATTATTGGTCAACAATTATTAGAGGAAAATTATGAGTGATTTCTATACCCATCGTCCATTTCTGATTCGTGAATTGGAAAAGTTGAAATGTAAAAATTCTGTAAAGATTTTGGAATTAGGAACTGGTGATGGTAGTTCATTAATTCTAAATGAATTTGCTAAATCTTGTGATAATTTCATTATTCAAGCGTATGAAACCGATTATGCTTGGTTTTCTAATATGATGGAAAAGTATGCAACAGATAATTATCATTTCAATCATATTGATAATTGGAATAGTTTTCTAGCTAGAGATTTTGAGGAATATTATGATTTAATTTTCATTGATCAATCCCCTTGGGAAGCAAGAATGCAATCTTTTGAGAAATTCAAAAATTCTGTCGGGGTTATTATTTTACACGATTACGATTATTTCAATAAAGGAGCAATTCAAGATATCTATTCAGTAGATGAAACCAGTGTTTTTGGTAAATATCGAGAATTTTTTGAATTAGAAAATAATTTTGAAGTTTTACCACCAACATTAGTTTGTTATAAGAAATGAATCACTTTTTTAACAATATTTACGGTTGGTTTGATTTCAATGACATTTATGAAAAAATGGTGAGGATATGTTCAAACAATTCTCATTTTGTTGGAATCGGTTCTTGGGAAGGATGTAGTTCTTCTTTTATGGCAGTAGAAATTTTTAATAGTGAAAAATCAATTAAGTTTGATTGTATTGATACTTGGGAAGGGAGTATAGAACATATTGATTTTGAGAAAATTAAAAATAAATCATTATATGATACTTTTATTGCAAATATAAATCCGGTTAATGGGTCATATCATAAAAATGACTAAATTAATTTCTATGAGTGTATATGGTAACAATCCTAGATATATCATTGGTGCGAAAAGGCAAATTGAATTAGCTAAACAACATTATCCTGATTGGAATATTAGAATTTACACTGATAACATCAAGAATTTTCAAAATGATCCAGTAGAATTGGTTCCAATTTTGGATGGTGGATTTCCGATGTTCCATAGATTTTATCCAATGTTTGAATCTTCAGAAAATATCACCATGGTCCGAGATTCCGATAGCCGTATTACCATTAGAGAAAAGATGTGTATTGATGAATGGCTAAATTCCGATAAAATTTTTCATACATTTAAGGATCATGATGCACATTTTGAATTCCCTATTATTGGTTGTGCTTTTGCATTAAAAGGACAATTACCAGATAAAATCCTAGAAATCATGGAACGATACATGAATCAACATAAATTTTATTTGAGTGACCAATTCTTTTTGCGAGATTGTGTTTATCCATTAGTTAAGAATAGTACTTTATTACATTCCATGAATGAACCCGGTTGGTTTGCTGATACCAGGAAATTGTTGAAAAATAAATATTCATTTTGTGGTAATGGTTATACAGAATTAGATCAACCATTATATCCAGATAGTTTAACTTCTGAAATATTTGATCCCGACAAATTCATTTTTGATGGTGGATTGTTTTGAATATCCAATACTGTGATATGTGGCCAAGTTTTGATACCAATTGCAATTGGTTTAATCTCATGTTTAGAGATTGTTTTCCCAATGAAAACTTTAATTTCAATTCAACAAATCCTGATGTTATTCTAGCGTCATCTTTTGGTAACAACAGATATCAATATAAAGATTCTGATACTATAAAAATATTTTATACTGGAGAAAATGAAAGACCCGATTTCAATTTTGCTAATTATTCATTAACCTTTGACAAAACTACTGATAAAAATTTTCGATTACCACATTGGTTTTTATATGTCAATTGGTGGAATGAACCCAATTTCCCACACGCTAGAATTTCTGTAGATAGATTATATAAACAATGGGATGTTGAGGAGATTTGGAATAGAAAAGAATTTTGTTCAATTATTATTGGAAATCCAGTAGCCAATCGAATAGACGTAGCAACACAACTTAATAAACATCGTCCGGTCCATGGTTATGGTAGAGTTTTTGGTCGTTATTTTAATGGTTGTAAAATTGATCTATTAGAAAAATATCGATGGAACATTTGTTTTGAGAATGACATATATCCAGGATATATAACAGAAAAGTTATTAGAAGCAAAGGTTGCTGGTTGCATTCCCATTTATTATGGTGATTTATCAGTAGCTAATGATTTCAATGATAATGGATTTATCAATTATCTTGAGTATCAATCTAAAGAGAATTTATTTGATGTTATTAGATCAATTGATAATGATAAAGAATTCTTTTGTTCTATTGCAGAACAACCATTATTTAATAAGAAACCAGAATTAACAGAATTATATCATTTTTTGAGAAACAAAATTGGAGTTTGATATGGGTCACTTGACATTAGATTACATCAAAGACTATTCTAAAGAAACTAAAGTTTTTATTGAGACTGGAACATTATATGGTGATACCGTTGATTTAATGAAAGATACTTTTGATAGTATTCATTCCATTGAAATTAATCAACAATTATATCTGAATGCTGTTAATAAATACAACAATGATAAAAATGTATTTTTGTGGTTAGGTGATTCTCCGGATATCATTCCACAGATATTAAAGATGGTCAATGATCCTGCTGTTTTTTGGCTAGATGGACATGCTTCTGGTCCATTGCCCGGTGGAAAATATGGCGGTTGTCCATTGATCCAAGAATTAATGGCTATCAAGAATCATTTCATCAATACTCATACAATTTTTATTGATGATGTAAGATTATTTGGTTCTGCTGAATGGAGTTTTGTAACTAAGCAACAAGTATTAGATATTTTATTTGATATCAATCATGGATACATTGTTGAATATTTGGATGGCGAAATTGAAAATGATGTTTTAGTTGCATATGTAGCATGGTAAATTACTAAATAGTATTAAATATTAAAGCTGTAGAGGCAACATGAAATTTTTAGATTTCCTAAACACACTAGGAACCAATCAACAACAATCTCTTAATGAAGGGATTCAAGATACCCATATTCTTAAAGCTGTCTTTTTACAAGGCGCATCTTCCGGTTCTGGAAAAGATTTTATTCTAGATCAAATTTTATCCGATAAAGGATTAGTAGAAATCCCCACCATTAAAGTTGGGGATTATCTATTTGGTCGCAGTAAAATTAATTTTCATAATTCAGAAGTCCAACCAAAATCTAGAAATGCCACTGAACTCCGCGAGAAATTAGCACTGCTCGGTAGAAATGGTATCATCATTAATGGTACTGCCGATACTCTAGAAAAATTAACTAAAATTAAACAAGTCCTAGAAAGTCTTGGTTATGATTGCTTAATGTTATTGGTAAATGTTTCTAATGAAGCAGCACAAAAAAGAAATGTAGAACGTGGTCAACGTGGTGGCAGAATTGTTCCAGAAACACAAAGAAGCAAAAAATGGAATCTAGTTCAAGAAAATCGACCAAAATTAGCTAAATTATTCGGACAGAATTATCTAGAATTTGATAATTCATTAGATTTAAGAAATGCTGATCCCAATACCGCCATTCAAAAACATCAAGAAATTGATCAATTACATGAACAAGTTCAACAATTTCTTGATGCTGATCCACAATCAGAAATTGGTAAATTCTGGATTCAAGATCAATTAATGAAACCAGATGATGAACCAATTCCAGAAGAAGGTACTGCTAAATTACCCGCAAATGATTTACCAGTAACAGAACAAGCAAAACAATTGGGATTACAATATCTTGGTTTCGGTAGATACGGAAAAAATCGCATGGTAACTCATAAATCAATTAATAATAAACTAGTAGAAATTCCAGTAAATGAAGCAGTATCAGTGGCATTTACTGTTGATTCTCCGGAAGAATTGAATTCATTATTCGCTTCATTATTTCCGGATAATAAAAAACCAGTTCATTCATTCTCAACATTAGATGCTAAAACTCTATTAACTTTAGGAAAACATCCTGTCGTTCCTGAAAGTACAAAAGTTGATTATAATGTCGTTCCACAAAGGACAAAATTATCTTTATCAGAAGTCCGAGAACGACAACGAGAAAAACTATTAAATGAATCCATTAATGATGGCGAATCAGGAATGCCTCTGTCTGGTTATTCTGCTGAAGTCATTGATAAAACTACTGGAAAAGCTAAACCAAAAGGTAATTCTAGATTAAATGCAATCAAAGAAACTGAAGAAACTCCAGTTAAAAATCCCGGTATTGATTTGTCTGCATTCAGAGCTAAAAATAAAATGTAGAATACTTTCAAAAAATGAAAGTTTCTAACAGGAATTACAATGCTAACTATAAAACTGCCTTATATCTGCAACAATAACAATTACCAAACGGAACTTCATGAACTCCGTCGTATCCAGTCGTCTTGTTATCGTTCAGCATATAAAAGAGCAGCAGAAGGTTTAGCAGAAATAGAAATCAGTCATTATTGTCGTGATACATTTCCAAAATTTGGTTGGATATTTAAAGAATCTGCTGTTAAGAAAGGTATTGGCCAATTTAAAGCTGATTGGGAATTAGCAAAATTTAATAAGAAGGAATTCAATGGTTCCAGGATCTTTGGTGGTAAAAGGAATTTCTTTAGAAGACTAAAAGGTCTAATAACTAAAGAAGAATATCAAGAACATCGGTTAGAAAATCTTTATGTGATTGGAGAAACCTCCAATTACGGCAATAGAAAATTTGATTTTAATACTGACATCATAACATTTAAACCAAATAGAAATAGTCATTATGAATTGATTTTGCCTAATCTTCATGGAAAATATCTAGAAAATTATCAAAATTTAGTAATTGCTGCTACTAAAAACCTATTGTCCATTACTGTATCGCTAAATGATAAAGAAATATTTTTGTCTTTTGATGAAAAAGTTCTAGATACAACAAAACCAAAAAAGAGCATTGCTGGTAGATATCTTGGGATTGATTTAAATCCCAATTATATTGGTGTATCTTATTTCAATGAACAAAAGGAACTACTTGACACAAAACTTTATAATTTCAAGCAATTAACTGGAAAAAACATCAATCCCGATAAATTAAAACATGAATTGCGTGAAGTGGCTATTGACATCGGTTCTTTAGCGCAGCATTATCAAATTCAGTATTTTTTTATTGAGGATTTGTCTTTTAAACAAGGCGATGTTGGATTAGGTAAAAATTATAATAGATTAGTCAAAAATCAATTCTTGATTAAAGAATTCAGTAGAATGTTAACAAAATTTGGAAAAGTAGTTAATGTGAATGCTGCTTATTCCAGTACCATCGGCAATGTGGTTAATGACAGCTATCCTGATCCGGTTGCTGCTTCAATGGAAATTGCTAGACGAGGGATTGAATCTAGAGTAGTAAAAGGCAGTAAGAAGTTTTATCCGTTGTTAGTGACAAAAGAAGTGTTGCAGCGCCGTTGGAAGGATGTGGTAATACCAGACTTTGCTACTTGGATCGAACTGCATAACTGGCTAAAAGAAACGGGATTGAAATACCGTGTGCCTATTCCGGACTTAGGTATGTTTAGGTCTTTTTCTAACATCAACAGTCGTGTTTGCGTTTTACTATAAATTTTGCTGATTTATAGTAATTTATACAAAAAGAATATTTTATACCAAAAAATGCCGATGGAACATTATCTTATTCTGATTCTAATCAAACCATCAAAGATCCATCTAAAATTGTTCAACATCATGGACACATTTTTAAGTATTTCAAGCAGGACAAGAAATGAAACCATATAAAGAATTTATTCAAGAATTAGCTTTTACTGCTAAGATCGCAAAGCAATCACCAGAACCAG
>ERZ795049.3989-NODE-3989-length-15084-cov-5.155499_pt1 | contig 15084 bp, 16 predicted proteins | sample MGYA00375133_ERZ795049 | MGnify/ENA primary metagenome ERZ795049 (study PRJEB30178, sample SAMN05720147) | activated sludge metagenome | isolation source: anaerobic digester from wastewater treatment plant | place: Japan | collected 2015-04-20 ...
TATCTATCCCTCCGAGATTATTTTTATTATGTATAATTGAATAAGAAACCCCGTCTCAATTAAGAGACGGAGTTACCGCGTTACCACTCTAATTAGCCTATAAGGCTCCCTCAAGTCTTTATCGCAGACATACGTCCGGTTTACTTGAAGCAAATGCTTTTTTGACCGGAATCTCTCCGGCTCTTTTCATGGGATCGCGGCTGCCGGGCTTTCACCTTGCTCCGGCTCTCTAAAAGCAACGATACTCACTAATTTTCCGGATCATTGATAAGTATTGATATTTATATTATATTCTATTCAATTATACGTAAATAGTCAATACTCGAAAAAAATCCATCCCGAAAGGAGGATGGAAGATGGCGTTTTCGTTTTTCGGGATGGATTTTAGCAAACTATTTTATACAAGCTGCCCCTCTTATAAGTGCCTCTTTATTCAAAGGAATGACCTTGGCCTTTTTACCGCTGAATATTTCAGTTATTATTTCCATTATTGAGTCTTCCTTTGCTGCACCTGATGCTTTGAGATATGCTCCCAGCATTACAATATTGGCTATTTTGCCTGATCCCAATTCATCCGCTATATCATTTGCAGGTACATAGTATACTTTAATGTCATCTCTTGTGGCTTTTTTGTCTATCAGGGAGCTGTTAATAAAAAGCATACCTCCTGGAACCACATCAGGTTCGAACTTATCCAAAGACGGCTTATTCATTACGATAGCCGCAGTAGCTTCAGTAACTATTGGCGCACCAATAGGATCTTCAGATATTATTACGCTGCAGTTTGCAGTTCCTCCTCGCATTTCAGGACCGTATGAAGGCAGCCATGACACATTCTTTCCTTCTTCCAGGGCTGCTTCAACAAGAATCTTCCCCATAGCCATAACCCCTTGTCCGCCAAAGCCTGCCATTATAATTTCATGTGTCATTATTTCACCTCCTCAATATTTTTGAAGTTTCCAAGAGGATAATAGGGTATCATGTTTTCCTGAAGCCATTTCAACGCTTCTATCGGGGTCTTTCCCCAGTTGGTCGGGCAGCTGGAAAGCACTTCAACAATAGAGAAGCCTTTTCCCTCCATCTGCGCCTGGAAAGCTTTCTTTATAGCTTTCTTAGCCTGAATAATATGCTTTACATCATGCACCGACACTCTTTCAACAAATACTGCTCCGGGAATGGTTGCAAGCATTTCACAAACTCTTAAGGGCTTACCCGCATGATTTTCGTCCCTTCCATAAGGAGCCGTGGTTGCCTTCTGGCCTACAAGAGTTGTAGGAGCCATCTGGCCGCCTGTCATACCGTATATGGCATTATTTACGAATATCGTGGTTATCTTTTCGCCTCTCATTGCTGCATGGACAATTTCAGCAGAACCTATTGATGCCAGATCCCCGTCCCCCTGATAAGTGAATACTGCAGATTTGGGATTTACCCTCTTTATACCTGTTGCGGCAGCGGGAGCCCTTCCGTGGGCTGCTTCCTGCATGTCACAATTAAAATAATCATATGCAAATACAGCACATCCTACAGGAGCTACTCCGATAGCATCATCAAGCAGATCAAGCTCTTCAAGTGTCTCAGCAACAAGCCTGTGTATTATCCCATGAGTGCAGCCGGGACAATAGTGAAAAGGCTTTTCTGTAAGTCCCTTAGTCCTTTCAAATACAACTGCCATTATTTTGCACCCCCTAATATCTTCTTGGCTTCCTCGGCAATAGCCTTGGGAGTCGGGAACATACCGCCTGTCCTACCATAAAAATATACAGGTTTCTTCCCGTTTGCACCTATCTTTACATCTTCAACCATCTGCCCCATACTCATTTCAACTGACATAAAGGCTTTAACAGAGGCTTTTTCTGCTGCTTCCTCAATAGCCTTATATGGATACGGCCAGAGAGTTATAGGTCTGATAAGTCCTGCTTTTATTCCTTCTTTTGCAAGGGAGTTTATTGCATTCTTAACTATTCTTGCAGTTGTTCCGTATGCCGCGAATACTATCTCTGCGCCTTCCAGATTGTAAGTATCAACCCGTACTTCATTCTTTTCGACTTCCGCATATTTATTAAACAAGTCAATATTATGCTTTTCACAATCAGCTGATTCTATGAAAAGAGAATTAATAATATTAGGCTTTCTCTTTCCCTTAGTACCGACTGTGGCCCATGTCTTTTCAGGTAGACTTCTCTTTTTTACTTCTTTGAATTCAACAGGCTCCATCATCTGTCCCATCATACCATCGCCAAGAATCATTACCGGATTTCTGTACTGATCTGCTATATCAAAAGCCTCCTGAACCAAGTCAACTGCTTCCTGAACAGATGCCGGCGCAAGAACGATTAATCTGTAGTCTCCATGTCCTCCGCCCTTGCAAGCCTGAAAATAATCCGACTGTGCGGGCTGTATGCTTCCAAGTCCTGGGCCCCCTCTTACCATATTTACTATTACACAGGGCAGTTCAGAACCTGCAATATATGTTATACCTTCCTGCTTCAGGCTTATTCCGGGGCTTGATGAGGATGTCATTACCCTTGCCCCTGCACCTGCCGCCCCGTATACCATATTTATTGCGGCTACTTCCGATTCCGCCTGGAGGAAGCATCCGCCGATCTGCGGCATTTTCATAGCCATATACTCAGGTATCTCGTTTTGCGGTGTTATAGGATAGCCGAAGAAAAACCTGCAGCCTGCCCTAATAGCTGCTTCAGCTACAGCCTCGTTGCCTTTCCATAATTCCTTTGCCATTTAAGCTTCTACCTCCTTTTTTTACCTTTCTACCGTTATTACAACATCAGGACAAATTCTTGCACAAGATGCGCATCCTGTGCACTTGTCCATCTCTTTAACTGTTGCCGGATAATACCCTTTTGCATTAATCCTGTCCCTATCCATAACAACTATTTTGACCGGGCATGCTGTAGTGCAAAGTTCGCAGCCTTTGCATCTGTTTTCATCAAAAGTCACCTTAGCCATTGCCTGACCTCCTTATAAATTTGTAATAGTTAAATACAAGGGTTCTATAATTAGTTCTCCCAGGGTTTCTTCATATAAATTTCTATCGGCAATACTTCCCCCTGGAGTCCTTTTGGAAGCATATCAACCAATTCCTTTTCAACAACCACGTACTTTATCGGTAATTCTAAAACTTTGGAAACACTTTCGCACAACCTTTGACCCCTCAAAATATCCTCTACAGCAGTACAACCGCAAAGATGAGTATTGTTGACCAATGCAGTTACCTTCTGCAAAGAACTGTGCTCAATGGATCTCAGGTAGCTTACCGCCCCGTCTACGGTATTGGTCTGGTGCCTGTTGGCATTCAGCACAAACATCATATCATAAGGCTCTTTGTCAAAATACTCATGATACCTTGCCAAAGCTCTTGCCCCGGCCATATCCCCGCCTACATCCAGTACAACCTCATAGGAAGTATCCTGAAGAACGGAATATATTTCAGGTGAAAGGGCAGGCAGGTCTCCGTGCACTCCCTTTATTGAAGATGCAATAACTCTTATGCCCTTTTCTACGAATCGGGGTTCAATTTCCCTTGATCGGAAATAAGGATTTACTATGTCCAAGTCTACTATTGCAGTCTTTTTCCCCTGGGCTGCAAGGCCAAAGGTATAGTTTACCGCAAACTCAGTCTTCCCACTTCCATAGTGTCCTGTTATTATTCGAATTCTTTTATCATCAAACATATAATCACCCCATTTGGCCTGTAACCCGTGTGCGGAACGGCACGGGGGCACGTTTCCTGTTTGCTTCATACTCCCCAAACCTCGCACCCCGTACCTCGTATCTCGTACCCTATTTATATTCCTTAGCAGCTTCTTCGCCTCTCAGCACTCTTAATCCGCCCTCAGCTAAAGCTATCATCTCATCCTCACCGGGATATATTCTTACATCGCCTATGAATTCTACCCTTTCTTTAATCCAATCCGTCAAGTTTTGATCATAAGCAAGGCCGCCGGTCAGACAAACCGCATCTACCTTTCCTTCAAGTACTGCTGCACAAGCCCCTATCTCCTTGGCTACCTGATATGCCATAGCCTTGTACACAAGCTCTGCTTTTTTATCGCCTGCTTCAATCCTTTTTACAACTTCTCTGCCGTCATTGGTTCCAAGATGTGCAACAAGGCCTCCCTTACCCGTAACCTTCTTCTTCATTTCATCCATAGTATATTTGCCTGAATAGCAAAGCCCTATAAGGCCGCTTACAGGCAGGCCTCCTGCTCTTTCCGGAGAAAAGGGGCCTTCTCCATCAAGAGCATTGTTTATATCTACCACTCTGCCCTTCCTATGGGCCCCGACGGATATTCCTCCTCCCAGATGAGCTATAATCAGATTCAGGTCCTCATATTTGCTGTTTAATTCTGCCGCTGCCCTTAATGCAACTGCCTTCTGATTCAATGCGTGAAATATGCTTATTCTCTTTATTTCCGGTATTCCTGAAACCCTTGCCACCTCATCCATTTCATCCACTACAACCGGATCTGCGATATATGCCGGTATGCCAAGCTGAGCTGCTATTTCATCGGCAATAACTGCCCCAAGATTTGATGCATGCTGCCCCATAGGAGCATACTTAATATCTTCAACCATTTTAGAATTTACGATGTAGGTACCCCCTTCCATGGGTTTTAAAAGTCCTCCCCGCCCGACGACGGCACTGAGCTTGGCAATGTTTATTCCGTTAGTATTTAAGGTATCAAGTATAACGTTTTTTCTGAACTCATACTGGTCTATTATTGTGGCATAGGGGGCAAGTTCCTCGTTTGAATGTCTGAGGGTCTGCTCCAGCACAGGCTTCTCATTATCAAAAACAGCAATTTTGGTTGAAGTGGAACCCGGATTAATAATCAGTAATCTAAATACATCCTGCATAACTATCCTCCTAAAACATGTTAATGCCGACATTTATCCGCCATTAGCGCCCCGACGGCAATGGAATTTAATTTGGTTTCATCTGAGTCGGAACGGGAGCTTAACACTACAGGCGCCTTTGCCCCTACTATAATTCCGGCAATTTTGGCCCTCGCAAAGTATACCATTGATTTGTAAAGAATATTTCCAGCCTCTATATAAGGAACCATCAAAATATCGGCATGGCCCGCGACGGGATGTGTCATCCCTTTGTGTCTTGCCGCCTCCGCTGAAACTGCAATATCCAGGGCAAAGGGGCCTCCAAGGATACAACCCTTTATCTCTCCCTCTTCGTTCATTCTAACGAGCTCTGCAGCATCTACAGTGGCCTGCATTTTGGGATTCACCTTCTCTACAGCTGCCAGTACTGCAACCTTTGGATTGCCGTTGCCTAAGGCATTGGCTACCTGTACGGCATTCTCGATTATCTGCTTCTTTTGCGCGAGATCCGGAGCTAAATTCATGGCAGCATCCGTTATGTAAAACAGCCTTTCATAACCTGCCACGGAGAACACTGCAACATGAGAAAGGACATTCCCGGTCCTCAGTCCAATTTTTTCATCAAGTACAGCCTTCAGCACCAATGATGTATCAACAAGGCCTTTCATTACAATATGAGCTTTGCCTGCTGAAACCAGTTCAACAGCTCTTCTGCTTGATTCGTTTTTATCTTTTACATCTATTACTTCGTATTTATCAATATCTATGCCGCATTCTTCTGAAACTTCAGCGATTTCATCCTTGTCGCCTATAAGTATAGAATCTGCGATGCCTAACTTTCTTGCCATATCTACCGCACTCAGGACCTCTGTGTCCTGGGCTACTGCGACCGCCATAGTTTTGGGTCCCCGTCCTCTGGCGGTCTTAATAATACCATCAAAATCCTTCATTATTTATTTTACCTCTTCCTCATATATCTTTGCTTTTTCTTCACCCTTAAGAACTCTATTTGCGCCTTCAGCCAATGCTTGCATCTCATCCTCGCCTGCATAGATTTTCACAGGTGCAATAAACCCTACCCTTCGGGCAATCCTTCCGCATAAAAGCTCTGAATATGCAAGTCCTCCCGTAAGAATAATTGAATCAATTTCTCCTTTTAGCACAGTTGCCATTGATCCGATCTCTTTTGCAATCTGATATGCCATAGCGTCAAAAATAAAGTCTGCGTTTTTATCCCCGCTTTCTATCATACTTACAACATCTCTGGCATCATTTGTCCCAAGATATCCTACCAAGCCTGCTTTTCCTACAGTCTTTTTCTTCATTTCGGACAGAGTATACTTACCTGAATAACACATTTTAATAATCTCACCAACAGGCAATCCCCCTGCCCGCTCAGGTGAAAAAGGCCCCCCATCGTTAGCACCATTTACATCCAATATTCTGCCCTTCGATAAAGGTGATATTGATATGCCTCCGCCAAGATGGGCTACTATAAAATTAACATCCTTTATATCCCTGCCCATGTCTTTTGCCGCTCTTCTGGCAACAGCCTTGATGTTTAGTGCATGTACCAATGACTTCCTTGGCAAATCGGGCATCCCGGAAATTCTTGCAATTTCCTCAAACTCATCCACTGCAACAGGATCCACAATAAAAGCAGGTATTCCCTCCGGATCTGCCATTCCCTTTGCAATTATTCCTCCGAGGTTCGATGCATGCTCGCCCTGCACTCCAATATTCAGGTCCTCAATCATAGCATCGGTAACCTTATAAGTTCCGCCGGGCATTGGTTTTAATAATCCGCCCCTGCCAACCACTGCAGCAAGTTTTTCCGTGCCTATGCCTATCTCCTTTAACCAGCTTTGTATCATCTTCTCCCTATATTTGTGCTGATCTGAGATTTTAGCATACTTTTCCACTTCCTCAGCAGAATGGCTGAGGTTCTTTTGAACAGTATTCTTTTCACCTTTAAAAATTGCAACCTTCGTTGAAGTTGAACCCGGGTTAATTGCCAGTATATATTCCCTTGCCACTGCCTCACAGCTCCTTACCCATTTTCTCACCATATATTTTAGCAAAAAGTGTGCCACATTTTCCGTCAAAAGAATGCAAAAACCTATATTTAACCTCATTGGCTAAATACAGGTTTTAAATCTTTATAGTGCTTGTTTTCTATTTTAAAGAAATTTCATTATTCCCCCATCATTTAACTATCCACGTTATGAAAATACATGTTTGCAAAATTATGCATGCAAGGTTTTGCATATAGCCTGGTATTTTGCAAACTATTGCAAATCATATTTCTCTAATTTATAATATAAGCTCCTCAAGGAAATATTCATAACCTTTGCTGCCTTTGTTTTATTATCTCCGCATTGTTTCATAACCTGTTCTATATGCATCTTTTCAGCCTTTTCGACTGCATTTTCAAGGGTCATGGATGCTTCCTCATTAATTTGATCATTTACAACAATACTGCCTTCTTTGCCTGCGAGCCTTTCGAAATGCGGCAAGTGGCTTTCCTGTATCACAGTATCGTTTATCCTCATGTTGATTATGGCGCGGCCAATAATGTTTTCCAATTCCCGTACATTTCCAGGCCAGTTATATTCTTTAAGTTTATTAACAGCCTCCTGTGAAATATCCCGAACATTACGCCCGTACTGCTGATTGAATTTTTTTATGAAGAAGGTTGACAAATCATAAATATCACCTTTTCGAAATCTTAAAGGAGGAATTTCTATAGGAAGCACATTAAGCCTGTAATATAAATCCGCTCTAAACTTTCCGCTTTCTATACCTGCCTCAAGATCCATATTAGTAGCGGTTATTACTCTGACATCCAAGCTGATTGTCCTGGTGCCGCCTACCCTTGTAGCCTCTTTTTCCTGCAATACCCGGAGAAGCTTTGACTGTGTACCTATTGATATCCCGCCTATTTCATCAAGAAAAATAGTACCCCCCTGAGCTTCCTCAAAAAGACCTTTTCTCCCGCCTTTTCTAGCTCCCGTAAAGGCTCCTTCTTCATATCCGAACAGTTCTGATTCCAGGAGGGTCTCCGGAATTGCAGAACAATTCACCCTTACAAATTTCCTGTATTTTCTCTCACTTGCATTATGTATGGAATGCGCAAATATTTCTTTTCCTGTTCCGCTTTCGCCCCTCAGCAACACCGTTATAGGTATTTCAGCTGCTTTCTTTGCCTTGTCGATAACCCTTAATAGCTCGGGATCGCTGCCTATTATATCTTCAAAAGTATACTTTGCTTCCAGACTTCTTATTATATTTTTGGCATTTTTCAATTCATCGGATAGTTTTGCTATTTCAGACATATCATGGATAACCCCAACACTGCCCCTGAGGTCTCCATCTACTATTATGGGGGCTGCATTCACCAATACTTCCTTACGTGCAGGTCCTACCTTCATTAGAGCACCTTTAACAGGGGTTTTCGTCTTGATTACCTGCATATGAATGCTTTCCCCTTCGGCAATATCAACAGTAGCCGGCTTTCCTATAACATCCTTTTCCGACAGCCCGGTTATTCTTGTATAGGCAGGGTTTATCAATACCCCCAACCCATTTTGATCCACAACAGTTATGGCATCCTGTGTGGCATTGAAGATTGCTTCCAGCAAACTCTGTATTTCTTTTAGATTTGTTATCTTCTCCGCAAGCTTAATAACCTCGGTAATATCTCTGAATACTGCAACTGCGCCAATTATTTTCCCTTTCTTATCCCTCACGGGCATCCTGTTGGTTACTATTTTGATATTCCCTAGGTCCTGCTGTCGGTTCAGCTCCGAATCACCTGTCTGAAGTATATATGGCAGCCTTGTGTCTTTTACTATATCAGTCACATACTTCCCCAAAGCATTTTCGGCATCAATCCCTATAAGCCTCTCCGCAGCTTTGTTGAAAACCGTTATTATGCCTTCTGCATCAACGCCCATAATTGCGTCATGGGTAGAATTCAATATTAATTCTATATCTCTCTTCATAAAAATACCCCTCAGTAGAATTGTACATACTACGCCGCATCTTCTATTGATATGCAAAGTTATTCTTCTTTTTTCTTTAAAACCACTGTCGCCTGGTGCGGAGAAACACTCACCACATCAATTCCCTGAGGCGCTTCCCATAGTATATCCAATACATTGGTGCCTTCAACGGCATTGGTCAGGTCAATATAGAACTTAGTCATATTCAAGTCTCCATCGAGTCGGCTTTCCGCCCCTCTCAGGGATACTTTTATTGGGCTCTGTATGCTGTCCAATTCCAAACTCCCGGGGAGGTTCTTATATTCAAGATTCTCAATAATAATTTCGGTCGTTTTAATTTTCTCTATATTTATCAACGCATTAACTTTATCATTGGAATTGACAATTTCAATCCCTTCCGGTATTATCAGCTTCACTTCCATTAATACGTCTTCAGATTTTCCGGTAATATCAATTTCCTCGGTTTTCAGCAGGTCTACATCCCCTAGAACCTGCTGCTTCCCTGTGATAAGCATTTCCTCAGGCTGTACCGAAACATTGCTTATCGTATATCCTGAGGCAGGCTGCCCCGATAGGTTCATTTCCAGGTCGACACGTTTTGTGTTCTCTATAGGAATGCTTACTTCTACATTGCCCGGCTCTATAGTGATATTCGGTATGTCCTTGCCGCTTTCGTCCAATACCCTTACAGGAAGAATCCTCTTTACTTCGGTATTTATACCTGCAATATCAACATCAACCCTTACGCTTTTAATCTTATTAATTTTCGATTCTGCTCCTGCTATAACAACCTCATTAGGAACCATCGAAGGAGCCATAGCAGCCAAGCCATAAGAAGGATTACCCGTTATGTTCAATCTAACACTTTTTTGAACACTTATATTTGGCTCCAGCAGTATCTTCAGGCTTTCTGCAGATTTTGCAATAATATCTACACCTTCCGGTACACCGCTGATATTTATTTTTAGAAAGTTCTCTCCCTTTTGGTTGTGGCCTTCCAGATCTGCATAAGCATCAATAGTGTTCTCGCTAAGCTTATCCAGGGTATTCTTCTTACCCTTGATTCTAAGCGTCAGTCTAAAATTGCCGGAATCATCGGCAATCACCATGCTGTTTCTCTCAATGAACACAGTGTTTATGAGTTTTACAGGAATTACAATGTCTTTGGTTATTTCCGGATTTTGCTCTGTCAATACATAAAACCACATAAGCAGTGCCAGCATAACAGACAGTATTTTTATCGTCAGATCCCTATTAATCAATTTATCCCCCATTTTTAGCACCCCACTTCATCCACTTGGGTTGTTTGTCCTCTTTGGCCTTGATGCTGTTCTTTATTATTTCTTTAAGGGATTTGGTATCCAGATACCTTGATAAGCGTCCCATCTTTGTAAAGGATATTACTCCCGTTTCCTCGGATACTATTATTACCATTGAATCGGAAATCTCGGTTATACCTATTGCCGCCCTGTGCCGTGTACCAAGTTCCTTGCTCAGATTCTGGCTTTGGGTAAGGGGCAGGAAGCAGCCTGCGGCAGCGATCCTGTTCCTTCTGATTATCACAGCGCCATCATGAAGGGGAGTGTTCGGAACAAACAAGTTCAGCAGCAGCTCATTAGTCACTACCGAATCCAATTTCGTGCCGGTTTCTATGTACTCGTTCAAACCCGTTTCCTGTTCTATTACAATAATTGCCCCAATTTTATTCTTTGAAAGGTATGAAACAGCAATGCTTATTTCATCCAGCATGCTGTCAATTTCCCGGTCAAGCAGCTCTCCCTTTATAAAAAACCTGCCCCTTCCAAGGTGCTCAAGGGCGCGCCTAAGCTCCGGCTGAAAAATAATCAGTATTGCAATAACACCTACCGTCATAGTATTTTTCAATAGCCAGTAAACCGTATGCAGACCCAATTTTTCACTGAGCTTAGTTGCAATAATAAGCATTGTAATACCTTTAATCAGCTGCTCCGCCCTTGTCTCTTTTATTAAATTCATTACCTTATAAATAATTATGGCGATAATACCCACATCAACATATGTATTCCACGTCTTGAGATACGGGAGCAGCTCCTTCAGCTCATTCACATCTACACACCTCGTATTGCAATTTTTTTCATACTTTAATTATACAATAATTTTCCGGTCAATAAAATTACAAATATGTTTCAAATTCATTAGTCGCGAGTCATTAGTCGCTAGTCACTAAAATATTGGTATTCCTTATGGGTTCAGGTACGATAACCGCAAAATTCACGGTGTTCTACGAAAATGTACGATGAATTATCACTTCCCCATGGTGTGTTCAGTGGGTTTTAGTGTTTTCAGTGTTACTCGTTCCCCGCGCCTCGTACCCCACACCTAAAAAAATACGTGCGTCAAATATTGATCAATCAGCACAAATGCACCCAATCCGAATACATAGTAGGAAAAATATTTCATACTGCCCTTCTTTATAAGAACAATCATAAACCTTACGGAGAAATATCCTGCTATTGCTGCTGCTGCGGTTCCTGCAATAATTGGGGCATTACCTATTCTTCCGCTTCCCGCCTCAATTATATCCTTTATCTGAAATACTGCGCCACCCAATATAGAAGGTATTGACAGTAAAAAGGAGAATTTTGCAGCGAACTCCCTATCCAGATTCCTCAGCAAAGCACCTGAAATAGTCAGTCCTGATCTCGAAACTGCGGGCATTATAGCTACCCCCTGCATTACGCCGATAAAAGCTGCATCCAGGTAAGAGGTCTCATTTATATGTTTTACTCCCGCATTAAGCTTTTCCGCAAAGAGTAAAACAAATCCGGTAATAAAAAATTCGATTCCTAATGTACTTCCGCTTCTAAACATCTCTTCAAAAAAATCTTTAAACATTATCGCAATTATCACCGTAGGTATGGTGCCTGCCAGAAGCAGCCACGTAAGCTTTTGAAACGGCTTTTTCAAAAGCGACAGTATATCCTTCCGCAATACCGTCATTACAGCTGCCAGAGTCCCTACGTGCAACATGGTATCAAACATTAAGGCAGGTTCGTTTATCCCGAATATCTTCTGAAACAGCACCAAATGTCCTGAACTGCTTATGGGCAGAAATTCAGTCAACCCCTGAATCAATCCTAATATTACTGCCTGAATAATACTCATCCCTAACCCCCCAAATCTATTTATACGACATTATTATTGTATATTTTCGGAAAATATTCAATATATCTCAAGCAGGATTCGCAAATGGTTCAAAAGTCCCGTAAACTTTGGTTCATTTGATACCCTCGCTATCTATTGATTCAAAGATATGCTTCATAGGCCTCAGTGAATACTTTACGGCAAAACCGACAAATAATCCTGTAACTATTGCTGAAATCAGAAGAACGGGAAGATAGAAAAAAAGCCTTCCGTTCTGTATAATGAGGCTGGCAGCCAATATTTGGCCGATATTATGAAATATTGCCCCAACCACGCTGATAGCAGGTATACTAAACAAATTTCCAAATTTCTTATACAATATTGACATTGCAATAGTGCTTAAGATACCACCGGCAAAACTGTAAATAAAAGAAGACATCCCCCCTCCGAACACAGAGCCTAAAAAGGTTCTAACGGACACAACAATCAAAGCTTCCCTTGGCCCAAACAGCACTATGGCAATAAGTGAAACCGCATTTGCCAGTCCCGGCTTTATTCCGGGAACCGTCAAGGTAACAGGGATCAGTCTTTCCGCTAAATTAAGTATTAATGCCTGAGAAACCAGAATTCCCAGAAGCACCGTCTTTTTCGTTTTGCTCATCTCGGCCTCCTTAAACAGGTCAATATGAAATACCATCAACTTCGGGTTTAATATTCCCATCTATATATACCAAAACCTTATTTGGAAGGCACACTATACTTTGTCCGACTTTATTCACCAATCCCGTTTTTTGGCATATCTTGTCAGGGCAGATTACATCCCTGACATATGCTCCGTTTTCGTCGGCAATTATATCAATATACTTGCCATTTTCGAGATTTATATGGATTTCCTGCCGCTTCATCCCTTCATGCATAGGTATCCGTCTGTACAAATCTCCGTTAACCTCTATTACAATCTGTCTTCCGTCTTCCGGTTCAGTCAGCTTGTTTATTCCATACCATGAAATTATAGCTGCAGCAAGTATCAAAGCTATGAACAGGTCGCCTTTCTTCAGTTTCATAGAATCTCCTCGCTTTGAGTCAAATAATTATTGTTGCAATAATGTTAATGTATCATATAGAATTTAATATGTAAATTCATATAATACTGTAAAATATAGTTGCTTTTCTACTAAATAACCGGAGGTGCTGATTTTGACTTTAAGAATAAGGTACAAAATACCTGTATTAATGCTGACAGCAGTGCTGTTGCTTTCAGGATGCGGGAAAAAAACTATAAAACCTATAAGTAAAACAAATTTTATTCTTGGAACAACTGTTGAGATATCCATGTATGACCAGAAGGACAAAACCATAATTGACAAGGCTTTTGACAGAGTATCCGAGATTGAAAGGAAAATGACGATAAATAATGCTGAAATCAGCGAAATAATAGCCCTGAACAATGCCTCGGGGAATAGTGAGGTGAAGCTTAGTCCCGATACCTTATTTGTACTGGAAAAAGGCATGGAGTATTCTAAGCTTTCCCGAGGAAAATTCGATATTACAATTGGCCCTGTGGTTAAACTTTGGAATATCGGCACCGAATATGCGGCTATTCCCGAAAAAGACAAACTAATGGAGGCTGTAAAGCTTGTAGGGTATGAAAATCTCCGTCTGAACAGGGAAAGCCAAAGCGCAAGGCTTGAGAAGGCCGGTATGAAAGTTGATCTGGGTGCAATTGCTAAAGGATATGCCGCAGACGAAGCAGCCAGGATTCTTAAAGAAAATGGAGTGGAGCATGCATCCATCAATCTTGGCGGTAATGTAATGACAGTAGGCGGAAATCCGGATGGGAACCCTTGGAATATCGGTGTTCAGGATCCTTTCAATCCCAGAGGAAATTATTTTGGGATTGTACCTGCTAAAGATCAAACAGTTGTAACCTCAGGTATCTATGAAAAATATTTCGAAGAAAACGGTAAAAGGTACCATCATATATTAGATCCGTTTACGGGTTATCCTGTAGAGAACAATTTATGCAGTGTATCAATAATTGCCGACAAATCCATAGATGGAGATGGACTGTCCACTACTGCCCTGCTTTTTGGGCTGGAGGATGGAATGAAGTTGATTGAGGGACTGAAAAATGTGGAAGCTGTATTTGTAACCTCCGACAAAAAAGTCTACGTGTCCTCGGGCCTTAAGGATATATTTACCATTACAAATCCTGAATTTATACTTCAAAACTAACGCACTTTCATTCTCCTACCTCTGTCCATATTGATTCAGGTAAAAATCTCTCATTGCATCAATTTCATTTTTGCTCAACTCTACAACTCCGCCCAGAATCTGTGCGAAAATGGTCGCCTTAGCTGATTTTTCAACTATCTGTGCAATTTTCATTGCCTCTTTCAGGTCCCTTCCCGCTGCAAGGCAGCCATGGTTGGCAAGAATTACTGCATTTCGCCCTTCCAGGGCCTCAACGGCAGCTTTCCCAAGCTCAGGAGAACCCGGCGGGAAGTATTTGCTCACCCTTACATTGCCGCCTACGATCTGCACCATATCTTCTGCTGCGGCAGGTATCGGTTTTCGTGCTATGGCCATTGCCGTGCAGTATGCACTGTGGGTATGTACAACGGCATTAACATCTTTTCTGTTTTTATATATTTCAAGGTGCATAGGCCATTCAATAGAAGGCTTCATATTACCTGCAAATACCCTTCCTTCCATATTAATTATAACAACTCCATCAACCTTGATGTCATTATAATCAACCCCGCTGGGTGTAATGGCAAAGCAATCCTCCTCCGGGACTCTTGCACTGATATTCCCCCAGGTTCCCAGGGTCAGCTTTGTCTCCGCCATCTCAATCCCTGCTTTAATTACCTGTTTCCTTATGCTTTCATAATTATCTATGGTCATTTGCAACTCCACCTTTTACATGTTCTATCAGCTGCCCGGTTCTATTTTTATTATACTATAAAAATATTTGGGTTATCATATTAATCCACTGATATTGATTCTATATAAAAAGTTGCTGTGTCACATCAGGAGAATAATGCGACATAGTTTGTGAATTACTCCGGCTGTAGGGGAAGTATGTTCTCCTCAC
>ERZ795049.3990-NODE-3990-length-15081-cov-5.153334_pt1 | contig 15081 bp, 14 predicted proteins | sample MGYA00375133_ERZ795049 | MGnify/ENA primary metagenome ERZ795049 (study PRJEB30178, sample SAMN05720147) | activated sludge metagenome | isolation source: anaerobic digester from wastewater treatment plant | place: Japan | collected 2015-04-20 ...
AAAGTATTGTTGAGAAATGAAAATTATAGTTAAAATTTAGAAGGATAGTAAATGTAAATGAAAAATGGAATAATAACTTTAGATTATGGCAGTGGAGGAAAATTAACCAATCAGCTGATCAGTTCCCTCTTTTTAAAATACTTCAACAACCCGATTTTAAATCAGCTGCATGATGGGGCGACTTTGCCCCCCAATAATCAAAGAATAGCCTTTTCTACCGATTCTTACACAGTGAGCCCCATGTTCTTTAAAGGAGGAAATATCGGACACCTGGCTATACATGGTACCATCAATGATTTAGCTATGTGTGGAGCCACTCCCCGTTATTTCAGCGTCTCTTTTCTGATTGAAGAGGGCACCTCTTTAGAAACACTGGAGAAGATTACCTCGAGCATGGCAGAGGCTGCACAACAAACGGGTATCGAAATTGTTACCGGAGATACCAAAGTGGTCAACAAGGGGGATATTGATGGTATCTTTATTAATACTACCGGCATAGGTTATATAGCTGATGATGTTCATATTCACCCTGCCAGCGCACAGCCCAATGATGTTATTATCATTAATGGTCCCATTGGAAACCATGGCATCAGTATATTAGCCTCCCGGGAAAATTTAGAGCTGGAGGAGAATATTTTCAGTGATACTGCCCCACTTGCTGAACTGGTCCAGGAGATGCTCTCTGTTACTAAAGAGATACATGTCTTGCGAGACCCTACCCGTGGAGGGTTGGCTACTGCTTTGAATGAAATTGCTCAATCTTCTCAGGTAGAGATAGAGATTGTGGAGGAGATGATTCCTATTGATGAACTGGTTCAGGATACCTGTAAAATTTTAGGTTATGACCCACTCTATTTAGCCAATGAAGGGAAATTGATTGCCTTTCTCCCCGCACAATTTGCCGGAAAGGTGTTACAGAAGATGAGAGCCAACAAGTATGGAAAACAGTCGGCTATTATTGGTAAGGTAATTTCTGGTGGAAGGGCGGAGGTTTCCCTGAAAACAGATATTGGTGGTAAAAGAATAGTTGGAATGCTCAGTGGAGAACAGCTTCCCAGAATTTGTTAAATTATTATAATATGAGATGAGAAAAACTAATCAGGGGGAAAGGAGTTGAACCATAATGAATAAAAAAAAGGAGAGCTATCCGGTACAGTTGGCCCGTGAAAGTATAACCCACTATCTAACCTGCAAAAAAAAGCTGGTTCTGCCAGATGACTTACCGCAGGAACTGGTTAAAAGTCGAGCCGGAGTCTTTGTCTCTTTACATAAAGGAGAAAGGTTAAGGGGTTGTATTGGCACCCCTCTTGCTACCAGGAGTAATATAGCTCTGGAGATTATTGAAAATGCCATCTCTGCAGCTATTCATGATCCCCGTTTTTCTCCGGTGACTTTAGAAGAAGTAGAAAAATTAACCATATCGGTAGACATTCTTACCACACCGGAAGAGGTAAAAGATACCAGTCGGCTAAACCCAAAGAAATATGGAGTTATCGTTAGTAGCGGATACAGGAGAGGTCTTTTATTACCCGATCTGGAAGGGGTAGACACAGTAGCTCAGCAGCTCGACATCGCCAGACAAAAGGCGGGTATCTCACCCGGTGAAACTTTTCAGATAGAAAAATTTGAAGTAAAAAGATATTACTAAATCTTGATTTTTAATTGTCGAATAACCAGTAAATAATTAGTGACCAGTAAAGGTTATAATCTTAAAATTGTTATTATCTACTATGATGAGAATTTTTTTTTAAATTATCAAAAACATGTTATTATTGTTTTAAGTTAGCCTGATTTATCATTATTGATTAATGGCTACCTTAAGAAAATCTTTTTAATGGTGAAAGAAATGACAGAACGGAGAACCCCGGGTGAATTTTTCAATATAAGAGAAGCCTTGAGTAAAGTTAACCTTCCTTCGCTCCTTACTATTTCCCGTAATATTGGTATTGACCTTGGCACCAGTAATACATTAATCTATGTCAGGGGAAAAGGAATTATTCTGGAAGAACCCTCTGTAGTTGCCTATAAAAAAACCAGTAACCGCATATTAACAGTCGGGCATGAAGCAAAAGCAATGATTGGCAGATCCCCAAAAGGTGTATACACTATTTGTCCTTTACAGCATGGGGTAATTGCTAATTTTGAAGCAACTGCTGAAATGTTGCGCTATTTCCTTAAAAAAGTGTTTACACGGTATCAATTTATAAAACCCTCTATCACTATCTGTGTTCCTTCTGGTGTCACTGAAGTGGAAAAAAGAGCAGTTTCTGAAGTTGCCTATGAATGTGGTTCCCGAAAAGTATTTTTGATAGAAGAACCGATTGCTGCGGCTATTGGTGCAGGATTACCGGTTTTTGAACCTATGGGCAATTTTGTTATTGATATCGGGGGAGGAACATCTGAGGTTGCCGTTATTTCTCTGGGAGGAATTGTAGTGAATATGATTACCAAAGTTGCCGGTGATTATATGAATCAGCAGGTAGTCAAATATATTAAAGAAACCCATGGTCTTTATATTGGAGATTTAACTGCTGAGGATTTAAAAATAGCCCTTTCTAAAAAAGAAAACCAGAATGGGAATGAAGAGGCCCATTTTGAAGTTAGAGGGCGGGACCGTATCAGTGGATTACCAATTATTTTAAAATTAAGTAAAAACCAATTAAAAGAAGCCCTTCGTGGTTCAGTTGAAGTTATAGCAAATACTGTGAAGATGGCTTTAGAGAAAACACCCCCCGAGTTGGTATCTGATATTATCAATAAAGGACTGATCATGACCGGGGGCGGTTCATTGTTGGCTGATTTAGACCAGATCCTGCAGGAACAGATACAGATACCTGTCTTTATATCCAAAGAACCGCTATATTGTGTGGTGAAAGGAACTGGAGAAGCCCTGGAACATCTTGATCGGTATAGCCGGGTTCTGATGAAAACTTCTAGGAACAGATGATAACCAATAGAAGGCAACTATCGGAACTTATTTTTATTAATGCCATATTTGCTTCATTCAGTTAAAAGGGGATTAGAATATTGTTTTTTTGGAAGAAGTTTTCTAAAGAAAAAAGAGCATTTACTTTATTTCTATGCCTCTCCCTGTTATCGGCTTTAATCATGACTGTCGATTATCACGGCAGGGGGATTTTTGGAGTATTAAAGGGTTTAGGTTTTTTAATTTTGAAGCCGGTTAATCAAACTGTTCAGAATACTTCCCATTTTTTTTCCAACTATTTTCAAATATTTAAAGAAACTGAGGGAATACAACAGCAAAACGCCCAATTACAGTTAGAAAATCGTGAGCTTAGCCGGGAGAATGCTATTCTAAAAGAAAAACTTGCCTCTTATGAACAGATTGATAAGATGATTCGATTTAAAGAGTATTATAATTATGAGATGCTTTCTGCTCAGGTAATTGGCCGGGAACCCAGCAACTGGTTCCATAGTGTAATTATTGATCTGGGGAGTAAAGATGGAGTGGAAGTAGATATGGGGGTTGCTACCCACAAAGGCTTGGTAGGCAAGATTATTGAGGTAGAACAACATACTTCAGAAGCTCTCTTATTGATAGATCAGGGTTGCTCTATCGGTGCCTTAGTGCAAAGAACCAGGGAAGTTGGGGTTATTAAAGGGGGAACAGAAAACGTCTACTCATACCTTGACTATATTGAACACGATGCAGATGTCCAGATCAATGATATAGTTGTTACCTCGGGTATGGGTAGCTCAGTTCCGAAAGGGATAATTATTGGTCGGGTAGTAGCTATTAGAAAAGAAAAGCATGAACTTTTTCAAAAAATTTTAATTAAACCAGAAGTTGATTTCAGTAAATTGGAAGAGGTCTTTGTGGTGAAGCAGTCGGGGATAAAAAGTAATGGGTAAAGATTTTTTTACAGTGGATAAGGTTGAATCAATAAAGTTGGGTAATAATCTTAAGGTGTTCACCTCTCAGATGCCGCATATGCAATCTGTCTCTATTGTTATAGGAATCAAAGCAGGTTCTATCTATGAAACAAAACAGGAGCAGGGTATCTCCCATTTTATCGAACACATGCTCTTTAAGGGTACTGAAAATAAGAAAGATACTTTAGCAATATCACAGGCGATAGAACAGTTAGGTGGGGAGATAAATGCCTCCACTTCTGAGGAATGCACCTTTCTCTACAGTAAGGTACTGCATAACAATTTTGAGGCTGCTTTTGAAGTATGCACCGATATTCTAAATAATTCACTTTTCAGAAAAGAGGATATTGGCCAGGAAAAGAATGTGGTTCTGGAAGAAATTAACAAATACCAGGATATTCCAGAAGATTGGATCACCTTTTTAATAAACAGATTAATGTGGAAAGATTCAGTACTGGGGCAAAATGTTTTAGGGGAGAAAAGAACAGTGCAAAGTTTTACCCGGCAGTCCATAACAAAATATTTTCAGGAAAGATATCAACCAGGAAATATGATAATCAGCATCACTGGTAATATCTCTCCTGAGGTAATCCCTAATGTCCTTAATAGATTTCCTATACTGCACAGGAACAATATACCAAAAATATTACCACCCCTTAAACACGCCGAAAATGCTGAACCTGAATTGAAGCTTGTTACAAAAAAGGTAAACCAGGCACACCTCTGTTTTGGCTTTGAGGGCATTTCCCGTCTTCATCCCGATAAATTTGTTCTGGATCTACTGAATATAATTTTAGGGGGAGGTCTGGGCTCTCGCTTGTTTCAGCAAGTAAGGGTTAAAGAAGGTCTTGCTTATGATATACACTCTTATCTTCAATATTTTAACGAAGCAGGTTCTTTCAATATCTATGCAGGCGTAGTTGCCGATAAATTGATACATAGTGTAGAAAAGATATTGCAGGAATTAAGAAAGATTAAGGAGATCGGGGTAACTGGTACTGAATTAAAGATAGCTAAAGAGATATACAAAGGAAGTGTATTGATGGGATTGGAAAATACTATGAGTTATGCTTTTCGGTTGGGTAGTTATGCTCTCCTGTATGATAAAGAGTATAACTTTCAGGAGATAATTGGCCGGGTTGAAAAAGTACAGGCTGAAGATGTAAGCAGGGTTGCTAATAATATCTTTCAAACCCCTAAAATAAAGCTGGCAGTCTTTTCTCCCGATGATCTAAAGATAAAAAAGTCTAAATTGCTTCCTATCCTGGCAATTTAAAGAGAGGAAAAGTAAAAGTAAATGCCCCTGGATTTAAGAGTAGGAGATATAATTAAATTAAAAAAGAAGCACCCCTGTGGAGGGTATCACTGGGAGATTAGCAGGACAGGGATAGATATTGGTTTGAGATGCCTTTGCTGTGGAAGAAAAGTTTTAGTACCCAGAATAAAGGTGGAAAGAAATATAAAGCTTATCATTAAAAGAGATTAAGAAGTTTTTGGTTCATAGTTTTAGATTTTAAAAAAAGTTTGTTCTCAAATTTATCTTGCCATATAAAAAACACAATGTTATAATTATAAAGCATTTTTCCTTGCTCCTATCTCTGATTATGAGTAGGGGCCATTATGTCCAGAAGGAGGTGACCAAATGCGTAACTACGAATTGATGATTCTATTTGATCCCAATCTGCAGGAAGAAGATAAGAAGACTTTACTGGAAAAAATCCGCGAGACCATCACTGCTAATCAAGGAAAAGTAACCAAAATAGATCAATGGGGAAAAAGAAAATTAGCTTACCAGATAAAAAAATTCCAGGAAGCTTTTTACGTAATCATTGATTTTAACCTTGAACCAGTAAATATTGCCAATCTGGAAAACAGTATCAAATTTGAAGAAAAAATAATCAGATATCTTCTAATTCTTGGCTCAGAAAAAGTTTCTGTTCCTCGGGAACAAGCAAAAAAAGAAAAAGAAGAAGAATAATTAGTAATTGGTTGGTTCTAATGATGTTGTTTCTATAAAACCTAACAATGAATTCTATTTATTTTACAGATATTGAAGACGGAAAGGAATTAGTGAATGATTAGGAGAAGTAATTATAGGGGATTACGTGTAAGAAGAAAAATATGCTACTTTTGTGCCGAAAAAAAAGAAGCAAATTATAAAGATGTAGAACTTTTAAATCGTTTTATAAGCGATCAGGGTAAGATTCTGCCACGTCGTATAACCGGAAGTTGTGCCAAGCACCAGAGATCTTTAGCTGCAGCCATAAAAAGAGCAAGAGAGGCTGCCCTGCTTCCCTTTGTTAGCCAATAAACTTTCGTTATGCGCCGTACCGATGCATATATAGTTTATAATATAACGTGTACTGTTAAATAAAATAAAAAAATATAAAGCAAATTATCAATAGAAATTTGTTGTATTATTGAGGTTTTCCAAAAACAATAAGCTATGAACTAAAAACCTTTAATACTAATATATAAAAACCTTTAACTAAAAACTTTAACAGTAAAGGAGTAAGAAAAGGGGTTGTTAATTAATTGAAAGAACGTATGCCGACGAAATCAATTGTAGAAGGTGCCTTTCTTTCAGCGATTACAGCATTATTATTTTTAGCCAGTCTTTATATTCCTTTATTGGGGACCTTAATTAGTTTTTTATGTCCTTTACCCATAATAATCTTGTGTTTACGGCATGATATAAAAACAGCATTGCTCGCCCTTTTCATTTCTTTCCTGCTGGTTACTTTATTAGCCGGACCCTTTCAGGGTCTAATTGCCGTTTTTGGATTTGGAATACTGGGAATAGCTATAGGAATAGCTATAAAGGAAAAATTAAGCGTGTGGGAAATACTGCTGATTGGCAGTATCTCTTCTTTTGCCTCCAAGATAATATTAATGTTACTTGGCTTATGGCTGATGGGTATTAATCCATTAATGTTGGGAGTGGAGCAGATTGACCAGAGTATCCAGCAAAGTCTATCTTTTTATCAAAATATGGGTTTTGACCCGGCACAATTGGAAATTGTGAAAAATTCCCTGTTACAGTCTCTGGAATTGATAAGAGTAGCCTTTCCGGCTATGCTGGTTCTTGCTTCTGTATTTGATACTATAATTAATTACTGGGTAGCAGGGAAAATACTGAAGAGGTTTGGATATATTCTGGCACCTTTCACACCATTTCAGCAATGGAGGGTGGGACATTCCTTTTTTTGGAGTTATATGGCGGGAATTTTTATACTTATCATCAATTCACGATTTAACAATCCTGCCTTGCAAAGAATTGGCGTCAATATTCAATTACTGTTCTCCATAATTTTTTTAGTTACGGGTTTAGCTTTAGTGGCTTATATTATACAATATTATAAAATTAAATCTTTCTTTTTCTGGGTAATCTGCGTGCTTGTCTTTATGCAGCCCTTTCTCTCTTTAGTGGTTACCTGGATGGGAATACTGGATATCTGGCTCGATTTTAGAAGATTGGTCACTTTTGGCCCGGGTAAAAAAACGGATTAAATAGTTTAAAAGAAAAAGAAAAGTTCAGGGAAGTGTTTTAGCCCAAAACATAGGAGGGTACAGTCATGAAGGTAATTTTGAAAGAAAATGTCGAAACATTAGGATATACTGGTGATGTAATTGAGGTCAACAGAGGATATGCCCGTAATTATTTATTCCCCCGGGGGTTAGCTCTGGAATACACCAGTGGTAATTTAAAATCAATAGAACATCTTAAGAAAAAAGAATGGGAAAAACGAAACCGGGAAGCACTGGAAGCTAAGGAATTAGCAGAGAGAATCAACCATCTGGAGCTGCTCTTTACCGTAAAATCAGGAAAAGATGGGAAATTATTTGGTTCGGTAACCAATAAAGATATTGCCCAATCATTGGCTGATAATTATCAGATAGAAATTGACCGAAAGAAAATTGAACCCAATGAACCCCTTAAAAAAATTGGCAATTATCAGTTAAGCCTGCGCCTGTATACAGATGTGGAAGCTGAGTTAAAGGTTAGAATAATTCCGGAAGAGGAGACTAAAAAAGAAGGTATTCACGCAGAAGATAAAAAAGAGGAAAACAAAGCCGAAGAGGAAAACAAAGCTATAGAAGAAAATAAATAATAATAATATTCTCAATACAGGAATGAAAAATGGGAGAAAATTTGATGGAAATAACCAGAAGTGCTCCCCAGAATATAAGTGCAGAACAGGCAACGCTGGGCTCTATTCTTTTAGAAAAGGATTCTATCCTAAATTGCATTGAAATACTGAAACCTGACGACTTTTATAAAACCGCTCATCAGAATATTTTTCAATGCTCTCTGGATTTATTTGAGAAAAACCAGGCTGTAGATTTAGTAACCCTGACTGAAGAGCTAAAAAAGAGAAAACAGCTGGATGAGGTAGGGGGAGCTTCCTACCTGGCAACTTTAATGGGTAGCGTTCCCACTGCTGCCAATGTAATTTATTATGCCAGGATTGTGGAAGAAAAGGCTATTTTGAGAAAGTTAATTAATCATGCTACCCAGATTGTTTCTATGGGTTATGAAGAACAGGAAGAAGCCAGAGTATTGCTCGATAAGGCTGAAAATCTAATTTTTGAAGTATCCCAACAAAAAATTAAAGATTTTTTCTCTCCTATTAAGGACCTTTTGACAGAGACCTTTGAAAAGATTGAAGATTTATACCACAGTGGAAATTTTATTACCGGAGTACCCACCGGTTTTATTAAATTGGATGAACTGACTACGGGTTTACAGCCCTCGGAGCTGATAATTGTAGCAGGCAGACCATCAATGGGAAAAACTGCTTTTTGTATGAATATTGCTCAATATGCCGCTATGCAGCATAAAATACCAGTAGCTATTTTCAGTCTGGAAATGTCTAAATCTCAGATAGTTCAGAGAATGCTCTGCTCTGAGGCTCGTATTGATACCCATGCCTTGCGCCGGGGGATAATGCCAGAGGATGACTGGCCAAAATTATCTTTGGCAGCTGGTAGACTATCTGCAGCACCTATTTTTATTGATGATACAGCAGGCATTTCACCACTGGAAATTAAGGCAAAGGCTCGCCGATTAAAAGCAAAGCATGATTTAGGGCTGATACTGATCGATTATCTGCAATTAATTCAGACCGGGCAGAGAGTGGAAAACCGTCAGCAGGAAATATCACAAATTTCTCGTTCCTTAAAAGGATTGGCACGGGAATTAAATATTCCGGTAGTAGCTGTATCCCAGCTATCCCGAGCAGTAGAGCTACGGACTAATCAGCGACCTCGCCTTTCTGATTTAAGAGAGAGCGGGGCTTTGGAACAGGATGCCGATGTAGTACTTATTCTCTATAGAGAAGAATACTATAAACCAAAAAGCAGTAAAAAAGGTATTGCTGAGATAAATCTGGGCAAACAAAGAAATGGTCCTACCGGAACCTTCGAATTAACTTTTCTAAAGGAATATACGCGTTTTGAGAATTTAGCTCGGGTCACAGAAGATATGGAAGAATACGAATAAGAAGTGGCAAAAAACATTTTTTACCACTATTTACCTGAAATTTCGTTGACACTTTTTTTAAAACATAGTAACATTGTAAAGCAATCCAAAAGGAATAGTGACAGAGAAACTATTTCTTCTAAGTTTATTAATCAAAGTATTTTTACTTAATAATGTAGGGAAAGTGTTTTTTTCTGGTTATTGAAAATATGTAAAAACCGTTGTTTATTTCTCATATGCTTACTGGATGTTATGATATATCAGAATGATTTTGATGGTATATGAGCGAATAGTTATAGTATGCGGGCCGTTAGCTCAGTTGGTAGAGCATCTGACTCTTAATCAGAGGGTCGCAGGTTCGAAACCTGCACGGCCTACTGTAAATATTGCCTCCATCGTCTAGGGGTTCAGGACACCGCCCTTTCACGGCGGCGGCAGGGGTTCGAATCCCCTTGGAGGCACCTCAATTTTTAAATAACAGAAGTTCTATTAAAGTACTTTTGGGGAATAAAAGAATGCGTTTAACATAACATGTTTCGCATGTTTGTAAATGAAAAATAAGTATTTGGCTAATAGTTTTTAGTTCAAATCTGAGTGGACAGAAAGTTTTGTACATTACCAAGAATGCTTATTTTCTTTTAGTCACTGCGAACATTACATTAGCAGTGTGTGGCAGTCACATTCATTTGTGCTAAGAGGTTTTTGGTTCATAGTTTTTGTTTTTAGCGATGTAAAATATTTAAGTATACGATTAAGGGCGGATAGCTCAGTCGGCAGAGCACCTGCTTCACATGTAGGGGGTCACAGGTTCAAGTCCTGTTCCGCCTACCATTATTTTTAATGGTAGATATTCATTATAATTAATTCCACCTATATTTTACCCCTGCGATTTCTCTACCATCTTGTTAGTATAACCATTCTTTAAATATCCGAATAAAGTAAAATTAACACTTATATGGCTTTAAACAGTAAAAATATAGTAGAAAAAAAGATAGTGTGGTAATATTAATTCAGATATTACAGGGGCAAATAAAAGTTTATCCTGATAGTTTTGTAATATTTGTAATATTAAAAGATTTAAAACATAAAAAGTATTGGCCGGCGTAGCTCAATTGGCAGAGCAACGGAATCGTAATCCGTAGGTTGTCTGTTCAACTCAGATCGCCGGCTCCATTATTTTAGTTGGAACAGATGCCCACACCTTTAAAATAAAATCGATATGAATTTCTGGTATAATTCTCTTTGTCCTATAGCATCCTATGACATCTATATTGATAAAATTTGAAGAAAGGGAAGGTATAAATATTAATGCCAGTTTTTCTACCAGCCCATACTCTTTCTTTAAAAAAAATAAAAGAATATATGGATAGTTATAGCTTTAAACCCAAAAAAAAGTTAGGACAGAATTTTTTAACAGATAATAATATCATTGCTCTTATGGTCCAGGCCCTCAATCTGGATAAAGAAGAATCGGTCTTTGAAATTGGTACCGGCTTCGGGAGCCTTACCATAGCTCTAATTCCTTATGTGCGGCATATTTTTTCGGTGGAAAATGATACACGTTTTAAACCTATACTGAATGAGATTCTCGCACCTTATGATGATTCTATTACTGTTCTATATCAGGATATCCTTACTTTTGATTTAGCCTATTTTCTACAGCAAAAAAAACAGGAAGGCTATCATATCGAAAAATTGGTGGGAAATCTGCCTTATTCCATCTCCCTCCCCTTATTGAGAAAAATTATGGATTTGCATGGCAATATCAAAACTGCAGTATTAATGGTGCAGAAAGAGGTAGCCGAACGAATGCTGGCTAAGCCAGGCAGTAAGAATTATGGGCTTCTATCTGTACTATCTAGTTATTATGCCCAAATTGAAAAGATACACCTGGTAAAACCAAATGTTTTCTTTCCTAAACCAATAGTCGACTCTCTGATTTTAAAGATACAGTTTTTGTCCGAACCAAGTATTGAAGTGGCAGATGAGGCACTCTTTTTTAAGGTAATGGGAGCTATTTTTCAATATAGACGAAAAAGGATTGACAATGCCCTGCTCTTGTATTTTGGAGAGAGTCTCTCTAAAGAAAGTCTTGCTGATATCTTTCTAATGACCGGAATAGATCCAGGCGAGAGGGGAGATAACTTGCCTCTGACAGAATTATCCCACCTGACTGCTGCTTTAAAAGGTTTGCTCCCCGAAACACCTTCTTAATTTTCAATCTTAATAGAAACGCTGACTGCTTTCTTTTCTGCTTTAAAAAAACTGCTGCTCTTTTACTATTTAATCTTAGCTCCTTTAGTTAAAAAATAAAAAGATTTTTGACAAATAACTATTTTACATGATAAAATTTGACAAGCTCTGAAAAAGGAATGACTTTAAGAATTGGATAAGTGTATGATGATGCCAGGTGAAATAACTGCAACATTAAGAGTAAAGAAGTTTTCAAACTGGTTAATGTTAATATAGGGTTATAATCAGCACAGCAATTAATATTTTGCTGTGTTTATTTTTTTAGCAGAACCGGAATATTAATTATATACTAAAATGCGAATATAATAGGAGGTAAATGAAAATATGTAGCAGTGGGAGTTGATTATCTTTTTGGAATTTGGCAAATAAGAAAGGTTCTATGTAGTTAGGTGTTGATCATTATCTTAGTGTAGAGAGTAAAATACTTTTATTGTGCTTAACTGAAAAAACTTAAAAATTAAAAAACAAAAAGGCGGTGTAAGCAAGTGCAAGTTACTGATGTTAGAATTAGAAGAATACAGACTGATGGAAAGCTGAGAGCATATGTATCCATTACTTTTGATGATTCCTTTGTAGTCCATGACTTAAGAATTATTGATGGCAGAAAGGGCATGTTTGTAGCGATGCCCAGTAAACTTTTGCCTAATGGTAATCATAAGGATATTGCTCACCCAATCAATACAGAAGTTCGAGAACAGATCCAGAATGCTGTATTAAAGGAATATGAAGCAACGGAACATGAAGAACAGACAGCCGGTGAACCGATAGATATTGATGATGTAGAACAAAGTAGTGCTGAGTTTTCAGATGATTCTGAACCTGAATCAGCTGAATAATAACAAATTATACGTAATTTACTCGAAATATCTACTGCTTTCTTATAATAGACAGCTAAATTCAAATTAACCTGGTCAGGAGATAAATATTGTTCTCCTGACCGAAACAGGTAAAAAAGATAAAGTAATATCCAATTGGATGGGGTGTAGCCAAGCGGTAAGGCAAGGGACTTTGGCTCCCTCACCGAAGGTTCGAATCCTTCCACCCCAGCCAGATAGTGTTATTTTTTTGTTTTTTATTTATCCCAATTTCTTTAATAGAACTATTTTACCTCAATTTTTTAATATCTTTTCTTAATTATCTTTAAACATTTTTGAACAGGGTAAGGTTATGAAAACCATTGTATCTGTTATACTGGCAGCCGGTCAGGGAAAAAGAATGAAGTCCACACTTCCCAAAGTTCTACACCCGGTAGCCGGGAAACCTATGATTTTTTACTCCCTGGCATTGGCTAAATCTCTGGGAATAAACAAAAGAATTATCGTTCTTGGTCATCAGCTGGAAAATATTAAAGAAACAGTGGACAGTATTGATCAAGAAGTACATCTTGTTCCACAGAAAAATCAATTAGGCACTGCTCAGGCGATGCAAGAGGTAGTACCATATTTAACAGATTTTTCTGGCACTATTTTAATCTTATCTGCCGATGTGCCCCTTTTGAGCGCTACTACTGTTAAAAGAATTATTGATTATCACCAAAAAGAAAGAGTAGCGGGAACTATATTGACTGCTAAATTGGCAAATCCGGCAGGTTATGGGCGTATTATACGAGATGGAGTTGGAAAGATAGCAGAGATTGTAGAACAGGCTGATCTTACAGAAGAACAGCAGAATATTGATGAGATTAATAGTGGGATTTATTGTTTCCATAGCAAGGAATTATTTCAGGCCTTAGCTTTAGTTAAAAAGAATAATCGTCAAAAAGAATATTATTTGACAGATGTCATTAAAATACTGCTGAAGAAGGGCTATACGATAGGTAGTATTACTATTGATGACCCGACCGAAATAATCGGTATAAATGACCAGAAAACCCTCTCACAGGTTTCTCAAATAATATATGAAAGAAATGCATTACGGCATATGGAGGAGGGTGTTACCATTGTTTCTCCAGGTAACAGTTTCATCGAAGAGCAGGTAGAGATAGGCAAAGGTACTATTATATATCCCTTTACAGTGATTACCTCGGGCAGCCGGATAGGGCAGGGCTGTCGTATTGGCCCTTATGCCCATATTGTAGAGAGTAACATTGGCAATGAAACTGTCATCTTTTCCTCCCAGGTGGAGAAAAGCCGTATCGGTAATAACACTGTCATAGGGCCTTTCGCCCACCTCAGACCTGATAATATCATCGGTGATAAAGTAAAGATTGGCAACTATGTTGAGGTTAAGAAAACAATTATTGGCCAGGGTACCAAAGTGGGGCATCTCGCTTATTTAGGAGATGCAATTCTAGGTAAAAAGGTTAATATTGGCGCAGGCACCATAACCTGTAATTTTGATGGAATCAGAAAGAACCAGACTACTGTAGAGGACGGTGCCTTTATTGGCACTAACAATTCTCTGGTAGCACCGGTAGTCATTGGAAAAGATGCCTATACTGCCGCTGGTTCTACTATTACAGAAAATGTCCCTGCGGGTAGCTTAGGGATTGCCAGAGCCAGACAGCAAAACATTATTGACTGGGTGGCAAAGAAGAAAAAGCAGCATGAAGAAGTAGATAAAAAATGAAGAGATAAGGAGGCAATATTGTGATTGCATGTGATAACAAAGAACTAAGGATATTTTCTGGAAATGCTAACCAGTCATTGGCAGAAGAAATTGTTGGCCATTTGGGGACACAACTCGGAAAGGCTGAAGTGTCAAAGTTTCCAGATGGAGAATTACATGTAGAAATAGGTGAAAATGTCAGAGGGCAGGATGTCTTTGTCATTCAGCCCACCTGCCATCCGGTTAATGACCATCTCATGGAATTGCTGGTTATGATTGACGCATTGCACCGGGCTTCTGCGGGAAGGATTACCGCAGTGATACCATATTATAGCTATGCTCGTCAGGATAGGAAAACACGTCCCAGAGAACCTATTACCGCAAAACTGATAGCTAATCTATTGGTGGAGGCTGGAGCCAATCGTATTTTAACTATGGATTTACATGCTGGGCAGATACAGGGCTTTTTTGATATCCCGGTAGATCACTTAGAAGCAGCCCCTATTTTAGCAGACTATTTTAAAATAAAAGATTTTGACAGAGCGGTAGTTGTTTCTCCTGATGTGGGAGGAACTGCCCGGGCTCGTAATTTTTCTGGTTATTTAAACAAACCGATTGCCATTATTGATAAATATAGAGCATCTTATTCCAATGTGGAGATAATGCATATTGTAGGAGATGTTAAAGATAAGACGGCGATAATAGTTGATGATATGATAGATACAGCCGGTTCTATCGTCAAGGGCAGCCAGGCCATAAAAAATGCCGGAGCTAAAGAAATATATGTTTGTGCTACCCATCCGGTTTTTGCCGGTCCGGCTAAAGAACGTATGGAAAAGTACTGGCAGGAAAAATTGTTTATGGAGATAGTAGTGACCAATACCATTCCGGTCCCGGCTGAAAAA
>ERZ795049.3996-NODE-3996-length-15056-cov-7.009533_pt1 | contig 15056 bp, 14 predicted proteins | sample MGYA00375133_ERZ795049 | MGnify/ENA primary metagenome ERZ795049 (study PRJEB30178, sample SAMN05720147) | activated sludge metagenome | isolation source: anaerobic digester from wastewater treatment plant | place: Japan | collected 2015-04-20 ...
TGCGGCAGGCTGCCGGTGGCGGGCACGCCGAAGTTGGCCTTTTCGGGGTTGCTGCGCAGCCAGGCCACGAGGTGGGAGAGTTCGCGCACCGGCACGGCCGTGGCCACAGCCAGGCCGAACTCGTAGTCGTTGACCTGGGACACCGGGGTGAAATCGCGTTCGGCGTCATAGCCGTTGTCCTTGAACACCAGCGGCGCCACCACCATGACGGCGGGGTTGGCCAGCATCAGCACGCTCTGGCCGGCCGGCGTGGCCTTGACCTGCTGCGCGGCGAGCCGTCCGCCGGCGCCGGTCTTGTTTTCCACAACGACCGGGATGCCGAGCTTGGCCTGCAGCTTGTCGCCCACGATGCGCGCCACGCGGTCGCTGGAGCCGCCCGGGGCGTAACCGACGACGATGCGCAGCGGCCCCTCGATCGGCTGGGCGTGCAGGGCCAGGGGGGCGGCAGTGGCGAGGGCCGCCAGGGCGGTGCCAATAAGGATCAAGCGGCGTTTCATCGGTGGCTCCTGAAGTGCTGAGGCAGTTGTGCGGTGGAATGTATTGCAGCCACAATCGATTGACCTAATCAATCATCCTCGGGACTTACCCTCATGCCCGCGCCGCTCCTGACGCACCCTCGAACGATCGACGACCTGTTTCTGTATCGCATCTCGCGCTTGCTGGTCACCGGCGGCGCGCAGGTCATCCGCCTGTGCGAGGGCACGTTCGGCATCACCCGGCGCGAATGGCGCATCCTGGCCCTGCTGGCGCAAGGTGACGGCTTGCTCTCGTCGGAGCTGGCGGGGCGGGCGCAGCTCGATCGGGCCCGCACCTCGCGCGCGGTCACTGCCCTGGCGGCCAAACAGCTGGTGTCGCGCAACCCGCGCCCGGGCGACCGGCGCTCGGTGATGCTGAGCCTGACACCGGCGGGCCGGGCGCTGTTCGACGCGCTGTTTCCCCAGGTTGCTGCGATCAATCGCTCGCTGCTGGGCGCGCTGGACGATGCCGAACTGGAGCGACTCGACACCGCGCTGGCCACGCTGCAGGCTCGGGCCGACACGCTGGTTCAGGCGCAGGCACGCTTGGGCGGCGCGCGCGGGGATCGCCGCGGTGGCGGCAGGGTTCGTCGTCGATGAAACCGCATCGTCATGACCATCGTGGCGGACGGTGCGCAGCGGCGGGTGTCATCCTGGTAGCTACGTTATTGATAGCTACCAGCGCCCATTCGACGCTGGGGTATGCCGGAAAAGTCTCGCATGTCTCGGATGGGGACACCCTGTGGGTGGCGCCCGACGCCGGCGGCCCGGCGCGCAAGCTGCGGCTCGACGGCATCGATGCTCCGGAGATCTGCCAGCCCCACGGCGAGGCGTCCCGCCAGGCGCTCGCGCGGCTGGCCCTGAACCGGCGCGTGGAGGTGCGCGTGCGCCGCCAGGACGACTACGGGCGCGAGCTCGCGCGCGTGCAGCTGGAGAGGCAGGATCTGGGTGCGCTCATGGTGCGCGAAGGGCAAGCCTGGTCGTACCGCTGGCGCAATCACCCTGGTCCCTATGCGGCCGAGGAGGCAGCCGCACGGCAGGCCCACCGCGGCTTGTTTGCGGCCGGGCGGCCCGAGTTGCCACGCGACTTCCGCCAGCGGCACGGGCCGTGTCCGGCGCCCACGCGCTGAATCAGGCGCGGGCGGATGGCGCGCCGCAGACCGCGCAGCTGCTCTGGCGCGCGATGCGCACCTCGGTGAACTCCATGCCGCGGCCGTCCAGCATCAGCAGCCGGCCAGCCAGCGAGGTGCCGATGCCGCACAGCAGCTTGATCGCCTCGGCCGCCTGCAGGGTGCCGATGATGCCCACCAGCGGCGCGAACACCCCCATGGTGGCGCAGCGTGTCTCTTCGAAGGAGGCCGCCTCCGGGAAGACGCAGGCGTAGCAGGGCGAGGCTCCCGAGCGCGGGTCGTAGACCGAAATCTGGCCGTCAAAGCGGATGGCCGCGCCTGAAACCAGCGGCTTGCGGTGCTTCACGCAGGCGCGGTTGATGGCGTGGCGGGTGGCGAAATTGTCGGTGCAGTCCAGCACGACATCGGCTTGCGGAACCAGGTCGTCGAGCAGGGCGTCATCGGCGCGGTGAAGCACCGGCGTGACGCGCACATCGGGGTTGATCTCGGCGATGGCGTCACGCGCCGAGTGGGCCTTGGGTTCTCCCACGCGCGCCATCGTGTGCGCGATCTGGCGCTGCAGGTTGGTGGCATCGACATGGTCGTGGTCGACGATCGTCAGGTGGCCCACGCCAGCGCTGCCCAGGTACAGGGCCACCGGTGAACCCAGCCCGCCCGCGCCGATGACCAGCGCGCGCGAGGCCAGCAGCCGCTCCTGCCCTTCCACGCCCAGTTCATTGAGCAGGATGTGACGGGAATAACGCAGCAGCTGTTCGTCTTGCATGGAGCTCCCGCAGGCCTGCCGGGACGGCAGGCGCTGTCCGGGATCAGTTTTCCTTGGGCGCTTCCTTGCGCTCGACCTGGGTCTTGCTCACGAGCACCGGCTGCCCCTTGAGGCGGTTCAGGGCTTGCGTCAGTGGGAAGTCCTTGTCGGTGCCGTATTCCGGTGGCTTGCGCTCGGCCAGGGGCTTCCTGGACTGCTCTTCCAGTTTCTTGAGCGCTTCTTCGCGGGCATTTTCACGGGCCTGCTCCTTCTTCGGATCCGCCTGCTCCTTGTCCACGCCGTTGCCCAGGTGCTTTTCCAGATCGGCCTCGCGGGTGCGCAGCGCCGCAAACGGATTGCCGTCGGGTGTTTCGTCCACCAGGACGTCGGGCACGATGCCCTTGGCCTGGATCGTCTTGCCGCTGGGCGTGTAGTAGCGCGCGGTGGTGATCTTCAGGCCGGTGTCGGGGCCGAGCGGACGCACGGTCTGCACCGAACCCTTGCCGAAGGTCTGGCTGCCCATGACGGTGCCGCGCTTGTGGTCCTGCAGGGCGCCGGCCACGATTTCGCTGGCGGACGCCGAGCCCTCGTTCACCAGCACTACCAGCGGCACGGTGCGCAACGCAGCACGGGTGCTCTCGGGCAGGCGCTTGAGCGGGTCGGCGCCGCGGCGGGCGTAGAACTCGGGTGAGGCCTTGTAGGTGAACTTGCTCTCGGACAGCTGGCCGTTGGTGGAGACCACGGTGACGTTGTCCGGCAGGAAAGCGGCTGAGATGGCCACCGCCGCGTCGAGCAGGCCGCCCGGGTCGTTGCGAAGGTCAAGGACCAGGCCCTTGAGCTTGGGGTCCTGCTTGTAGATCTCGTCGATTTTGCGCACGAAGTCGTCCACCGTGCGGTCCTGGAACTGCGACAGGCGGATCCAGGCGTAGCCCGGCTCGATCACCTTGGCCTTGACCGACTGGGTCTTGATCTCCTCGCGCGTGATCGTCACGGGGAAACTGCGGTTCTCGTCCTTGCGATAGATCGTCAGCACCACCTTGGTGTTCGGTTCGCCGCGCATCTTCTTCACCGCCTCGTTCAGCGACAGGCCTTTGACGGCGGTGCTGTCGATGCGGGTGATCAGGTCGCCCGTTTTGAGGCCGGCACGGTCGGCCGGAGAGCCTTCAATCGGGGACACCACCTTGACCAGGCCGTCTTCCTGCGTGATCTCGATACCCACGCCGACGAACCGCCCGGTGGTTCCTTCGCGGAATTCCTTGTAGGACTTCTTGTCAAAGTACTGGGAGTGTGGATCCAGGCTGGCGACCATGCCGGAAATCGCCTCGGAGATCAGCTTCTTTTCGTCCACCGGCTCGACGTAGTCGCTCTTGATCATGCCAAAAACGGCCGCCAGCTGCTGCAGCTCTTCCAGCGGCAAAGGCGCCAGCCCCGCGCGCGCGACGGTTTGCAGCGACACCGTGGTGAGCGCACCCGCCAGGGCACCCACGGAAATCCAGCCGGCAATCTTCAGTTTTTGACCCATGTTTCAGCACCTTTGGGAAGAAATATACAGGCTTGGAGCCTTGACGGCCTCGCCGGTTCCGTGAAGTCCTTCATTCAGGACCTCCCACCCCTGTCGCCAGGCGCTTCAGGCCTTGCCCTGGCTGGCCACGGCCGCGGCCGCCTTGGCCGCCGCTTCGGCGTCGCCGAGGTAGTAGCTGCGGATGGGCTTGAGGTTGGCGTCAAGCTCATACACCAGAGGGATGCCGTTGGGGATGTTCAGGCCGACGATGTCGGCGTCGGCGATGCCGTCCAGATACTTGACCATCGCCCGGATGGAGTTCCCGTGCGCGGCCACCAGAACCCGCTTGCCGGCCTTGATGGCAGGAGCCATGGATTCGTTCCAGAACGGCAGAACCCGGGCCACGGTGTCTTTCAGGCATTCGGTCAGCGGCACGTCGGTCGGGTTCAGGGCGGCATAGCGCCGGTCACCGCGCTCGCAGCGAGGGTCTGTGGCCTCGAGGGCGGGCGGCGGCGTGTCGTAGCTGCGGCGCCAGACCAGCACCTGCGCGTCGCCATACTGCTTGGCCATGTCGGCCTTGTTCAGGCCCTGCAGCGCCCCATAGTGGCGCTCGTTCAGGCGCCAGTCCTTGACCACCGGCAGCCAGGTGCAGTCCATCTCGTCGAGCGTGTACCACAGCGTGTGGATGGCGCGCTTGAGCACGCTGGTGTAGGCCAGGTCGAAGGCATAGCCCTCGGCCTTGAGCAGCTTGCCGGCCGACATGGCCTGTGAAACACCGGTGGGGGTGAGGTCCACGTCGGTCCAGCCGGTGAAGCGGTTTTCAAGGTTCCAGGTGGATTCGCCGTGGCGGATGAGGACGAGTTTGTACATGGTGGGCAGGGGCTCTATCAAAGGGTCAAGAACGGAAGCAACCCTCCATTCTAGAATCGAGGGTGGCCGCCGGCCGTTGACGAAAGGTGCGAAGTGAAGTTTTTATTGGATAACTGGATGCTGATCGCGGTGGCGCTGATGTCCGCCGGCATGCTGGCCTGGCCGGTGATCACCGGCGGCGGTGGCCCGGGGACGGTGACGGCCGCTGGCGCCGTGCAGCTCATCAATCGGGAAAAAGCCGTGGTGGTGGATGTGTGCGAGGCCGGTGAATATGCCAGCGGCCATGTGGCCGGTGCCCGCCACGCGCCGCTGGGCGAGCTGGAGCAGAAGCTTCCGGGGCTGGTCAAGAACAAGGCCACCCCGGTGATCCTGGTGTGCGCCTCCGGCGCCCGCTCGGGGCGGGCCGTGTCGATTGCCCGCAAGCTGGGCTACGAGCAGGCCCTTTCGCTGTCGGGGGGCATGCGCTCCTGGCGTGACGCCAACTTGCCCGTGGAAAAGGCCTGAAACAGGGGATCCGTATGCAAGCCGTCAAGATGTACACCACCGCTGTCTGCCCCTATTGCATCCGCGCCAAGCAGATCCTGAAAGCCAAGGGCGTGGAGCAGATCGAGGAAATCCGCGTCGACGTCAAGCCCGACGAACGAATCAGGATGATGGAGATCACCGGGCAACGCACGGTGCCGCAGATTTTCATCGGCGCCACGCACGTGGGCGGGCATGATGACCTGGTGGCGCTGGACCGCCGGGGCGACCTGATGCCTCTGCTCAACGGCCATTGAGTCTGCCGCCATGCCCCGCCATGGGGCCGGGGCGCACCTGAGATAATTGGCGTCGTTGAGGCACTTGCCCGCTGGCCTGCGGCCAGCGCGGGTGGTTTCCTGAGCCCATCCCCATTTCTTTTCATCAACCGAGAATTTCCATGGCCGACCAAGATCCCGTGTTCCAGATCCAGCGCGTTTACCTGAAAGAGGCCTCGCTGGAGCAGCCCAATTCCCCCGCCATCCTGCTGGAACAGGAACAGCCCAACGTCGACATTCAGCTCGGCGTGGAAGCCACTCCGGTGGCCGAGGGCGTGTTCGAGGTCTGCGTGACCGCCACGGTGCAGACCAAGATCAAGGACCGCACCGTGTTCCTGGTCGAATGCAAGCAGGCCGGCATCTTCGAGATCCGCAACCTGCCCGAAGAGCAGATGGGCCCGATCATGGGCATCGCCTGCCCGCAGATCGTCTACCCGTATCTGCGCGGCAACGTGGCCGACGTGATCACCCGCGCCGGTTTTCCGCCCGTGCACCTGGCCGAAATCAACTTCCAGGCCATGTACGAGCAGCAGCAGGCGCAGGCGGCTTCGGCGCCCGCTCCGGCCCAGTATTCCTGATTCATTTCGCCTGATTCCCAGCGTCTAATGGTCGTCTGATGCTATGAAAATCATAGTATTCGGGGCCGGTGCCTGGGGTACTGCATTGGCTGTCAGTGCCGCGCGCCATCCCGATGGGCATGCGGTCGAGCTCTGGGCGCGGGATGCGGCTCAAGCCACGGCCATGCAGGGGCGGCGGGAAAACGCGCGCTACCTGCCGGGCATTGCGCTGCCACAGGCGCTGACCGTTCGGTGCGCGCCGGCCGTCGAGCTGGACGCATCCAGTGCCGACCTGGTCATCGTGGCGACGCCCATGGCCGGCCTGCGCGACACGCTCACCGCCCTGCAGGCCTGCGCCGCGCCGGTGGCGTGGTTGTGCAAGGGTTTCGAGGCGCCCCAGACGGGGTCCGATCCGGCGACCGTCGGCATGCTCGGCCACGAAATCCGCGCTTCCGTGGCGCCGCGGCTGAAGGCCGGCGTGCTCAGTGGTCCGAGCTTTGCGCTGGAGGTGGCCAAGGGACAGCCGACGGCGCTCGTGGCCGCCAGTGAACATGCGCGGGTGCGCGAAGCGCTGGTGCAGGCGTTCCACAGTGCCACGCTGCGCGTCTACGCCAGCGACGATGTGCCTGGCGTGGAGGTGGGCGGCGCGGTGAAAAACGTGCTGGCCATTGCCACGGGGCTGTGTGACGGCCTGGCCCTGGGGCTGAACGCGCGCGCCGCCCTTGTCACCCGGGGGCTGGCCGAAATGACGCGGCTCGGCGTGGCTCTGGGTGCGCGGGCCGAAACCTTCATGGGCCTGTCCGGCCTGGGCGACCTGGTTCTGACCGCCACGGGCGACCTCAGTCGCAACCGCCGGGTGGGCCAGTTGCTGGCACAAGGCCTGAGCCTGCAGCAGGCCGTCGATTCGCTGGGACACGTGGCCGAGGGTGTTTACAGCGCACGTACCGTGGTGCAGCGCGCAGCGGTGGCGGGCGTCGACATGCCGATCAGTGAGGCGGTGGTGGCGCTGCTGGACGGGCGGCTGCGCCCGGTCGAGGCGGTGGCTGCGCTGATGGGGCGTGAGCCCAAGATTGAAACCGTCTGAGACGGCGGGGATTCAGGTCGGCGTGTAGGCCAGGCGCACGTAGATCGGTGCAAAAGCCTCGGCCTGGGTGATCTCGATCAGGGTCTCCTTGGCCAGCTCCAGCAAGGCGATGAAGGTCACCACCAGCACCGGAACGCCCCTGGCCGGGTCGAACAAAGCCTCAAACTCGATGAAACGCCGGCCCTGCAGCTTGCGCAGGACCAGGCTCATGTGCTCGCGCACGCTGAGCTCTTCGCGGCTGATCTTGTGGTGCTGCACCAGGCGGGCCCGCTTGAGCATGTCGCGCCAGGCCTCCTGCAGGTCGGCCAGTTGAACGTCGGGAAAGCGTGGACGCAGAGACTGTTCGATATGGACCTGGGCGCGGATGAAGTCGCGCCCGGCCTGCGGCAGCCCGTTGAGCTGTGCCGCAGCCAGCTTCATCTGCTCGTATTCCAGCAGGCGGCGCACCAGCTCGGCGCGTGGGTCTTCGGGTTCCTGGCCCTCGGCGATCTTGCGCGGCGGCAGCAGCATGCGCGACTTGATCTCGATCAGCATGGCTGCCATCAGCAGGTATTCGGCCGCCAGCTCCAGATTGCGGGTGCGGATCTCCTCCACGTAGCTCAGGTACTGGCGTGTCACGCCGGCCATGGGGATGTCGAGGATGTTGAAGTTCTGCTTGCGGATCAGGTACAGCAGCAGATCCAGTGGCCCTTCGAAGGCCTCCAGGAACACCTCCAGCGCGTCGGGCGGAATGTAGAGGTCGGTCGGCAGCGAGAACAGGGGTTCTCCGTAGAGCCTCGCCACGGCCACATGGTCCACGACCTCGGGCATGTCAGGCACGGTGGCGCCGACGGGAAGCTGCGCGGCCACAGCGTCAATCGGGTCGATCATGAATTGCTATTGCTTCAATAGCAGCAAGTGACCACTTGACGCTGGGAAAGGCAAAAAAACCTTCAGATCAGCCGTGCGTCTGGTAGACGTAGGGCGCCTGCGGCACGCGGGCTTCGTTGAAATCGGCCTGGGCCTCGCGGTCCTGCTTGCGGTCCCACAGCAGGGCGCGACCGGCGATCTGCTGTTCCAGCAGATTCGGCTTCTGTGCCCGCAGTTCCGTCAGGAACTGGGTGTACTCGGACTTGTAGTCGGGGCGGCGAAAGATGCGGGTCAGGGACATAAACTGTGGCCTTTGTGGCGGACACCCCGAGCGGGGCGATGCGCCATTTTACCGGGGAACCCATGAGCGGCAGATGTGCGAAGGTCAAGGGCGGGTTGTGGGCGCTTCTGGCGCTGCTGGCACTGGCCGGCTGTGATGCCCAGCGCATCAGTGAACTCGAAGAGGGTGTGGCCACCGAGGCCGATGTGCGGGCGAGGTTCGGCGCGCCAGAGACCGTCTGGGACGAGCCTGGTGGCAGTCGTGTCCTGGAATACAACCGCCAGCCGGCTGGCCAGCGAAATTACATGATCACGGTGGGCCCCGACGGCCGCATGACCGCCCTGCGCCAGGTGCTCACGCCGGCGAACTTTTCCAAAATTCACCCCGGCATGACGGGGGCGGAGGTGCGCAGGCGGCTCGGCCGGCCGGCGAAGACGACGCCGTACGAACTCAAGCGCGAAGTCCATGCCGACTGGCGTTACCTCGACGGACCCAACACGTCGATGGTGTTCACGGTGGTATTCGACCCGGATGACAAGGTACTGCGCACCCTGTCTGCGCCGGACCCCGAGGCGAACGAGAACCGGGGTGGGCGCTAGCCTTCAGTCGCGGTCGCTGCCCAGGGCGGCGGACAGGCCGGCGGCCAGGTCAGGGCACTGATCGGCGGGCGGCACGGCATCGGTGAAGCCGCAACGGCGCGCCATGTCCAGCGGCTGGTGCATCAGGCCGCAGACGATCAGTCGTACTCCGCGCTTGCGGCAGGCCCGGTGCAAGCTCATCAGACTGTCGGCGCCGGATGAATCCACGTAGATCACGTTCTTGAGGTCAACGATCAGCGCCTCTGCGGGCAGCTGGTCCTCCAGCGCTTCAACCAGCTTGACCGCGCCGAAGAAGAGCGCACCGTACAGGCGGTGGGCCTGGACCTTGCCCTCCTGGCCGGCCAGGGCCGGCTGATCGGCGGCGGTCACCGCCTCGCTGCGCGAAAGGCTGGAGATGCGGTAGATGAAGGTGACGCAGGCCGCAATCAGGCCGGCCTCGACGGCGACCGTCAGGTCGAACACGACCGTCAGGAAGAACACCGCCAGCAGGGTGATGCGGTAGGGCATGCGGTAATGGCGCAGGTGCACGAACTCGCGCCACTCGCCCATGTTCCAGGCCACGAACATCAGGATCGCGGCCAGGCAGGCCAGCGGAATGTGCGACGCCAGCGGGGCCGCAACCAGAATCACGACCAGCAGCGTGGCCGCATGCACCATGCCGGCGACTGGGCTGGTGGCGCCGCTCTTGATGTTGGTCACGGTGCGCGCGATGGTTCCGGTGGCGGGCATACCGCCGAAGAAGGGCGTGACGAAATTGGCGATGCCCTGGGCCATGAGTTCCTGGTTGGGGTTGTGCCGATCGTCGATCATGCCGTCCGCGACGCGGGCGCACAGCAGCGACTCGATGGCGCCCAGCAAGGCCAGCGTCACCGTGGGAATCAGCAGGAACTTGGCCGATTCCCAGCTGAAGGCCGGCCAGGCGAACGACGGCAGGCCGGCCGGGATGCCGCCGAAGCGGCTGCCGATGGTGTCCACCTTGAGGTTCAGCAGCCACACGGCCAGCGTGGCCAGGACCAGGGCGACGATCGATCCCGGGATCGGCGTGAGCTTTCCCGTGAACTGGATGCCGCTGCCGATCTTGGGCATGAAGAACTGCCAGATGACGATGATGGCGAGTGAAGCCAGCGCGACGGCGAACGCGGCCGGATTGAAGGTATGCAGCGCCGAGCCCAGCGTGGACAGCATGCCGAAGAAATCGGCTGGCATGCTGGTCACCTGCAGGCCCAGAAAGTCCTTGACCTGCGACAGCGCAATCAGCACCGCGATGCCATTGGTGAACCCGATCACCACAGCAATCGGGATGAAGCGGATCAGCGTGCCGAGCTTGAACAGGCCCATCAGGAACAGCAGCACGCCCGACATCGCGGTCGCGATGATGAGGTTGGCCAGCCCGAAGCGCTCCACGATGCCATAGACGATGACGATGAAGGCGCCGGCCGGACCGCCGATCTGCACCGGGCTGCCACCGAGCAGCGAGATCAGCAAGCCGGCAATGATCGCAGTGAAGATGCCGGCCTCGGGCTTGAGCCCCGAGGCGATCGCGAAGGCCATGGCCAGCGGAAGCGCCACCACACCGACGGTCAGGCCGGCGCCCACGTCGCGGGTGAAGCGGTCCCGGGTGTAGCCGTTGAGCGAGGTCAGCAGGCGCGGTTTGAAGTCAAGGGAGGGCCAATGCATGCGCAGTTTTCAGATCCAGGGTGGAGGGTGATTTTGCTCCCAACGGTTTCATCCGCAATGCCGCTGCATTGGTCGGCGCGCGTCTCCCTGTTGGGTTAACGGTACGTCTGAGGCAGACGCGGGGCGATGCGACCCGATCGGATGTCGTGCAGAACCGGACCCCAGAACAACACGGCCAACAACAGAGCCAGGGGCACGCTCGTGACGTAGCCCCAGGTCTTGAAGCCCACGGCACCGACCACGCCCCCAATGAAGAAGCAGCCCACCAACGTGAGGTGAATGCGCAGCTTTCGGCGGTTTGCCACAATCTTGGTCGGGGCATCCGCCCCGTTGAAATACAGCAGCTTGCCCAATTCGATGCCGATATCGGTCACCAGGCCGGTGACATGGGTGGTGCGGATCTCTGCATTCGATATCTTGGTGATCAGTGCGTTCTGCAGACCCATGATGAAGCACAGCAGCAGCACGGTCAGGGGAATGAAGAGGCCCGATGACAGGTTGATTGCCGCCCCGAACAACCCGAAGACCAGCAACAGTCCTGCTTCGACGACGAGAGGGCGGGCGAAGGCGCTGCGCAATTGTCGTCGCAGGCTCCAGTTGACCATCCACGCCGTGGTGACGGCCCCGCCGACGAAAGCCAGCAAGGCCACCAGCCCCGCCAGTGCCAGCCGGAATTCGCCCAAGGCGAGATGGTCCGTGATCGACGACAGCATGCCCGTCATGTGTGACGTGTATTGCCCGACGGCCAGAAAACCACCGGCGTTGATGGCACCGGCAACAAAGCTGAGGCTGGCTCCGAGCCGCAAGTTGACCTGGGCGGATCGGTGGCTGTCGGTCCACCAATGGGGGTGATGGGCGGGATGGGGGGAAGGCATGGGACGGAGCCGCCATTTCTGCTGGGCCGGGTGGCTGGTGCACACGGTGGCGAGCCTTGATTCTAGGCCTCGCCCTGACTGCTCGGTCGCGTGGCAACGGGTGGGATCGCCGAATCGGTATCAGCCTGTCCTCGCCAGGGAGACTGCTACAGTCGACAAAAAATCAGAGGTCAACGAGTGTGAACATCCTGCGCTTGTGTCTGGTGTTGCTGATGCTGGCGGGTCTGGCGGCGCCTGCCAGCGCGGAGGGCCGCCTCTGGGATTCCGGCGACACGCTCACCGGACAGGTCCTGGTCGACCCTTCGGGACAGATGGGGCCGGATGAAGCCCTGAATCGTCTGCGCGCAGGAGCGGGCCAGAACTATTCCCCGAAGGTCTTTTATCCCACCAGCGGTTCGACGGCAGTGTGGTTTCTGCTGGACGTGCCCGCACAGCAAAGGGCGTCCTCCGTGCTGCTGATTCCGTACCCGGGCCTGAACTCGTTGCGCCTGTACGAGGCGGGCAGCGGCGGCACGCCCTGGCGGGTGCTCGCCGCAGGCGATGACCTGCCCGTGGCGAACTGGGCCGTGCCTCACCTGTTTCCAGCCATGCCGCTTGAAGCGGCAGACGGAGCCGGACGCGCGCTGCTGCTGCGGGTCCAGAACTCGCACCCGGTGACCTTCCCCTGGCGCATCGAGGAGCGAGCGGCGTTCGATGCCCGGCATCAACGCCTGGTGCTGGTGCTGGGCATGTATCTCGGGCTGGTGGCGCTGGTGGTGATCCTGGCTGCGACCAATGCTTACACCCTGCGGGAGCCGGTGCACGCGGTCTACGCCTTCCATGTGCTGACACTGGCGTTGACGCAGAGCACGCTCACCGGCGTCTCCGGCCTGTTTTTCTGGCCGGACAGCCCGCGCTGGAACGATGCCTCGGCCACGGTGCTGCCGATGTTGAGCCTGGCGGCGGCTGCCTGGTTTGTGCGCACCGTGGTGTCTCCGCCGCCGCGGCCCTGGCTGGGCTGGCTGCTGTGGGCTTATGCCGCCGTGGCGGTGATCCTCGCGATCTCGTTCGGCACGCTGGGGCGCGACCCGGTGTTCCGGCTGGCCAACTACTTTTTTCTGGCGGGCATTCCGCTGCTGGTCGGCACGTTGGTCTGGCATGCCCGGTTCCGGTCGGTCCATGGCTGGTGGCTCGTGGCCGGGCTGTCGGCCTTGTTTGCCGGGGCGATCTTCACGGCCATGCGCAATCTCGGCGTGTTGCCGATGAACACGGTCACCCAGTACGGGGCGCAACTGGGCGCCGCGGTCGAGATTCCGCTGCTCATGATCGGCCTGTACCTGCGCAGCCGCGACCGGCGCGACGCGCTGGTGCGGCGCGCGGCGCTGCAGACCCGCGATCCGGTCACCGGGCTGGCCAACGACCGGGTCACCCGGGAGCGCGTCGACCATCTGGTGGAGCGGCTGGCGCTGCAGCCGGGCAGTGCCTGCGTGATGCGGGTGCGGGTGGGCAACCTCAGGGACATTTTCAACGCCCACGGCATCCAGGTCATGGCCGGCGCCACCTTGCATGCGGCCTCCTGCCTGGCGCTGATCACCCGCGAGGGCGACACCACCGGGCGGCTGAAGGACGGCGATTTCGTGCTGATCCTGGAGCGGCCCCTGGCCGAAGAAAAGGCGATGCAGGAGGCGGCCCGGGTCGTTGCACGGGGACTGGCCTACTCGAAGCGCCTACCGCCGGAGGTCACGATCCGCTTTCACATCGCGCTGAGCCTGACCGCGCAGACCGCGGGGCACGGCGACCGGCTGTTGGATGGACTCGGCGCGCTGCTCGACGAGATTGCACGGGCACCTCAACGGGTGATCCGGATCGCGCCGCCGTTCAGTGCACCCGCATCCCGGGCTGGGCTCCCGGCCAAGGGTTGAGCACATAGATGCCCGGTGCGGTTTTTTCGTCGGCATGGCTGGCGGCCAGCACCATGCCTTCACTGACACCGAACTTCATCTTGCGCGGCGCCAGATTGGCCACCATCACGGTGAGCTTGCCGACCAACTCCTCGGGCTTGTAGGCGCTGGCGATACCCGAGAACACGTTGCGGGTGCGACCCTCGCCGACGTCCAGCGTCAGGCGCAACAGCTTGGTCGAGCCCTCCACCGCCTCGCACGCGACGATCCGGGCGATGCGCAGGTCGATCTTCGCGAAGTCGTCGATGGAGATGATGGGCGCGATTTCCTCGCCGCCCGGCAGGATCTTTTCGGGCTCCGGCGCGGCCGGCGCCTCGAACAGCGCATCCAGTTGCTTCACATCGACGCGCTGCATCAGGTGTTTGTATTCGCCGATGGCGTGGCCGGCGGGCAGGCGTTGCGTGGCCGAATCAAAGGTCAGCGGCGCCACGTTCAGGAACGCCTCGACCTGCGCGGCCAGCGCCGGCAGGACCGGCTTCAGGCAGGTCGTCAGCAGCCGGAAGGCCTGGATGCAGGTGGTGCAGACGTCGTGCAGGCGCACTTCCATGCCGGACTGCTTGGCCAGCTCCCAGGGCTTGTTCTGGTCCACGTAGGCGTTCACGCGGTCCGCCAGCAACATGGTCTCACGCAGCGCCTTGCCGTACTCGCGTTCGGCATAGAGCTCGGCAATCGCCGGCAAGGCGTCGTGCAGGTGCTCCAGCAAGGCATCGCCGTCGGCCGACACCTCGCCGAGCAGGCCGCCGAAACGCTTGCTGATGAAGCCGGCCGAACGCGAGGCGATGTTGATGTACTTGCCCACCAGGTCGGCGTTGACGCGCGCCATGAAATCCTCGGGACTGAACTCCACGTCCTCGTTGCGGCTGTTGAGCTTGGCGGCAATGTAGTAGCGCAGCCACTCGGGGTTCATGCCGAGCGCCAGGTACTTCAGCGGATCCAGCCCGGTGCCGCGGCTTTTGCTCATTTTTTCCGCATTGATGGTCAGAAAGCCGTGCACGAAGACCGAATTGGGCGTCTTGCGGCCGCTGAAGTGCAGAAGAGCCGGCCAGAACAGCGTGTGGAAGGTGACGATGTCCTTGCCGATGAAGTGGTACTGCTCGGTGGCCGGATCGGCCATGAAGGCTTCGTAGTCCAGGCCGATCTTGCCGAAGAGGTTCTTCAGCGAGGCCAGGTAGCCGATCGGCGCGTCCAGCCAGACGTAGAAGTACTTGCCCGGCGCATCGGGAATCTCGATGCCGAAGTAGGGCGCGTCGCGGCTGATGTCCCAATCGGCCATTCCGTGGCCGACCACGCCGTCGGCGTTCTCGGTCGGCAGCAGCCACTCCTTGATCTTGTTGTAGACCTCGGTCTGCAGGTGGCCGCTGCCCTGCGTCCACTGCTCCAGGAAGGCCACGCAGCGCGGATCGGACAGCTTGAAGAAATAGTGCTCCGAGTGGCGCAGCTCCGGCGTCACGCCGCTGAGGGCCGAGTAGGGGTTTTTGAGTTCCGTCGGGGCATAGACTGCGCCGCAGTTCTCGCAGTTGTCGCCGTACTGGTCCTTGGCGCCGCACTTGGGGCATTCCCCCTTGATGAAGCGATCGGGCAGGAACATGTTCTTCTCGGGGTCGAAGAACTGCTCGATGGTCTTGGTGGCGATGAGTCCT
>ERZ795049.4001-NODE-4001-length-15038-cov-27.005473_pt1 | contig 15038 bp, 14 predicted proteins | sample MGYA00375133_ERZ795049 | MGnify/ENA primary metagenome ERZ795049 (study PRJEB30178, sample SAMN05720147) | activated sludge metagenome | isolation source: anaerobic digester from wastewater treatment plant | place: Japan | collected 2015-04-20 ...
ATAATCAAAGATTTTTGTTTCATTCTAACCGTTGGTAGTGTAATGTTATGATTAGAGAAGCTCAATTGTTGAGCGACAAACTGGCATGTTCCTCAGGAGGTTAGTATGGCAGACGAAAAGAAGAAAACTCCAGTCAAAAAAGAAGCTGAAGTGAAAAAAGAACCAGAGGTCAAAAAGGAGGCTCCGGTCAAGAAGGAGGAGGCCCCGGTCAAGAAGGGTGTGTTAAGTTGGTATTTCAACTTCAACCTGCTCTATCGGATCCTGATTGGCCTTGTACTTGGTGCGTTGCTTGGAATCATTCTTGGTGAGAAGATGCTCTGGATCGCTCCCCTTGGTGGTCTCTTTGTCCGACTGTTGAAGATGATCATGATGCCGATCATCTTCTCCACACTGGTCGTCGGCGCCGCATCCATCAGCCCGGCGAAACTGGGTAAGGTAGGTCTCAGAGTCGTCCTCTTCTACCTCGTTACTTCAGCATTTGCGGTCTTTGTCGGCCTCGTCATGGGTTCCATCTTCCGGCCGAGTGCGGAAATGGGCGCTCTTGTAGCCGGTGCAGCAGGAAAAGCCGCGGCGAAGACTCCCGTTTCAACGGTGCTCCTCAATATCATTCCTACGAGTGTTGCTCAAGCGATCGTGAACGAAACGGTGCTTCAGGTGATCTTCTTTGCGATCATCTTCGGCATCGGCATCTCCTATCTGAACATCAGCAAGGATAAGCGCTTGAAGACCGCAGGTGAAACGCTGATCGTCGTCTTTGACGGCACCGCGGAAGTCATGATGAGGATGGTAACGGGAATCATGCAGTATGCTCCGATCGGAGTATTGGCTCTTGTTGCCGAAGTATTTGCGAAGCAGGGCTCCAAAGTGGCCGGATCATTGGCGGTCGTGACGATCGCATGTTTCCTTGGATATACGATTCATGTCGTTCTTGTCTACGGCGGAATGTTGATGATCAACAAGCTTTCGATCAAACGATTTTTCAACGATGCAAAAGATCCCTTCATCACCGCATTCGTTACCCGTTCTTCCAACGGAACGCTGCCGGTAACGATTGAAGCGGCAAAGAGACTTGGAATTCCCAGAGACGTATATTCATTCTCCCTTCCCCTCGGGGCGACGATCAACATGGACGGAACGGCGATCTATCAAGGTGTCTGCGCGATCTTCATCAGCTTGACGGTAACCGGCGCCAACTTCACCTTGGGTCAGATGGGTATGATCATCGTAACGGCGACCCTTGCATCGATCGGAACGGCCGGTGTTCCCGGAGCCGGTGCGATCATGCTTCTGATGGTTCTCGAATCCGTCGGACTTCCGGTTGTCGAAGGATCCGCAGTCGCCGGCGCATATGCGATGATTCTCGGAATCGATGCGATCCTCGACATGGGTCGAACCGCTCTGAACGTAACCGGAGACTTGGTCTGTACGACGGTCGTTTCCAAAAACATGGGCCTATTGGACCAGAAAGCTTGGGAATAAACCGTTATCCGGTGTAAACCAATGTGGGGCCTTCGGGCCCCCTTTGTTTATTCCAAGGGTTGTTCAACCGCCCATACAAAGAGCTTCAGGACTCGGCGCGAGACCATGGTAAAGGTGAAGGTTTCACCATGAAGCTTGAAAGAGAGCGAGGAATTGAAGAACCGCTTGATATAGGATGGTTCTTCGATCAGTTCGCGCTTGACCGCTTGGACATCGGGGGTTTTCCCAAACGAGGATCGGATGATGATGAGGCGGTGGGTGGTAACCACGAGCATCTTCTTCAGCCCTTCATGGAGGCCGACGGCGAAGCTGTTGATCTTTTCATGGGGATAGAGAACACCGGCCAACGCCTTGTTTTCGCTTCGAAACCCATAGAGGTCATAGACGTAGAGTTCCTGCATCCGTTCCCGAATCGATCCGATTGAAGCCATTCTTCCTTCCTCCAAAATCCACTATAGCATACAACACTTCTTGTAGCGGAGGAAATGGTGCGGTACTCTGTAGACATGAACGCAATCGGAATCATCGGGGGGGTAGGTCCCATGGCGGGCGCGGATGCCGCGCAAAAGATCTTTGAGAATACCAATGCCGCAACGGATCAGGAGCACATCGACCTGTACCTCACCTCTACGCCGAGGTCGATCGGAGACCGCACCAAGTTTCTTCTCGAAGGGGGAAGCAACCCCGCTGAAGGGTTGTACAAAAACGCCCTTCAATTGATCGGTCTGGGCGCTTCAACCCTGATCGTTCCCTGCAACACCGCCCATGCTCCTCCGATCTTCGATCCGCTTAGGAAGAAGCTCAGGGATTCCCATCCCGAGATCACCTTGCTACACATGATCGAGGAGACGGCCAGGCACATAGCCAAGCGGTTTCCAGAGCCCACAACGATCGGCTTGCTTGCAACAAAGGGCACCCATGCCCTGAAGACCTATCCAAACGCCCTCCTTGCGTATCCGCACATCACCCTGATCGAACCTGACAGGGAGAGCCGAGAGCGGGTACATGATGCAATTTACAATCCGGGTTATGGAATCAAGGCCCGGGCGCCGGTCAGCCGGGAAGCGCTGACGATCCTGATCGAAGAGGCGTACAAGCTGCACAAGCAGGGAGCCGAAGCCCTGATTCTCGGGTGCACGGAACTGCCGCTGGCGCTCACAAGGGAGACGATTTCGCTGCCGCTTATCGACCCCACCGTGGTGCTCGCCCGCTCGGCGATCCTGCATACCGAGCCCGCCAAGCTGAAGGATGAAGTCGAATGATCACGTATATCTGCAAGCAGTGCGGCAAAACCTATCCGCTTTCAACAAAGAGATATGCCTGCGAATGCGGTTCGCTGTTCCACCTCTCGTATCCCAAGACCGCTCCGGCCTTCGGCTCTTTGGGAGGCGACCGCTTTCTGTGGCGCTATCGGTCGGCCTTGCCGCCGTTTGAAGAAAAGACGATCAAGCGTGTCACGATGGGCGAGGGCGGGACTCCGGTCATCCGATTGGAGGAACACCTCTACGGCAAAGCGGACTATCTGATGCCAACACTCTCGTTCAAGGATCGGGGGGCGGTGATGCTCGCCGCGCTAATGGTGGAAATCGGGGTGAAGCGCTGTGCGATCGACTCCAGCGGCAATGCTGCAACCGCCGTTGCCGCCTATGCCGCCCGGGCCGGGATTGCCACGGAAGTCTTCGTCCCGGCTTCGACCAGCGCTAAGAAACTGACCCAGATCGAAGCGCATGGCGGGAGGATCCATGCCATTGAAGGTTCGCGGGATGAAACCGCCCGGGCGACGATCGACTACGTGGACAAATCCGAAATCTTTTACGCCAGCCACATCTTCAATCCATTCTTTTGGGAGGGAACGAAGACCTACGTCTACGAGCTCTACGAACGGTTCGGGTCGTTGCCGGAGGTTCTCATCGTGCCGGTCGGCAACGGGACCCTTCTGATGGGTGTTTATCTTGCGTTGCAAGAGCTTAAAGCATGGAACCTGATCGATTCCCATCCGCTTGTCATCGCCCTCCAGGCGGCCGGCTGCGCCCCTCTGGCCCAAGCCTATGGGCAAGGATCCCTTTCCCCTCAATCAGTCTTGGTTTCACCGACGCTGGCCGAGGGAATCGCGACGGGAGAGCCCGCTCGTGGAAAGGAGATCCTGCAAGCGGTTCATGACCTGGGTGGGCGATTCGTTACGGTAACGGAGGAAGAAATCCTCAAGGCGCATGGCGACCTTGCGAAGAAGGGCGTATATGTGGAGTACACCGGAGCGGCCAACTACGCCGGCTACCGGGTCGCCCTGAAGGAAGATCCAATGCTGGCTGATAAAACATCCCTGATTCCCCTTACCGGGGCGGGGCTGAAAAGCGCTCATTAAAGCTTGTTTCTTTTCATCCTCTTTTGTAGGATGAGCCATGAGTTTTGCCAAGCGTTTCGTCAACAGCGTGTTGAGAACCTATTTCAGGCTCTTTTTCAAGATAGATCGCAGTGAATTGGTGAAGGTTCCTCTCGCAGGTCCCCTGATGATGATCGTCAACCATACCTCGGTCTTCGAAGGGCCGATGCTCTATGTCTTCCTCCAGCCGCGAGCGATGCACGCCCTTGCAAAGAAGGAGCTTTGGAAGAATCCCGTCACCCGGTATCTGATGAACCTTTGGGAATCGATTCCGGTCGATCGGGGAAATGTCGACCGCCAAGCGATGGATGCGATCTTTACGGTGCTTGACAAGGGCGAGATCTTCGCGATCGCTCCCGAAGGAACCCGAAGCAAGGACGGCACCCTCCAGCGGGGAAAGAGCGGAATCGCCTTCATCGCCTATAAGAACCGGACTCCGATGGTTCCGATCGCTGTAACCGGCTTTGAAAACTTCAGACGGAACCTTCTGCGATTGCGGCGGACAAGGATCACGATCAAGGTGGGTGAGGTGTTCCGGCCGATTGCCCAAGGGGGACGCCTGGATGCCGAAGGACGGCAGGCTCTTGCCGATGAGATGATGGTCCGCATCGCCTCGTTGATGGATGAGCGCCATCAGGGATATTACAAAACCTTCGATCCAACCTTTACGTTGACTGAAACATTATCTCTTCAAGGGTGAGGCTCACGTTGTTCAAGCCCTCCTCAAGGGCCTGATTGATCGCATTCAGCCGCTCTTTTCTCCCGGTGATGTGTCCGAAGCTTTTTCGAACTTCAATCGGGGTGCCGCCAAGGATGAACGCCTTTTTGCCCTTGGGGCTGAAGCGCGAATTGATCATTCCACCTTGGAGCCGATTCAGCACATCAAGAAGGGAGAGCATCACCTCAATCGAACGCTGAACGGCATGTTTCCCTTCCAAATAGTTCAAATCGATATATTCAAGCACATCCACCACCTGAGCGGCATGGTCGGAGATCTTCTGCTTTGTTACCTCTTCATCATGAAGACGCCGTTCATCCTCGCTCAACAAGGATCGGTCGGTGTCGTTCAGGACGCTCACCGCCTTGTATCGGACTCTGAAGAGCCGGTCGATGATCGAGCCGCTTGAGTCTTCCAGACCGCCCAGCGACTCCGAGTAACGGAGCAGGGCATCACACAACCCGTCCCGCTGTTCGATGAAGGAGCCTTTCAAGGTCAGATTCAGGTTCCAGAAGGTGTTGACCAGCTTCAGGGTCTCATAGCCGATGGCGCGGATTTGTTCATTCGGTGGAAGACTCCGATCGACTGCGACGTTCGCTTCCTTCTCCCAGCGGGTGATGAGATCAAGGAGGAAACGGTCGTTGTCTTTCGCATATCGGTATCCGATGCCGATCGGAAGAATGACGACCTCCTCCCGCGGACCCTCAAGAGCCCACGAGGCGATGTTCGCCGCTCCCATCTCGATCGAGGCGCATGTGTATGCGTGATAGGTTACCTGGCCTTCTGGAGCCAGGGCGATCGGGAAACGGGGGTTTTGCACCTCTTTGCGGAGATATTGGGCGCCTTCCCGGTTGTTCCCCCGGTTCTCCACGGCGATGAAGCCGAGGGCGGGAAAGAGGATCTTGGTTGGCCAACCTGCCCAGTTGACGACATCCCGCCCATAGAGGAACCGGAGATGAGGGTGTTTCACGCCGACGAGAAGCGTGGGAGCGTCCTCGACCGCGGTATGGCGGAAGGCAAGGATGAGGGATGATCTTCTTTCTTCGAACCGCCGCAGCTCATTGCGAAGAATTTCCCCCTCGGGAAGCACAATCGTCGATACCCCCAAGGCGAGCCTGAGATACAGCTTCCCGAACAGCGGTACGATCATCCGGGCGAGCGGCGAGTATGCGGGTGCCGGAAACCGATCCTTATTCGCCACGCTTGATCATCTCATTGTAGTAGGCCTGGTCGATCGGGTAGTGCCTTAGAATCAGGAGGCCGAGGATGTACCAAAGAATCGGAAGCGGACCGACAATGAGGATGATGCCGGGTTTTGTTTGAGGCAGGAACGATCCTCCCTGATAGCCGAAGATCGCTAAAATCCAGCCGTTGAGGGCAAGGGCGAACGCTTGGCCGATCTTGCTGCTGAACGTCCAGATACTTGAAAAGACTCCTTCCCGGCGACCTTTTTTATTGGTATGGGCATCATACTCGACGACATCCGGCAGGATCGAATGGGGCATCACGTAGTGGGTCGAAAGACCGATCCCCGCCAGGCTCATCACCACGATGCCGAAGATCGGTCCGAACACGGCTCCAAGGGTGGTGAAGAGCAGGACGCCAACGCTCACGATCGACATGCCGATCATATACACTTTTCTCTTGCCGATTTTTTTGGAGACGGATACCCAAAAGGGGATGCAGAGCAGGCTGAAGGAGAGCAGGCCGACGAGGGCAAGCTGGAACAGATCCTTGTTGCCGTAGATATAGGTGAAGTAGTAGACGAGGCCTCCCTGGATCATCATCGTACCGGTGATGAAGAACGTCCACGGCAGAAGGGCTTGAAGAAACACCTTTTCCTTGAGCACTTCGGCGAAGGTGGAAAGAAATCCGTCCTCGCCGGGCTTGGAATGCTCCTTCGGCTCCCGGATCGCAAAGACGGTAATCATCGCCGACGCCAGCATGATTCCCCCCATCACCCCGCCCATCACCGGCCAGGAGGTGGCGTTCAGGATCGGCATCACCAACGCCGCTCCGGCGAAGGTGCCCAAGACGGCAAAGCTCATCCGATACCCGGTGAGAATCGTCCGCTCGTGATAGTCGTCGGTGAGCTCCGGCAGCAACGCCGTGTAGGGGATGTTTACCAGCGTGTAGGCGGTGTTCAGCAGGGAGTAGACCAGGGTGTAGTAGAGGAAGAGGTTCATCTCGTTCTTCATGGAGACCGGGGTGAAGAGCTGGATCATGAAGAAAAAGGAGAAGATCGCCCCGATGAAGATATACGGTCTTCTTCGGCCGAAGCGGCTCTTGGTTCGATCGGAGTAGTAGCCGGTGATCGGGTCGGTGATCGCATCCCACACCTTTCCGATCATCACTGCGGTTCCGCTCAAGGCGGGATTAAGGCCGACGATATCGGTGAAATAGAAGAGAAGATAGAAACCGATAATCGTGAAGAAAAGGTTGCCCCCCAAGTCACCGATGCCAAAACCAAACTTTACTCGCCGTGTAAGCATAGTCCCTCCTCTGCACGTTACCACCCAGTGTAGCTTACACACCGGGGGTAAACAAGCCGATTATGGGTGGTGTTTGGACATTTGTCTCCAGAGGGAACTCTTTCCTTATCCCATCAGGGCGAACGAAAGGGGGATCGTGAAGGCTCCCAGAAGAGTGGAGAGGAGAACCATCGTGGTGGCAAAGTTCGCGTCCTTGTTGTGGCGGATCGGCAGAACGCTGGTGAAGATCGCCGAGGGAAGGGCAGCAGTTACCGTCACGACGACTTTGGCCATTCCCTGAAGACCGAAGAGGTTCGCCGCCAACAGTCCGATCAAAAAACCTCCGACAAAGCGAACGAACAATGCGCTGATCAACTCGACTTTCAAGGTGAGCTTGAAGTCTTTCAGGGAGACGCCAAGGGCGAAGCTTGCAAGAGCCGGCGCACCGTCGCCGGCATAGAGGAAGATCTCTCGGATTGTCTCGGGTATCGGAATGGCGAGGGTGCGAACCAGAAGACCCGAGACGGTCGCCCAGATGATTGGGGAGGCAAACGCCGCCTTGACCGAAGAAGCCTTCAATCCGCCGGTGATGATGAACACCCCGACCGTGAACATCGCAAACGATTGGGTGAAGTCGAAGATCACGCTCATATTCATCCCAAGGTTTCCACCATAGAGCTTCATCAGGGGGATTGCAAGAAAGCCGGAGTTCATGAAGACCAGGGAAGGAACGGTTTTCGAGGGCTCCTGCCCGGCGAGCTTCGCCCAGATGAACGCAACGATCAAGAGCATTGCGGTGATGGAGATCGATGAGCCGATCAGGGATGAAACGAGTGAACCTTCCAGATCCGTCGTCGCCATCGATATGAACAGAAGGGCGGGCATGAAGAAATCCGCAGCCACGGTGGCAAGCGTTTTTGAATCGATCGGCAGCAAGCGGCCCATCACATACCCTGAGAGGATCACGACGAGGATGGGAAGCATGTGGAGGAATGGCGCTATGGTCATGATCCTACTGTACTTGGTTTCCTATACGATGAACAAGTGGAGAACGGCTTGACTGATGATGTGGGCGCATTTGAACGGGGATAACTCAGCGATGTGCCACGTAGTGTTGGAGAACTCCCCCGAGGTGGTTTCTTTCCACTTCGAGGATTCCCATCTCCCTGACAGCGCTCTCGACGGAGTCGGAAGCGTGGGCCGCATTGATGCAGATATTTGAACCGAACTCCCGTCGGATCGTTCCGGCGGCTGCTTTGGTCGGGTCGGTCGCTCCCAAGATCGTTCGAATCTTGCTGATCGCATCCTTTCCTTCGTAGACGAGAATCATCGATTTCACCAAGCCCGGTTCTTCCCATTCCTCTTCAGCCCGCTCATACGTCTTGATTCCGGCCATGAACTCGATAATCCGTTCAAACTGCTCTTCACCGTACATGTCGCCGAATGATTCCGTCAGGGTCTTCTCAAGCTCTTCCGTCAGGGGAATATTGAACTCCCGCTCAAGAAGCTCGCGAGCCTGCATCCCGTAGATCGGGGCGAGTCGCTTTTTGAGTCCTTCTTTGGTCGGCCCGTAAAACCGGACCGCCTGGGCGACGCTCATCTTCAAGACCTTGATTGCGACAATTCTCAATCCGCTGCGGCTGAACATGTCGATGATCATGCCCGGTCGCGAGGAAGCGTACCGCCAGTTATCCGGCTTGATGATCACCAAGGTTCGCTCAACGCCCTTGTAGTACTCCTCGGAACGATTGTGAATCAAGTTGTTTTGGGTCGGAAGCCATTTGGCAAACAGCCGGATGACCGCTTCCGCTTCCTTTTGCTCACTGGCGGTGATGACCGCCGGCTCGAAGTAACGAAGGGTCTGTTGGCTTTCGTCGGTATAGATCAGATCCGCATAGGTGTCCCGAATCGATTCGCCGGTGACGGCTTCAAGGTCGTCAGCGTCTTTCTGGAAGGTGCCGCAGACGGTGCTGAGCTCCTTCGTCGGGTTGTCACCGCGGAAGACGAGAAAGAGGGAACGGTGGAGCGAACCGTCATCGGATGGGCCCAAGTTTTGTCGAATATAGGAACCGAGGATGTCCCGCGTTGCACCGCAACACGCTGCAAGATTTCGATTTTCTATAATTTGGGCGAACGCTTCGGTAGTCTCTTTGTCCAAGGCAACCATTTGGGCGCCGACCAGTTCAAGTGAAATTCGGGATAGCAAGCGGGACAAGACACCACCGGTTCTGCTTTTCGCAACGGTGTAGGGGGTAACAAGAACATATGATAGGGGTTGCAGCATCAAGATCTCCTCCAAAAGGGTATACACTATCCTACTCGGAGGAGAGAAACTTGTCTATGAAAAGGTTTATAATTACCGTGTTACCACGATTTGACAGGACTCCATCGTGTCCAAAGCGGCGTTGTGTTTCTCAACGGTGGTTCCGGCGGAGATTCGTCCGTCTACCTTAACGACAAGTTCCGGTCTCATCGCCTTGATCATCAGCGCATTGGAGACGACGCAGATGTCGGTGCAAAGACCGAAGAGTTCAACTTCCCTGATCTGGGGATTGTCTCGAATGTACTCGGCAAGTTCAACGGAGCCGAAGGTGTGCTTTTCAAAGCTCTTGGCATCTTTGAGGGGGCTTCGAAGCTCAGGGATCAGCTTATGTCCCTCACTGCCTTTGATGCAGTGCTCGACGGGAAGGGAACGACCTTCACTGGTGGAGAGGTAATCGTCAAAGTGGGTGTCAAGGGTGTAGGCGACCGATCCTTTTTCCGCGTTGATCTTCGCCACCGCTCCATCGATGATCCGTTTTGCTTCTTCCGTTCCAAGCGAGCCGGTAACGAAATCGTTCTGCATATCCACTACGACCAACAGGCGTTCATTCTGTTTCATCGGTTTCCTCCTATCCGTAAGAATACTAAGAAGCGAAGAAAAAGGAAAGAAGCGCGGATTTTTACAACTGGGCTTGGGGGTCTTTCCCCGGGTACGCTTGAACCATGAGTGACAACAAGAAGCCAGTGGCGGGAGTCGATATTGTCGACCGACGGTACGTAGTGTGCCTCCTCAACGAGGAGGGGAAGGCTCCAAGGTACTATAGCGGGCGAAGCGATACGCCTTCCGGACAGGAAAAGCTCTTCTCTTTGATTGGAGGCCGAACCGTGGTGATGCCCCCCGATCCGCTCAGCACGACCGCAGTTCATAGATTCGGGGAAGCGGCGGTAAGCATCGACAGGGGATATGAAGCCTACCGGATCTCGGGAATCAAGAACGGAAAGCGGATGGCGAGATTCGTCGCTCTCTTGGCATTTCATCAAGGGGTGAAGAATACCGCCCTTACAAAAAAGGAGCAGGAAGAGATGTTTGCCAAGCAACAGGAGGAGCTTGATCGATTGATCGAATTCACCGATTCCGTCGGTCCGTTGATGGAGCGGCTGATCAACGGAAACGCCACACCGAGCGATGTAGAGGAGATGATCCGTCTTGAAGTCGAATCGCGCTATCCGAAAAACGGGAACCCTCCTTTGGTTGAAGACATCGATCTTCCCGATCCGAAGGAGGATTCCTTTTTCGCTCGACTGTACAGGTACTTAAAAGCCAAAACCTGATCCGATCTTCATTTGATGGCGAGAATATCCTTCAAGGCGGGATTCTTTTCGAGATCCCGTTTCAAGCCGGCGGCCCGGGCTTTGTTCACATACTCCCTTGACTCAAAAGAATAGGTGAAGTTGGTGTGGACATCGTATGTTCCGTTCATCAAAGCAAACGCATCCTCGGTCATGACAAGCTCCTCATCGGTGGGAATGACAAGGATCTTTACTTTTGAATCATCGGTTGAGATTTCAAACTCGCCGTTTCGGCTCAAGCTTGTTTTGTTTTTCTTCAAATCAAGTTTTGCCCCGATGATTTCAAGTCCTTCACACGCCTTTTCTCGAATGTGCGGTCCCATTTCACCGACCCCGGCGGTGAAGACGATCGCATCAAGGCGGCCTCCAAGCAACGTTGCATAGGAACCGATATACTTGCCGATTCGCCGTCCTTCCATATCAATCGCCAGCTGAGCGTTTTTATCACCTTCCCGGGCGGATTTTTGAACATCCCGCCGGTCGCTCTTGCCGCACAGACCGATGAGCCCGCTTTTCTTGTTCAACACGGTATCCATCTCGCGGGCGCTCATCCCGGTATTTTCCATCATGTAGGGAATGATCGCAGGATCGATGTCACCGCTGCGGGAACCCATCACCAGACCTTCGAGGGGAGTGAGGCCCATTGACGTATCAACGGCGATGCCGTTTTTTACCGCACTGACCGATGCGCCGTTTCCGATGTGGCAGATGATGACGTTGGTGTCTTTGTTCTTCTTTCCGAGAATCGCCGCCGCTCGTTTGGCGCAGTAGAGGTGGCTGGTTCCGTGGAACCCGTAGCGACGGACGTTGTACTTCGTGTACCATTCGTACGGCACTGCGTACATGAATGCATCCTCGGGCATCGTCTGGTGCCAGGCGGTATCGAGAATGATCGCCTGAGGAACATCCGGCATCGCTTTTACCGCGCCTTCGATGCCCATGATGTTGGCAGGCATATGCAACGGACCCAGATGGATATAGCTCTTGAGCTGGGCAATGACCTCGTCGGTGATCAATGCGGATTTCTTGAAGGCTTCGCCGCCGTGCAGTACCCGGTGTCCCACGGCCCCGATCTCTTTCAGATCCCCGATTACGCCATACTCTTTGTCCAAGAGCATGCGGATGATCAGCTCGATCGCTTCCTTGTGGGTAGGGGAAGAAAACTCGGCGGTATACTCCTCTTTACCGACCGCCTTGTGTTCAATCGTTGAATACTCAAGGCCAATACGTTCGACCACGCCGACAGCAAGCACTTCTTTTTCTTCCCAATCATAGACTTGGTACTTTGCAGAAGAACTGCCACAATTCAGGGTTAAAATTACCATGAAGCACTCCTCATTTTGGATATAACATTATAAAGCTCGGTTGGCACGGGTGCCACAAAGTATTAAACCATTATTGAGACGAAGAATCAACATAAAGTAGAGATGGAAACTCTTTTCCTTAAGAAGAAATGAGACGTTTTTCCTTTCTCTGTCTTCTTCTCTTCGCATCCGCAGCGCTTTGGGCGGAGGCGAACCTTCTTCTGTGCTTTGAGCCGTTGCAAAAAACCTTCAAGGCATCGGTCGAGACTGCGGGATTGTCCCTCGATCTTTCCTACCGCTTCACCTCGGAGATGCCTGCACCTTCCGTTGCTCTCGGCCCGTTCCGAATCAAAACGACTCGAATCACCGTAAGGAATACGACACTTCATCCTCTTTTCGCCAATGGATTGTTCGAAACTCGCCTTGAACACCCCCAATGGGGAAGGCTTTCCCTCTTTCGGGCGGATGGGAGGCATATCGGTCTTGGATTTGAATGGGGAGCCTTTACGGGAATATTCATCCGTCTTCCGATTCTTGAGCCGAAGAACGTGTTTCTTCCTCATCGAAAACACCAAGGATTGACGGTGTTTCTTCGCTATTCCCGGGGACCGGTCACGGTGCATTGCATAGGCAGCGCCCACACACCGCTTTCGCTCCAAGGGTCGGTCGTGCTTCATGCAGGAGCTTTCACAATGCGGAGCGTTCTTGATTCAAGTGCGTTTCCCTATCGTCTTACCCTCGGATTGGAAGGTGGAAAAGCTTCACTTTCACATGAGTTCAGCGTTGGTAGGGAACCGATCTACAGCGGAAGCGAGCAAGTGCTTCGAGTCTCCCAAAAAAGCAACGTAACAATATCCATCGGCTCCTTTGTCATCGGACTTGATTATCTTCACACTCTGCAAACAAAAGAAGACAGGATGGTTCGAACGGATCTTCGCATCCGGGCGACAATCAAACATGCATCGAATCGAATATACCTTGTCTGGCGTGAACGGGAAGGGTGGTCTTTCGAGCTGAAGGGCGGGAATGGATCGCTTGTTCTTTCCAAAGAAGGGGTTGCGTACGAGTTTGCCGCTCACTTTGAGCAGGGTGAAGTTCGGATTTCGCTCACATCCAAAGGGGTGTTTTCCATCGCCTACACGGGTCGGTTCACCATCGGCCAACGAAGGTGATCTCTTCTTCAAGGGTGAATCCATACTTCTGAAAGACCTTCTCTTTGGCCATATCGATCAGGGTGCGGATATCGGTGGAGGTGGCGCTCCCATCAACGTTGATGATCATATTGGCGTGGTGGACAGCGATCTGAGCCCCTCCGACCCGTGTTCCCTTGAGGCCTAACCCCTCCAGCAACGCCCCTGCCTTATGACCGGGCGGGTTCTTAAAGATCGAGCCGAGGGAAGGGTAGCGAAACTGCTGTTGTTCGATCCGTCGTTGTTTATATCCCAAGGCAATCGTTTTGAGCGTGTGGGTATCGCTGATCGGGTTCAAGGCCAGATGCACTTCATAGAGGATGAGATCGCTCCGCCCTTTATACGGGCTCATCCGATAGGAGAATTCGCTTTGGATGATCTGCTTTCGAAAGAGGTTGCCGTGAAGATCGAGAAAATCGGCAAACAGCACCGTTTCACTGATCTGGTGATCGTGGGCTCCGGCATTTCCCCAAAGCGCCCCACCGATCGTACCGGGAATCCCATAGAAGTGTTCAAGGCCTCCCAACCCCTCTTCGATCGCAACATTGATCGTTTCTTCCAGCTGCGCCCCTGCAAGAACGGAGAGGAGGTTCCCCCGCTTTTTCACCTTGTTCAATCGAGCGGTTCCGATGGTAAGACCTTCGATCCCCTCGTCGCTGATCAGGGTGTTGCTCATGCCTCCGAGAACCGTAACGGGGATCGATCTTGCACGAGCAAATGCAAGGACAGCTCTAAGTTCTTGTATATCAGTTGGATAGCAAAACAGATCCGCCGTTCCGCCACTCTTCATTGTTGAACATTTGGCTAGGTTGACATCCTGTTCAAGGTTGATTTTTTCAACCCTATTGCTTACATTGATAGGCATGAAGACATCTTAGCCCTATTTATCGGGTCAAGCAATCCAAAGGAGCTTGTCATGGCGCTTCGCCTGTATAATACAATGAGTCGCTCGATCGAAGAGTTCATCCCGATCACCGCCAAAAAAGCGGGGATGTATTGCTGCGGTCCCACCGTCTATAACTATGCCCACATCGGGAACCTTCGAACCTTCCTGTTCGAGGATCTCCTGAAGCGGGTTCTCATCGCCAGCGGGTATGAGGTGACCCACGTGATGAACGTTACCGATGTCGGCCATTTGAGCGGGGATGGCGATGACGGTGAGGACAAACTGGAAAAAGCCGCCCGGGAAAAGAAGAAGAGCGCGTGGGAGATCGCAAAGTATTACACCGATGCGTTCTTCAGGGACTTTGACGATCTGAAGATGATTCGACCGAGCACGACCTGCAAGGCGACCGACCACATCCAGGAGATGATCGATCTGATTCTTCGCCTGGAAGAGAAAGGCCATACCTACCAAAGCGGAGGGAACGTGTACTTCTCGATCGATACGATCGATGATTACGGCAAGCTCGCCCGCCTTGAGCTCGATCGGCTGAAAACGGCGGTCCGGGAGGGGGTGGAGGAGGATGAACACAAGAAGAACCCCAAAGACTTCGTTCTCTGGTTTACCCAAAGCAAATTCGGTGAACAGGAGATGATGTGGCCCTCGCCCTGGGGCAGGGGATTCCCCGGCTGGCACATCGAATGCTCGGCGATGAGCATGACCTATCTTGGCGATCAATTTGATATTCACTGCGGCGGAATCGATGCGATTCCGGTCCACCACACCAACGAGATCGCTCAAAGCGAGGCGGCCACCGGAAAGAAATGGGTCAATTATTGGCTCCACGGCGAGTTCCTTCTCGATGAGACGGGGAAGATGAGTAAATCGAAAGGGGAGTTTCTTACGCTCAGCCTGTTGAAGGAGAAAGGCTTCGATCCGATGGATTACCGGTACTTCACCCTCGGCGGGCACTATCGCTCTCAATTGCGGTTCAACTTTGA
>ERZ795049.4004-NODE-4004-length-15032-cov-6.016759_pt1 | contig 15032 bp, 8 predicted proteins | sample MGYA00375133_ERZ795049 | MGnify/ENA primary metagenome ERZ795049 (study PRJEB30178, sample SAMN05720147) | activated sludge metagenome | isolation source: anaerobic digester from wastewater treatment plant | place: Japan | collected 2015-04-20 ...
GTGAAAGCGTACCGACTGGCGTTGGAGGTTTATACGCGGGAGGCGTTGCCGCAGGATTGGGCGATGACGCAGAACAATCTGGCGGTTGCGCTGAGCGATCAGGCCGGAGCGAGCGAAGGGGCTGAGAGGGCGCGGTTGGCTGCAGAAGCGGTGCAGGTGTGTAGGGCATCGATGAAAGTGCTGCCGTCGTCGCCGGAGTTGAGCACGATGCTGGGCCAGCTTCTCGGCCAGCAGACTTGGTTCCAGCTTCTGGCGGGGATCGATTCCCTGCAATGCGGACAGGAGGCGGTGACTTTGCTTGATGATAATGGGCCTTCGCCGGAGTGGATGAACTATGCGCACGCCCTCCTGTATGGCGGCCGCTACCCCGAGGCGGAGGCGATCTACCGGAAGTACCTCGGGCAGGCGTTTGCCGACGGCCGGAAGTGGAACGACGAATTGCGCAACGACGTAGCGGCGTTGCGAGCTGCTGGCCGCGATCACCCGGACCTCAAGAAGGTCGAGGCGATGTTGGAGAGCGCTGGGGCCGGCTTGGCGGTATCGAAACCTGACGGAGCGGCCTCACCAAGGTGAGGCCCTACAGGTGCAGATTCATGAATCGCGCGTAACCCCTGTCTCTTAATTTCTCATGGCCGCATCCGACTCCACGAAACCCGGTTTCAAAAACTACGCGTTCATCAGCTACTCGCGGAAGGATGAGCGGGAGGCGAACTGGCTGCACAAAGCGCTGGAGGGGTTTCGTATTCCGACGGGGCTGCCGCCGCTGCCGGACGGGGCGAAGGCACCGAAGCACGTGCGTCCGCTCTTCCGCGACAAGACGGACCTGGAGGTGCAGCCGCGGTCGTTCGTTGAGCAGATCGAGAGGGAGCTGGGCGCGTCGCGCTTCCTGATCGTGGTATGTTCGCCCAACGCGGCGCGGAGTCGGCCGAGCGGTCAGCACTACGTGGATTGGGAAATCCGGCAGTTTATCCAGGCGCACGGCGCCGACTACGCGCAGGCGCACATCCTGCCGGTGATCCTCGCCGGCGATCCCGGTTGCGGCGATCCGGCGCGCGAATGCCTGCCGCCGGCGTTGCTGGAGCTCGGGCCGGCGTTTCGGGAGCACAATTTTCCACTCCTGAAGGATCTGCCAGAGGACCGGCGTGGGCAGAAGGCGGCACGCGAAGACTGCGTGATTGGCTGTGTGGCGTTCCTACTCGGAGTGGCTCGCACGACGATCTACGACCGTCACCTCCGTGCGCAGCGCGAGCGGATGCGAAACTATCTGGCGTTGGCCGCCGGTGTGGCGCTGGCCCTTGCCGGCCTGACCGGCTGGGCGGTGGTCGAGCGCTCACGGGCTGAGACGGAACGAAACCATGCCGAGACGGCTCGGCAGGTAGCGGAGTCGGCGAAGAACGACGCACTCGTCGCTCGCGATCTGGCCAAGTCAAAGCAGGCGGAAGCCGAGGCCGAGAAGAGGCGTGCCGACGAGCAGGCGCAGGTGGCAATCCAGCAGCGCGACCGGGCGAACGCCGCCCGCGTGCAGGCGGAGGCGCTGGTCGACTCGCTCACGTTTCAACTGCGTGATCGGCTGAACGCAGCGGGCAATCTGGCGGCGTTGCAGGAGATGAACGAGGCCGTCGAGCGCTACCACCAATCGCGCGATGCCGCGGAGCAGGGGAAGTTTGACGAGCGCACCACCGAGGAGATGCGACGACGGGCGGCGAACTTCGTGAACCAAGCCGATGCCTTGATTGCACAAGGGGATACCGACAAGGCGATGCAGTGTCTTTCCGAGAGCATGAAGCAGATGTGGATGCTGATGGCGGCGGAGCCCGCAGAGATGCCAAGCCATGCGCGGGATTTGGTTAGTGCTATGGAGCGGATAGGCGACATCATCGATGGCCTAGGGAGGCCGGAACTGGCGGAGAAGGTGTATCTCAGCGGAATCGAGATGTATGCGAAGCTGGCTGAGGGTTTTCCTGATGCAGTACCCCAACTGCAAGGCGGCGTGTTCGTGGCGAATTTAAAGATGGGCCGCCTCAAGACGGATGGAGGCAGCCGCGAGGAGGCGGAACGCTACCTGCGGACGGCTCTTGGCATCGCGGATAAGGCACTTGGGTCAGCACCGGAGGACAGTAAATGGCAGGATAGCCGGGCGACGGTGCTCAGTGATTTGGGCCAACTGTCGCTGAATCATGGCGACCTGCCCCAAGCGAGAAGTCTCCTCAATGAGGCGCTCGATGTGCAGCAGAAACTTGTCTCCCAGGTCCCGGATGACGTCAGTCTGCGGTTCAACCTGCGTTGTTGTCTCGCGAAGCTGGGCAACTGGGCGCAGGTGGCCGGTGAGTGGGAACAGGCGGTCCATTTCTGTGAGGAGGATGTGAAGATCCTGAGAAAACTGGTCGCGGTGGCGCCGGAGAACCTCGGGTGGCGTGAGGCGCTGGCTGACGCTCTGAAGAACCTAGGATTCAGCTTGGCTAGGTCGGAGAAAGCCGAGGCGTCGATCACCGCGTATACCGAGTCGGTTCCCCTATACGAGTCGTTGGTCGGAAAGGTGGCGGCGACGCACAATGTTGAAGGTTCGTTGGCCGAAACTTGTGCGAACCTTGGGCGGCTCTCGTTGGGCATCGGAAAAATCGCCGAGTCGATTCCCTGGAACGAGAAAGCCGACCGGATTCTGTCGCGCATCCCTGAGAAGAACGGTGACAACAATACGCTGCGGATGCGGGTTGATGTGGTGCGTGGCTTGGCAACCGCGTGCATCGAGCTCCAGCGACTGGAGGAGGGGATGAGGTATCAGAAACGGCTCCTGCCAGTGGCGCGAACTGCGGGCGATCCCCGGTTGGTGGACGACCTCTTTTGCCACATGGAGCTGGCGCTCCAGATGAAGCGGTATGACGAAGCGGTGTCGGCGTACACTGAAGCCAAAGGACTGCCCGATGTTGTTTCGGCGGACCTGCCACGGGAGCAGCGGTTGGGGTGTTACATTCTACTCGGCTGGTGCGGAATCATGGCCGGATCGTCCCCATCCGCACTGGACGATGCTCAAGCTGCTGTGGCGCTGCTCGAAAAGGACGGCCCGTCTCCGGCGCGGATGAACTATGCGCACGCTCTGTTGTTTGCGGGGCGCTACGCCGAGGCCGAGGCGATCTATCGGAAGTACCTCGGGCAGGCGTTTACCGACGGCCGGAAGTGGGACGACGAACTACGCAACGATATCGCGATCCTCCGTCGCGCCGGCCGCGACCATCCGGACCTCAAGAAGGTGGAGCAACTGTTGTCGGCGCAGCACGCCACGAAGAACGAGGCCGGCAAACGACAACCCCTTGATACCCGATGACTATTCACGATGCGACGCACCCGATTTGGACGATGGTGAAGGGCTCGAAGCGGAGGCCGACATGGCTTGGGCATGTTCTGATCGCGCTTGGCTGGACCCTGATTGTAGCGGGTGGCCTGCTGTTCTTCGCCGGAAAGACGAGCACCGCCCGCCATACACTGGGGATAAGTGGGGTGACCTGGTTGTTCGCGTGCACCATCGGGTTTGTTGGCGGGCAGGGTGTGCGGGCCCTGGGGGCGAAGATGCGGCAGAAATCGGGGAAGGCGGCTTTACTCGACGATGCTCGCCGCCCGGTTCTCTACTTGCGTGCCTTCGGCGACGACAGCCTAACGGGAATGGTCGTGGTGAATAGCCCCAACCGGATGGGCGAAACCGCGGAGTTTCTGAGCGAGGAGGAACTGGTCCTTCAAGGATTCGCGGCGCTGGGACCGGTAGTCGCTATTGGTCGGCCTGGAGAGCTTCTTCCCAAGGCGGGGGCTTCCCGCCTGTACGTGGCGGACGAGAACTGGAAATTCGTGGTCGACGCGATCGCCATCGAATCGGCTTTGGTCGTTCTTCGGCTCGGCTCCACTCCGGGCCTTGTCTGGGAGCTGATGCGGACGGACGAGTATATCCAGCACGCCGATATCCTTGTTCTGGTTCCGCAGAATGTCCCCGAGGCTGCGTACCGACAGCTTGCCGAGATCCATGGACTGGAGGCGATCCACGACATTTTGCCGCATGGGGAATCTATTCGCACCTTGCGCGGCGGGATTCTTCTTCGACGAGGGCAACCTGTGCGGGCCTTCGGTATGGATCAGATACTCCGACTGCCGGGGATGCTGGCACAAGGGATCGAGATGCCAGCCGGTGGGGCGGAAAACGCACCAAGTTCCCAATGAAATACTGGGCTTTCATCAGCTCCCGACATCTCGACAACGACCCGCATCGCGACGGGCTGGGCAACCGCTGGGCGGAGGCCGGAGCGGCCTCACCAAGGTGAGGCCCTACAGGACGGACTAGCACTGCAAAACAGATAGGCGCTGCGCAGACCAATTCCCCAATGACTTCCCCCACGGACACGAATCCCGGTTTCAGGAACTACGCGTTCATCAGCTACTCGCGGAGGGATGAGCGGGAGGCGAATTGGCTGCACAAGGCGCTGGAGGGGTTTCGTATCCCGACGGGGCTGCCGCCGCTGCCGGACGGGGCGAAGGCGCCGAAGCACGTGCGTCCGCTCTTCCGCGACAAGACGGACCTCGAGGTGCAGCCGCGGTCGTTCGTCGAGCAGATCGAGCGGGAGTTGGCGGCGTCGCGGTTCCTGATCGTGGTATGTTCTCCCAACGCGGCACGGAGTCGGCCCGACGGCTCGCACTATGTGGATTGGGAAATCCGGCAGTTCATCCAGGCGCATGGCGCGGACTACGCGCAGGCGCACATCCTGCCGGTGATCCTCGCTGGCGATCCCGGGTGCGGCGATCCGGAGCGGGAGTGTTTACCGCCGGCGTTGCTGGAGCTCGGGCCGGCGTTTCGGGAGCACAATTTTCCACTTCTGAAGGATCTGCCGGCGGACCGGCGTGGCCAAACCGAGGCGCGGGAGCAGTGTGTGATCGGTTGTGTGGCGTTCCTGCTCGGAGTGGCGCGGACGACGATCTACGACCGGCACCTCCGTGCGCAGCGGGAGCGGATGCGGAACTATCTGGCGTTGGCCGCCGGCGTGGCGCTGGCACTCGCCGGCCTGACCGGCTGGGCCATCGTCGAGCGCTCGCGGGCTGAGACGGAACGCGTGCATGCCGAGACGGAGCGAAATCATGCGGAGACTGCCCGTCAGGTGGCGGAGGCGGAAAAGACGCGCGCCGACGAGCAGGCACAGCTCGCGATCCAGCAGCGCGACTTGGCCGAGAAGCAGCGAAACCTTTCCGAGACGACGTTGAACTTCGTCACCGGACTTTTCTTTAGTATCGACCCGGAAGTCGCAAAAGAGCGTGAGGTCACGGTGCGCGAGATTTTGGACAAAGCGGATGTCTCATTGGCCCAGCCCAAGGCGATTCCGTTCCCCATGTCCGAGATGTGCATTCGCTCCGTGCTGGCGCAGGCCTATGGGAAGCTCGGGTTGTATCCCAAGGCGCTCGTCCAGGGGCAGGCTGCGTTGCAAGTGGCAGAGACCATACCCGACTTTAAGGGTGATCCGGTTATCGCCCGGCTGAGTAACAATGTCGGCTTCTGGATGGATAATACCGGAGACTCCGATGGCGCTGCCGAGATGTATGCGAAGGCGATGTCGATTTATGAAGCGCGACCGGAAGGTGCCGATCCCGTCGAGTTCGCGCAGTTGCTCGACAACGTGGGCAATTGCGCGCTGCGGATCGGGTCCTATCCCGAGGCGCGGGAGATGATGAGTCGCTCGCTGGAGCTTCGCCGGGACAGCTTTCCGGGTGACCATATGACCGTGCTCCAGAGCCTGAACAATCTTGGCAATCTTGAGATGGCCACGGGAGCCTACGCAAAGGCGCTGCCATTGTTCACTGAGGCAGTCGAAATGATGGTGCGCCTCAATGCTGGTAGCCGGGAGAGTGTGACCGTTGCCCGGATCGAGGAAAACATCGCTCTGTGCCAAGTGCAGCAGAAGCGGTTTCCCGAGGCGCTCGCCACTGCCGAGCGTGCGGTCTCGACCCTACGGCGAATGTTCAAAGAGGAGACCAGGGATACTGCGAATGCGATCAACAACCTGGGGTTCTGCCGTGCCGCTGCCGGCCATAACGAGGAGGCCTTGGCAAACTACGAGGAGGCGTTGGCGATGGCTCGGCGTGTCGCGCCAGACAACCTGGCGCTTGCGGCGAGCATACTCGATAACGAAGGGGCGGCGCTCACCACGCTGAAGCGCTACGCCGAAGCCTTGGTGAAACAGACCGAGGCGCTCGGGCTCCGGCGCAGCGCCTACGGCGAAGGCGAGGACCACGTGGATGTGGCACACAGTCTCCACAATATGGCAGCCACGCAGGTGTGGATGGGCCGGCATGAAGAGGCCCGTGCGCTTTGGGAGCAGTCGCTCGCGATGTTCGATCGCGTGTTTGAGGGCGATCATCCGGACAAGGTTCAATGTCTGGATTGCTTGGCGTCCTGTCTGGAACATCTGGGCGACCATGAGGCCGCCGTGCGCTATCGTGAACGTTGCACCGCCATGCGCGAGCGGCTTCAGAAAACGGGCGACGTGCCCACCGCACAGGAAGAAAACAAGACGCTTTCCCAATGAAATATTGGGCCTTCATCAGCTACCGACACCTCGACAACGACCCGCAGCGCGACGGGCTGGGCAACCGCTGGGCGGAGGCCGTGCGGCCTCACCAAGGTGAGGCCCTACAGGTGCAGATTCATGAATTGCTGTAACCCCTGTCCTTTAATTTTCCATGACCACATCCGACTCCACGCCCCCCGAATTCAAGAACTACGCCTTCCTCAGCTATTCGCGGCGGGACGAACACGAGGCGAGGTGGTTGCACTCGGCGGTGGAGTGGTTTCGCATCCCGACGGAGCTGCCGCCGCTGCCAGACTGGGCCAATGCTCTGAAGTACGTTCGGCCCGTGTTTCGCGACAAGAAGGATCTTGAGGTTCGTTCTGAATCGTTCGTCGAGCAGCTCAAACGTGAGTTGGCGTCGTCGCGATTCTTGATCGTGCTGTGCTCGCCCAACGCAGCGCAGAGCCGGCCCGATGGCTCCCATTACGTGGACTGGGAGATCCGGCAGTTTATCCAAGCACATGGGACCGAGTATGCGCGTTCGCATATCCTGCCGGTGGTTGTTGCCGGCAAACCCGGTTGCGGAATACCGGAACAGGAATGCTTGCCGCCGGCGCTCTTGGAATTCGGCCCGACGTTCTCGGAACACAACTTTCCGGTGTTGACCGATCTGCCGAAAGACCGACGCGGACGGAGGGAGGCGCGCGAGGACTGCGTGATTGGCTGTGTGGCGTTCCTGCTCGGCGTGGATCGGAAAGTCATTCGCGACCGCTACCTGCAGGCACAGCGGGAGCGCATGCGGCAATACATGGTGCTCGCAGCCGTAGTGGCGTTGTCACTTGCCGGCCTTGCGGTATGGGCGGTCATCGAGCGTGGACGTGCAGTGACGGCTGCGGTTGAAACACGTGAAACGCTGGCGCGGGCGGATTTCGCGGAGGCGTCGCGGCGGCTCGACGATCCGCACGACACCTCGCGGGCGCTGGCCTACCTCGGCAGCAGTTTGTCGCGGCAGCCGTATGCTCCGGCGGAGAGCCGCTTGCAGGACCTGATTCTGCACCGGTCCTGGCTGGTCGAGCGCGAGGCATTTTCGCTCAAGGATCTGGGGACTGATTCTTTCGATCTCTCGTCTGCGCTGGACCGCGTGGCTCGCTGGAAGGCGGGGGAGCCTGGAAAACCTGTGCGGGTTTCGCTTCAGCCCATCGGTTCGGGCTCTGGCGGTAAGATCGTGGAATTGGACGAGCCGGCAGTGCAGGCGGTGTTTCCCGACACGGCGGAGTGTCTCGTCACGCAAGCGCCCGAGGGCGAGCGGACGCGTTGTCGTTTTTGGCGGGCGAGCGATGGTGCAGCGGTCGGGAGCCTATTGCTGGAGCCCGGACAGACGCCGGTCGGCGTGTCGCCGAAGGGCGGCTTCGCTTTGGTGGGAGATGATCGGGCGCGGACGCTCTCGCTGGTGCGCACGGTTGACGGACGGCGGCTGGTCGAACTGCCGGGCGAAGAGGGATGGCGGTGGCAGAGCGACGTCACGGAGCCGAGGCTGATGGTTTTCGCTCCCGACGAGTCGGCGGTGTTTCTGGTCGACCGGCAGGGCGATACCGAGACGTTTGTCCGTGGAAAGAAGTCGGCCACGCCCCGAGTGCGAATCCGCGGTTATGCGACGACGGACGGGCGCGAACTTTGGCGAATGGAAGAACCGGGCGACATCGCGCACTTGGTCTGTGCGCCCGATGGCGCATTCGTGATCTACAGCCACTCGGCCAACGGCGCGGAGAACTGGCAGCTCGTGCTGCATCCGCTCAAACCGGAGATCGCCGCCTGGCAGCAGTCGGTGGCACAGATGCCCGGCAGCTTGTTGCTCAGTCCTGATGCTTGTTCGCTCGCGGTGGTCGATGGAAACGTTGTCACGCTGCGCGGTCCGTACGAGCGCGGAGAGCGGCGTAGAGAGCCGGTTACGCTGCCGGCGGGTGTCCACGATTTGGTCTTCAGCCACGACGGGCGTCGGCTGGCGTATGTCACGAAGTCACCGGAGGTCGGCGTGTACGACACGGAGACCGGCGAGGCCGTGATCGAGCCGCGGCTCTTTGGCGAAGAGGTGCTGGCCGCAGCGTTCAGCCGCGATGATCGGTCGCTGTGCCTTCGAACCCGGAAGGCAGTGGAATCGTTTTTGTTGCAGGTGAGCCCGGTGGCGCCGCGGCTGATCAAACCCGGCAGCCAACTGCCGCTCCAACAAGTCGCCGGCGATTCGCGTGGGCGGGGACTGGCTCTTCTCAGCGGCGATGGAAAAGCGAAGGGCGCGGTGGAGCTGCGGCTTTCCGATGGTGGCGAGTGTGCGTTGCCCAGCCTACTGGATGCGCCAGCTAATGCGGCGGCGTTTTCACCGGATGGTGCACTGCTCGCGGTGGCGACCGGTGCCTTGATGGACGGCAAGGGCAGCCTGTGGCTTCTCGCCGTGACGGATGCCGCATGGAAGTCGGGAAGTGCGCCGCTTACCGGAACGCAGATACCGATCACTCACGGAATGCCTCACGAGGTGCAATTTAGTGCCGATGGTCGGACTGTGCTCGTGCGCACCTGGTCGCATGAGGACAAGGCCGGGCGGGTGGTCTTAGTGGATGCGACGACGCGCCGCGTGTTGCCCGACTTCATCGGACAGACAAATGGGATCAACGCTGCAGCCCTGAGCCCGGACGGGAGCCGACTGGTGACGGCCGAGTTTGGACGGGCTGTCCGGTTCTGGGATGTGGCGCAGCGACGACAGATCGGCGAGCCAGTTGGAATGGGCTCTTCGCCGGAGTCGTTGGCGTACAGCCCGGATGGCTCGCGCATTGCCATCGGCAGCCGGTACGGAGACGAGCGCGGAACCGTGGCGCTGTTGACGTCCGACGGAGTCCCGGTGTGGGGCGAGCCGCGCGTCTTCATGAGCGGTGTGCAGCAAGTGCGCTTCGCGCCCGATGGGGCGACGCTGGCCGTGGCGCTGTGGAACCAGTCTGTCGTGGTGCTCGGTGTGGCAACGGGACGTCCGCACACCGCGGAGATGAAACTCGAACTGCCGGTGACTGGGCTGTGTTTTCTGCCGCGGTGCGAGGCGGGACATGTTCTGGCTGTGAGCTGTGGTGACATGAACACGCACCGCGGTGCTGCATCCTTGTGGGATCCCGTGAGCGGGCGGAGACTTGGGGAGTCGATCCCGCTCGGAGATTTTGCCAGAGGTGTCGCGGCCTTGCCGGATGGGCGACTGGTGGTCGGCTCCTCGGCTGGAGCGGTGGTGATCGCCGTGCCGCACACGGTGCCGAAGGATGCGTGGAAGGCGGGCGTATTCCCCTCGATCGTCTCGGCGTTGGGTGGCTGGCGCCTCAACGAGTGGCGGGCGCCGGAAGCGGGCCAGATCTCGCTATTTTCCCTTCGAGACAAAGTGGCCACAATGCCGGAGTGGAAACGACTGCTCGAGTGGTTTTCTGCTTCGGTGGAGCAACGCACTGTGGATCCGGGTAGCACGGTGAAACTGGCCACGCGGCTCGAAGAACTGGTGACGAAAGGCTATCTGACGGAGTACCGACAGGTGCTCGATCTCCAGCCGGATCACCCGACGGCGATGGCGGAGTACTGGTTCACGGCGGCCCGTGAGGCGACGACCGACGCGTTGCTGAAGGGCGACACCGTCGAGGATCGGAAACAGCGCCAGATGGAGTGGGCACAGCTTTCCAACGAGGCGAAGCGGGATCGCATCTTCGCCAATCCGAAGGCGAAACGGTTGGCCGATTTCTGGACGGCCGAATTGTGCGCGAAGCATCCTGACTGGGCGCGGTCGTGGCAGGAGCGCGCCACGTTCCTGCGGCTGGTTGGTCGCGAGGCCGAGGCTGCCGTCGCCGTTGAGAAGGCGCTGTCGCTCGGTGGGGGCGACTTTGCGTCGCGCGAACAACTGGCGTTGCTCAAGGCCCAGCAGGGCGACTTCGCCGGCGCGGCCGAGCAGTTCGACACGCTCTGCGACTGGCTCGAAAAGAATCCGCCGACTGGCGACGATACGTTGCGGGTGATCGCGAAGGCCGGGCAGAACCGGCTGCACTTCGGCACCGTCGGCCGCGGCATGGACAACGTGTCTCGCGACGTCCGCTGGCTTACGGACAATCTCGTGAAGACCTTGGCCCCGATCTCGCGTCTGTCTCGCGAGCAGGGCAACCAGTTGATCGATGCCTCCGAAAAACTCATCGATTTTCTTGCGCGGTTCGATGCCGGTCCGGCATTGGGCGCCGAGGCGCATACGCGGTTGATTGAGGCGTTGAAGGGCAAGACCGGCACGACGAACTTCGAAACCGTGCAGGCCACGCTGCTCGGGCACCGGGCTTTTGCGGAAATCCTGTGCCGCGACACCGCGTCGGCCCAACGCGATCTGGCGGAGGCAAAGCGGATCTGCCCCGATCTCGAGGTGGGCCTGGAAGTCTGGCGGGCGCATGCGCTCGCCATCGAAGGGCGGGCCGACGAGGCGCGGGCGATCTACGAGACGATGCTGGAGCTCGATGCTGAGATGGCCGGCGCGCTTTCGAAGGAGCTCGCGCTGGATTTCCAACGACTGCAACGGCGTGGCATCGCCCTGCGCGGGTTGGAGGAGCTGCAGAAGCGGGTGTTCGCTCGTGTCGCATCGCAGCCGAATGGCCAGTTGGTCGTCTCCGCGTTGCGGCCGGGTGATCAGGCGGAAAAGGCCGGGATCAAGGTCGGCGACCGGTTCGTGTCGTATGCAGGCGAGCCGGTGCTCGACTGGGAGTGGTTCGTCTGGGATCGGCAGATTGAGAGCCGGCAAGGCCTGCGCGAGCCGCGGACGGTCGTCGTCGAGCGCGACGGGAAGCCGCTCAGTTTCCAAGTCCAGTCCGGCCGCCTGGGCTTGGGCGCGAAGTGACCATTTTCCAGAATCATTTGTTCGATCAACCACCAACTAAACTACACATGAAAAAACTAGGGATTCTCCTTCTTGTATTATTTGCATTCGTGGGCTGCGCCTCGTCGCCCAACCGCATGGTGTATTCCAGCGGTTTCAGTTTCGCTAACTACGACTATGCCATCGTCGGTAAGACGGACGGAGGCACGACCACCGCGCTCTACGGCACGGATGTCGAGTTTGCCAATCTGCTTAGCCGCTACAATATCCGGATCATCGGCGACAAGGAGTTCGCAGCGCTGCCGCACGAGACACAGGTGCGCACGATGTTCGCTCGGATCTCGATCTCGGCGAGCGGCAAGCTGATCACACTTTCGGTATCCTTCGACGATGCGGTCACGGGGAAGACCGGCGCCAACTTCACGACCCTCAGCAAGGGCAAGATCTTCGACGGAAAGGCGCGTGGAAAGGCGTTCGAGGATGCCTCGCGCATGATCACCAAGGCCATCGAGCAGGATAAGGGTCTGCAGGTGCGTCGCATGCGATAGTCGCATATCACGCCTCCACACGTTCAGGCTTCCCTGATGGGCTCAGTGTGGAGGCTTTTAGTCCGCCGCCAGCAGGGGGGGACGTTGCTTTTCTCGGCTGTTCTGCCGTGGGGATGCGGGGCGCGAAGTCGTCACAGGCCGTACTGTTCGGTCAGCTCATCCATCTCCTCACGATTGATGATCTGCCGTAGGCGGACCTCATAGGACCAATTGCCGGCATCATCCATCATCATCATCGTGCCGTTCTCGAAAAATTTGAAGTTGTCGGCGGTATAGTGGCCATCCCCCCTTACGACGCGCGGGTTGTAGCATTGTAGCAGGGACCCATCGTAAGTGTTTTGGGCTTGGACGTTCTCGTAAACATCCTGAACCAGCTCACCGGTCGTGCGGTCAAATACGCGTACATGCAGGATTCCGTTGTTGTTGCCGGTCAAAACCATCAGACCTTGGTGCCTGAAATTGAAGAAATTCCAGGCGATCTCCCATACGGTGGTTTCTTGGGCCGAAGCGGTGACTGTGGTCAGGAGCGCGACGATGCTGGCGAGCAGTAGTCCTTTCAGTTTCTTCATGGTGCAGGTGCCTGATGGCGGTGGATGATGGTTGTGTAAGGTAATGCTGTAGAGGGATGTAAGCGTTTGGCGCCTCTTGACTCAACGCATTTCCGCCGCCAGACGTGGAGCATCCATTATGCCCTACGAAGGCGGTCGGTCTCCCATGCGGAGACGACCTGGCTCGGCCGTACAACACTGCTGATGGTGCCACGGTTGATGGATGCAAAACGCCCCCGCCTTGTTGGGCGGGGGCGATTCGGTATCCGAGCCAAGGTTGCACGAGGGCGGTTTCCTCGTGCAGCCCTGGTCGGGGGTCAATGAATGGCAAGGCTGTGACCGCAGACACAGATGCAGTAGCGTGGGTCGGCGGCCTGATAGTGTGGGCAGGCACAATAGCGACAGGCGCCGGAATAGCTGAGCGTTTGGTCCTGCATGCAGGACCGGAGTTCGTGCTGTTCGTTGCATGAGGCGTGGAGATCGGCTTTGCCGATGCACATGGCCGTGATCGCCACGGCGAGGAATACGATGGAGGTGATGGCTTTTTTCATGGGAGGTATGGGTTGATGCTGTTGGGAATTGTCTGAGCGTACCCGAGCTGGGGCGTCGCTCCGTGAGAACGGGCGCATTATCGCAGATTTCATCCGCCGCGTCTGCCGCGGTATCCGTGACATGGCTGACTGTACGGTACGCAATTGGCGGGTTGACGGGGTCGTCTCAGGGGATCCAAGGTGATGCCGTATTTTTCTCACCATGCCGACGATGCGAAAGTGCCCGAGCTGCGATTTCGAAACCGAGGACGAAAAGATCAAGTTCTGCCCCTCCGACGGCACGAAGCTGGCCGAGCCGGTCGTCTGGTATGATGCGTTTATCAGCTACCGGCACAAAGGAGGTAAATTTGCGGCGCAGGCGATCCGGGCCTCGTTGCAGGCGCATCGGGGCCTGAACGTGTTTGTCGACGTGAACGAGGTGAGGCCTGGCCCTTTCGACGAGGCGTTGCTCACGAAGATCGAGGCGGCACCGAATTTCATCCTAGTCCTGTCCGAGGATTCGTTGGAACGCTGCCAGAACGAGGGCGACTGGTTGCGCCGTGAGATCGTGCATGCGCTCAAACACGGCCGGCACATCATCCCGGTGTTGCTCGACGGTTTCGAGATGCCGAAGGCGGAATCGCTGCCGGCCGACATCCGGGAACTGACCCGCTGGCAGGCGGTGCGCTTCGACGACACGTTTCCAGATGGCTCCTACCGGCGGATTGGCGAGTGGTGCAAGGTGGCGCGGCAGGCGACGGAGGCGACCCGAGCGAGCGTGGACCCGGTACAGAGCCGCCCGGCTCCGAGCCCAGTCGTTCCGAAACCTGTAGGGCCTGACCTTGGTCAGGCTGCGGCTGCGGCCGAACGGCCACGAGCAAGCTCGGGCCCTACGCGACCGACGTCGGGTCCCACCCCGGGCCAGGACTGGACGGTGCCGGGTCTGGGCATCGAGATGATCTGGATCGAGCCCGGCAGTTTTGTGATGGGGGCACCGGAGAGCGAAACCGGTCGCAGAGGCGACGAGCTGCAGCATCGCGTGACACTGACGAAGGGCTTCTGGCTGGGAAAATACCCGGTGACACAGCGGCAGTGGCAGGAACTGATGGGCACTAGTCCGAGCTACTTCGTCAATGGGAGGGTACAAAAGAAAGGCGGTTGGTTTTCGCATGCGGTGGTGGTGCGGGATGTCTCGCCAGAGTGCCCAGTAGAGCAGGTGGCGTGGGCTGATGCGGTGGTCTATTGCTCAAATCTGGACGATGCGGCGCGTGCCAAGAATTGTCTGCCGTCGGGGTATGCCTATCGGCTACCGACAGAGGCTCAATGGGAGTACGCAGCTCGTGCCGGCACCGATGGCCCCTACGGTGGTACGCGGATGCTGGATGGGATGGGCTGGTATGATGGAAACAGTGGCCACCAGACGCATCCGGTGGGCCAGAAGAAGCCGAACGCTTGGGGATTGTTCGACATGCACGGCAACGTGTGGGAGTGGTGTCGAGATTGGTACACCGACACGTTACCTGGAGATCGCGTCGCCGATCCGTCTGGCCCTAACTCGGGCTCCTTCCGAGTCATCCGCGGTGGCAGTTGGATCAGCACCGCCGGGTATTGCCGCTCCGCTTTCCGCAATAGCCGCGAGCCTGGGAGCCGCCACAACTTCCTCGGCTTCCGCCTCGCCCTCAGTGCAGTTCCGTGAGCCCTTCGACAAGCTCAGGGCCGGCTGCCAGCGCCCGGAGGGCGGAATAGCCAGGAAGCGAGCGGGCGCCGGAAATCCGTAGGGCACGACCTTGGTCGGGCCGGGATCGGGATTGTGTAGGGCCTCAGCTTGCTGAGGCCTTCCGGACTCCGTCGGGCCGGGCGGCGCCGAGGACACAGAGCGGCCACGAGCAAGCTCGGGCCCTACGGTGGATAAACGCCCTCGGGCTAGCACGGCGGCGACCAAGGTCGCGCCCTAGTGCGTCCATGAAACCATGAACTCAGTCTGTGAAAGTCAGAACCTCCCT
>ERZ795049.4009-NODE-4009-length-15018-cov-5.586447_pt1 | contig 15018 bp, 12 predicted proteins | sample MGYA00375133_ERZ795049 | MGnify/ENA primary metagenome ERZ795049 (study PRJEB30178, sample SAMN05720147) | activated sludge metagenome | isolation source: anaerobic digester from wastewater treatment plant | place: Japan | collected 2015-04-20 ...
AGCGTTGAGCCTGCAGCGCCAGCCCGTGGCGTGAACCGCTATTCATTAAGTCCATATTTTGTAAAAACCTGCTTATTATGAGCGCCCAGCGCGCATTCTATCCTCTTCAGGCGAAGCGGTGTGGCGGACAGCTTCGGCGTTGGGGCCGGCATTTTTACTTTGGTTCCTCCCGCATCAACGTCCAGAAACGACTTGCGCACTTTCCAGTGTTCCTCGTTCAATACTTCCCTCGGCGAGAGTGTTTCCACGGCAATCGGAAACCCCTGCCCTCTCAGCCTGTCTTTGGCCGCTTTTTGACTAAGAGCGATGGTCTTCTGGACAATCTCCTTACGGGTGTTCTTCATGATCTCTTTTTTAAATTCAGATTCCAACACTTTCACTTTATCCAAATCGTCCGTTATCCGATCGAAGACAAACCTCCAATCGTTTTCCAAATCCCATCTTTTAAAAATTTTCAAAAAACCGCGAAAATCCTGATCAGCACCGGCAGCAATCGTTACAAAACCGTCTTTTGCTTCATAGTAACCGTAAGGAAATGTATTCCAGTCCATATTGCCTACCCGCATCCGGGGCTTTCTGAAATTGACACCCCAAATCGTAGAATATCCCATCCAGGACGTAAGCGCATCATAGCTTGCAATATCAACCATCTGTCCTTCACCGGTTTTACGCTTGTATAAAAGAGCAGTCAGTGCTCCCGAAACGGCCAGCACACCCGACATATAAGACGCTACCCAGACTCCCGCTTTGACTGGATAATTGTAAGGTTCCGGCGCTTGAGGATTTCCGGTCAGAAACGGATATGCCGACTCAGATTGTGCCGTAAGATCCGTATCCGGTATATTGGCGCAGGCTTTGCCCTTGGCTGTAAAATGTCCATAAGGAGATATGGCCAGGTACACAAGACTGAGTTTCTGCTCAACGCACTGCCGGTATCCTACCCCCAATGAATCCAGAAATCCCGGTTTCATCCCATCAATGACAATATCCGCTTTGGTAATGAGTTTTTTTAAATTTTCAATCCCTTTTTCCGTCTTCAGGTCCAGGGTGATGTGCTGCTTATTTCGGCTTTCCATCATGAACGGAATCCCTATTCCATCAACATTAACGCCATACTGGGTTACTTTCCTTGCCGGATCTCCATCAGGCGGTTCCACCTTGATGACCTCCGCCCCAAGCTCGCCCAAGATGGATGCGCTGATAAGAGCTGGAAAATTAGCTTCGCTGATTTCAATCACGGCCGTATCATCCAGAACCTCCGGTTTGCCCTCCGAGGAACCCATCAAATCGGCTAAAAGTTTGTTGAAATTGGCTAGATGTTCGGATGCCGCTTTGCCGGTAAGGTGCCGCGAAAATACTTTCTCTTTGCTCTTCTCAGGTTTCATTTTTCGTTACCCTTTGTGAAGTTGACAATTGGATCTTTGCTCATATCATAATAAGTGGGCGGCCTTTGCCCGATACAATTTCCCCAATAACCGATGGCATGACTTTTCTCCAACGCCCTGATCTCGTCTTTTGACAAGTTGAGAACATTTTGAAAAATATATTGATTGTGATAGCCTATTGGCCTCTGCTGGCTTTTGAATTGGACGGGAGTCTTTTCCAAAGCTACCGGCGAACCGGGCCATGTCCCTTTGCCGTACATGTCATCTTCGAATTCAATCACACTCCCCCGCTCCCTGCGCCACTCATCATTGGCAATCTGAAGGTCGTTCTTGACCTCAGCAGCTGGAAAGCCACATTCCTGAGCCAACGCAATAATGTCCGATAATTGCTGCCGCTTAACCCAGACCTCGACAATGTTGCATATTTCAGAGGCATTAGCCGGCTTCAAACGTTCAAATGTTTCCTGAAATCTTGGATCCTGCGCAATTTCCATTTTGTTCATTGCCTTCAAAAGAGCCGTGAATTGTTCATCCGTGGCAATAGCAATAGAGACGAATTGTTCGTCCCGCGTTTTGAATATGCCGGAGGGCGCCATGGCTGGGTCGACATTGCCCGTACTTTTCAGATCCTCGCCGGTTATATCCATATAGGACCAGTGATGCATCATTCTAAACAATACTTCAACCTGGGAAACGTCAAGAAACTGCCCCTTGCCTGTCCTTTCCCGATGATGTAGAGCGCTCAGCGTTCCCATCACCCCGAAAATCCCTGGTAGAAAATCTCCATAAAAATCAGGGAGTTTATAAGTTTGCTTTTCGTCAAAACCGGTTAGCAGGGCAACCCCCGACATCGACTGGGCTACTAAATCCCAACTGGGAAAAAATCTCAGCGGTCCCCATTGACCGTATCCGGAACAGCTGACGTAAATGACTTTGGGATTGGTTTTGCTTACTGTCGTATATCCGAGGCCCCATGCCTCCATCAACCCAGCGCGAAAATTTTCCACAACTACATCGGCTTTTTTTGCCAGATCAAGGGCTAACTCCTTGCCTTTCTGAGTCTTCAGATCAATGCCGACAAAACGCTTGTTCCAGTGAAGACATTGAAAAAATGGAGAAGAGTCCTTCCAGTATTTTGCCCAGTAGGTAGCCGATCGCCATGCATCTCCTTCATATGGTTCTTCAATTTTAATAACTTCGGCCCCAAACATGCTGAGCCATTTCGAAATAATCGATCCGAAGATAATGTGAGAAAAGTCGAGCACACGCAGCCCTTTGAATACCTGCTGTTTTTCTGAGATATTTGATCGGTCAAAAAGTCCGTCTGTAAAGGTAAAATAATCCTTATTCATGAATTTCTCCTTGGTAGTCCCATGCTGTGCCTTTGGCCTGATTGACTGTCGCGAAACATATGGCTACAAACCCAAATAAGCCTGACGTATATAGTCACTGTTTAAGAGTTGCTCGCTGGTATCTGCCATGACAACCCTTCCATTTTCCAGAACGTAACCCCGATTGGCAAGTCTGAGCGCATGTTGAATATTCTGTTCCGAAATTAAAATAGTAACGCCCTCCTCATGCAGAACTTTCAGTGTATTAAAAATTTCCAGCAGCATTTTAGGGGAAAGTCCCAAAGAGGGTTCATCGACCAACAATAATTTCGGCAGAGCCATCATACCTCTGGCTATGACCAACATTTGCCTTTCTCCGCCGCTGAGCAAACTTGCCCGCTGGTCTCGGCGCTCTTTTAAGATCGGAAATAATTTTTCAACCCGTTCAGCGGTGGAATATCTTAATTTCCAGGCTTTCTTCTGACCAGAGGCGCCCATCAAGAGATTATCCCAAACCGTCATGTAGGGGAATATTTTTCCGCCTTCCGGAACCTGAACAAGACCGGCTTTAAGGCGAGCGCTTGCCTTCTGTTTTTCAATATTAATATTCTCAAATATTATTGTGCCAGAAGATGCCTTGAGAATACCGGAAAGGTTTTTTAAAAGCGTTGTCTTGCCTGCACCGTTTGAGCCAAGCAAAGCGACGCACTCGCCTCTTTTTACTTCCAAGTCAGCATCAAAAAGGACTTGAATAGGACCGTAGGCAAAATTTATTTTTTCTACTTTAAGCAATTTTCTCTCCTAGATATGCCTCTATGATTTTGGGATCGTTGACAACTTCCTTAGGCGGGCCGGATGCAATTTTTTGTCCGTATTGCAGAACAATGACCCGCTGTGTCGCTTCCATAATCACTTTCATAATGTGTTCAATCCAGAGAATGGTAACGTGGTACTCATCGACCATCCGTCTTATCAGGTCAATAGCTTGTCGCGCCTCTCCCGGATTGAGTCCCGCCATAACCTCATCAATCAGAATCAGTTTCGGGGTGGTGGCCAGCGCCCTCGCCAATTCCAGAGCCCGCATCTCAAAAAGCGTAAGATCCTTGGCTAAAGTATTCCGTTTTCCGAACAAACCGACGAACTCCAGAAAATGTGACGCATCCAGTTGTGCTTCCATATAGCTCATGTGCGGTCTTGGTTTTCCACATAGAACACCGATGCAAACATTCGCCAGGGCGGTTAGGTCCGGGAATGGACGGGGAATCTGGAATGTTCTGCTGATTCCCAATCTGCATATTTTATTAGGCCTGAGATTCGTAATGTCGACACCGTCCAGAGCAATTTTACCGGCGGAGACCTGATAAAATCCTCCGATCAAATTCATCAATGTTGTCTTTCCGGCGCCATTCGGCCCGATCAGACCGACGATCTCTCCCTTCTCTATAGAGAAACTCACGTCGTCAACAGCTTTCAATCCCCCAAAACTCTTCGACACATTGTCGATTCTCAGAAGCATTTTTTTCTCCCAGCGCCTTACTTACGGACCCCAATCGTATTATCTTTTTCTGACCCTCATGGTCGGATAGTATTCCCGATATTTATGTTGCCGATACAGTCCGTATAAACCCTCTTTAAGAGTAAACAGCAAAATAAGCAGAACCAATGGAAACATAATATAGTTGACCGCGCCTAAAAGAACTAAAACCTTTTCAAGAACAGCGACAAAATAGGCGCCTACGATACACCCGTATAACTCACCCCGTCCACCAATTATGACGACCAGCAAAATTTTCACCATGAAGGTAAGCGGTAAAACTGTGGCCCCTGCAAAAACACCGTCATTGTGAGCAATAAACCACCCCGTGATACCGATCATAATTGACGTGATCACAAAACAAAGCATCTTCCAGAACCTGATATTCAGGCCGCACGCTTCCGCAACATTCTCTTCATCATTGATCGCCGCTGCGAAAAGGCCGATTCGGGATCGCAATGTTTTGTCAACAATGTATAAGAAGACAAGCATCATGCCTAAAGAGAAATAACATGAAACTAATTGCTCCATGCGTATGCTACTTAACGCAAAGAGAGGTTTTATGCCGGACAGTCCGACTTCCCCTCCCAGTAGGGTGGTAAAAACCATGGTTAATTCCAGAAGCATCAGCGGTAAAATCAGAGTGATTAGAGAAAAATAAAGGCCTGCAGCAATGGTCGTCAAAGGACTCAGCAATAGTCCCACACACGCACTAAAAAGAATGACGATGCCAATTGTCTGCCATGGCCCCCAGCCCAAATGAATGCTCAATAATGCGGCAGAGAATCCACCGAGACCCATGAAAAATTGTGGTCCGAAATTCATCCGTCCAATTCCGGTCATTTGCCAGGCTAATGGGATGGCAACGGCCGCATAAACATTCGCTGAAGTGATCAACGCCATATAATCAGGTCTGCCCACTGCGGACAATAGTAACGGAAGAACCATAAGAAATGCCACGGCAAGCAGCGGATTTCTCCAGTATCGCGGTTCAATCGTCCATTCTAGTTTCAATTTGCCTAAATGGCAAATAAGGCGTGCTCTTCGATGCTCAAATCTCATATTTTCACCATACCGTCTCGCTTTTGGCAATCCCTGTCGGTTTAAAAACAAGTACAATAAAAACGGCGATCAAAGTTGCTAATCCCATCATCCGCGGATTGATCGCAAAAGCGACCGTAGCAGCGAGGAAGCCAACTATATAGCTCGCTATAATACTACCTTTAATATTGCCCAAGCCTCCCAATATGGAAACCAGAATAGCAGTCTGCATTAAGGATGCACCCATGGTTGGTTCTATCGACCAGACAGGGGCAATAGTAATGATGCATATCGTAGGTGGAATCACGGAGAGGGCCATGGCCAGCGCATAAGTGCGGTCCACATTTGCACCCATCAGTTCAGCCGATTCCGTATCCTGACTAACGGCACGAATCACCAGACCTTCTCTTGTTTTTAATAAGAATAAAACGAAAACTATCGCCACAACAATAGCGATGCCACTGGCGATGATCAATTGGTAGGGAATGGAAGAAGAACCGATCGCCAAACCTCCCGACAAAAACGTTGTAGGAATCATGACGCCGGCAGATTCGGGATAAAAGAAATTTGCAGTTTCCTCCACAATCAAGGAAATCAGGATAAGTGAGGTCAGGAGAAGTTCCTCCTGTTCTACAAAGCGTCTCACAACCGGATAATAAATAATGATTAGAGTAAAAAGGATCTGCAAAATAAACATGCCGATAATTCCCGCAACTAAACCCAAGTGGAATTCCGACATCAACATCCATAGCGCATAAACCGCTACAACAAATATGCACCCATATCCCATGTGAAAAACTCTCAAGACGCCGCATACAATTGTAAACCCTAAAGATATGAGGAGATATAAGGATCCCAGGACCAAACCATATGCGAGTATATACTCTATTGTCTCAAGCACTCCAACACTCCTTTCTATATCTCCGTGCTAGTCAAAGAAATATAGCTCTAATATTTTTACGTTCTCTTTCTCAGCAAATTTGTCGAGCCATGAAAAATGTTTCAGCAACAAGCATGCCATCATAATCATGGCCGTAACTCATTAGAATTTAAGATATATTGAATATGCCTCTCCCCGACGCCGCAGCGAGACGAATGACATGATTCATTGCGGGGTTATTGGCATGTATATTCTCAATAAACAAGACAATCATTTTCATGTCTTATGAACGCGCAAAGCAAATGATTCACCGTTAATCATTTGCTTTGAACATCATAATTTCAACCCTTCTCCTGTTATTTTAGCATACACCAAACCAAATTTTTGAACAAATTATATTATTAGTGAACATCCGCCTTTACAGGACGAACATTTTATTCTTAAAGTAGGTGTTGGCCTAGCGCTCCTTGATAAATTCATCAGTCATTCGGTATGCTTCATCATCGGAATATTGCCGCAGAGGATGCTTGTAAAAATAAGCCGCCGGCCCCACCAACACACCTCTATCCCCATGGTTAAGCGCAAGCTTTACGCAGCGTATGGCATCAATCACCACGCCTCCCGAATTTGGCGAATCCTCCACAGAAAGACGCAGTTCAAGATTCATCGGTATATCGCCGAACACCCTCCCTTCCATACGAAGAAAGCAGACTTTGTTATCTTTCTGCCAAGAAACATAGTCGCTGGGACCGATATGGATATTTCCATCAGCCAGACGGTTTTTCATGACGGATTGAATGGCTTCGGTTTTCGACTTGCTCTTCGACTTCAGACGGTCACGATTGAGCATATTCAGAAAATCGGTATTGCCCCCCGTATTGAGCTGATAAGTACGGTCCAGTTTTACGCCTCTTTTGAGAAAAAGATCGGTGAGAACCCGATGTGTAATGGTCGCGCCAATCTGTGATTTGATGTCGTCACCGATCAGGGGGATCCCCTTCTTCTCAAAGCGACTAGCCCATCCTGGATCGCTGGCGATAAAAACCGGCATGTTATTGATAAAGGCGATGCCGGACTCTAACGCACATTCCGCATAAAAACGGGTGGCTAACTCCGCACCAACTGGCATGTAATTCAGTAAAATCTCCGCACCGCTTTCTTTGAGCGTTGCAACAACAGCTTCCACATCCGGCTCAGGGAGATCGGCGGGAGAAAAAACGGATTGTTCGTCATACTCTTTCATATGGCCAGAGATACCGTCAAGAATTTTACCCATCTCAACGGTCACCCCGGATATCGGAAGCACAGGATAAAAAACAACAGCACAGTTCGGTGGGGCGAAAACAGCCTCGCAAAGATCCTTACCAACCTTCCGCCGGTCGATATCAAAAGCCGCAACCACTTCGATGTCACCTGGTTGGTACCCTCCAATCTCCCAGTGCATCAGACCAATGGCATCCTCCATCGTTTTCCCTCTATAGTAATGGATACCCTGAATCAGAGAACTGGCACAATTCCCAACTCCCGCAAGGGCAATTTTGATCCTGTCCACGTATTCCTCCCAAAAAGCATCAATGGTTTTCTCTTATTCCATATTTTGAAATTCAACCAGTTCTGATTTCATTTTTCGTCATGATTCAGAACGATATTTGTTGATCCGGTACACAAGCGTGGGGCGGGAAATGCCTAATAATTTTGCTGCTTCCGCTTTATTTCCACCGGACATTTCCAAGGCTTTCAAGACAAGGCTTTTGTTTATTTCAACTAAATCAACACCCTTGGAAGTTAACTGAGTTTCAACAGATGGTACAAGTGTCGTGAGGGATTCTGCACGGTTCAGAAACGACAGATGGCCGATCTCCAAACGTTTTCCTTTCTCCATGAGCACAATCCGCTCGATGGTGTTCTTCAGTTCACGAACATTACCCCTCCACAGATGATTCAACAAAAATTCCTCAGCTTCCGGAGACACATCTTTAAAGTCTTTCCCAAAACTATCATTAAATCTTTTTAGAAATAAACGTGTCAGAGGCATAATATCCTTTTTTCTCTCATGCAGGGGCAGCAGAATTATTTTAGCAACATTCAAACGATAGTAAAGATCTTCCCGGAATGTTCCCTCCTTCATGCACTTTTCAAGAGATTTGTTTGTCGCGGCGATGATACGGACATCCACTTTTTTCTTTTCCGTTCCTCCCACCGGATAAAACTCCCGTTCTTCCAGAAATCTCAGGAGCTTGACCTGCGCGTTTAACGCCAACTCACTGATCTCATCCAAAAACAGTGTGCCGCTTTCCGCCATCTCGCATTTGCCTTTTTGCCCTCGGGGAAGAGCGCCTGTAAAAGCACCTTTTTCGTAACCAAAAAGCTCGCTTTCCACGAGCTCCTTGCTGATGGCGCCGCAATTGATTGTAACGAAAGGCTTCCGTGAGCGAGCGCTTTGGTAATGAATGAACCTAGCTATCACTTCCTTCCCCGTGCCCGTTTCTCCTTCTATGAGTGCTGTGGTATCATAACTTCGGGCAATCATATCCGCCAGTTTTAGCGCCTGCTTCATCCCTTCGCTTTGCCCAATAATACTCTCGATATCAAATACCATCAATTGTTTGCGCAATTCCTTCACTTCCTTTTGGAGTTGCACATTTTCCAGGGCTTTCTCAATGATGACTTCCAATTCTTCTATGTCAAGAGGCTTAACCAAGTAATCATAAGCGCCCATCTTCATGGAAGTAATCACCGTTTTTATGTCTTCGAAGGCTGTCATCATAATCACGTTTACATCTGCATTTTGATTACGGATCATCTTCAAGGCTTCAATCCCGTCTATTCCCGGGAGTTTGATATCCAAGAGGACAAGATCGACATCATGCTTATTGAGGTACTGCAGACATGCTTCGGCGGTGCCAACAATGGTTGCGTTGTATTTTTCTGATAAAACATGAAAAAGAGATTTTTGTAATAGTTTATCGTCGTCAACGATGAGAATTTTATAGCGATACATCTTTCCCCCCGGACTTCTTCACCGGAAATCGCAGATAAAATATTGTTCCCTGGTTTTCCCGGCTCTTGACTTCGATAGTAGCGCTGTGTTGCTCTAGAATTCTATGAACAATTGACAATCCCAAACCGGTTCCTTCCTTTTTCGTGGTAAAAAAAGGATCAAATATCCGCTTGAGGCTCTTCTGCGGGATGCCTATACCACTGTCCTCAATCGCGATCAGTAAGGGATTGGATCCTCTCCGATAGGTATATCTTTCCATCCTACCTGCAATCTTGATGATGCCACCTCGCGGCATGGCTTCTGCTGCATTCAGCAAAAGATTAACGAATACTTGCTGAAGTTGATCGGCATTCATACATATGGGCGGAACATGATCAACTATTTCCATTTTGATTTCAATATGATGATCCTTCAGCTTTTGAGAGACGAGGGCTATCGAATTCTCCAATACATTCTCGATCTGTCCCTCTTCCAGCGATGCATTCAACTCTTTGGTATAGTCAAGGGTTCTTTTCATCACCATTTTGATGCGATCGATCCCTTCCAGAGCATCTCTCAATATTTGTTGAACATATGGATCATCGTTTATTTTCTTTGACAAGAGTTGCACATTAAAATTGATACTGGCCAGCGGATTTCTAATCTCATGGGCAATGCTGGCGGACATTTGACCCAGTGATGACAGGTTTTCCGTCCGTTGCAACATCGCTTCCGTTTTCTTGATCTCGGTCAAATCCTGGATAGTCATGATGGCGCCGGTAATATTACCTTGAGGTCCATGCAAAAGAGCCGAGGTCGCGCCAAAAACCTCCGCTATGCCGTCTTCTGCCGGTCTAATAATTTCTTCATATCGATAAGCCGTCTCATGGTCCAAAGTATCATTGACCATTTCCAGGATTCTGCCGGGCAAGACAACGGATATATTCCTGGACAGGTCTTTGCGCCTTTTCAATTTCAGGATTTCCTCAGCTTTGCGGTTGATCGTCCGGAAAGTCTTGCGTTTGTCAACGGTTATAATCCCATTAGGCATGCTTTCCAAGATGCCCTGAACTAAATTTCGCTCCTCAAGTATTTGTTCATAAAGCCGGGCATTTTCAATCAGCGTGGAGGAAAGGTTGGCAAATACCGTTAGGATCTTCTGATCCAAAGATGAAAACCCTGATTTGTTATTGCAGTCCACACGGATCACACCCAAAACGCGCTTGCTGCTGGTCAAAGGCGCATACAATTGCGACCTGACCCCCGGAAGGATTGCCGCATACCCTGTTTCCAGGCTTGTATCTTCAACCAGTACAGACCGGCCGGTCGCCGTCACAGAACCGCAAATACTCTGGCTGGCTGGAATTTTGATCAGATCGACGTTAATGCTTTCATAACCCTTAGACGCGGCAATACTGAAATACCTTCCGCTACCATCAATAAACATTAAGGCGCATGAGCTGCCATGAACGAGTTTCATCGCATTGTCGGCTACAACACCTAGAAGATTCTTATAACCTAAGGCTGAACTTGTTTTCTTACTGATTTCCTGCAGAACGACGAACTGTTTCATCTTTTTTGTATTCTGTTCATGAAGGCTTGCATTTTCCAGAATTATGCCGGCCATATTGGCAAAGTACGTAAACAACCTGATATCATTTCTGGACAGAATCATTTCCTGTTGTGTTCGGTCTCCTTCGATGATGCCAATGACTTCACTTTTAATTCTTAGCGGGGCCGCGATATTGGAAACTCTTTTCCATCGTTGATGCATTATCTTTTCAAAATCGCCGGATTGGGCGTACGCTTTCATATCTTTAACATATAGCGTCTTATTCGTTTTAACCGTGAGCGTTTCCAAACACTTGTCTCTATCCAAAACAATATAATGGGTTAAGGCGAACTTTTCTTCTTCTGGTTTGAAACCAATGACATACTTGGATTGCAGTTTATTTTCCACCCTGTTCACAAGCATAATTGTCGCCCGGGAAAATCCGAAAATTTTTTGAGCTTCGTGAAGAATGGTTTTGAGCAATTGATCCGTATTGGCTGACCGGTTTAATTTTTGGGTAATTTTATAAATGGACGATAGGATGCGACCTTTCTTATCCAGATTATCTTTTAAGTGTGAAATTTTATTAATCAATTTTTTGTCGGAGGTCATTAATTTTTATTTCACCTTTTACTGTTCTTGAAACAGCCGGTTTGTCGGAACATTTGATGAAACCCCGGCGGATGACTCCAATACTCTTTTTCAGTTTGGTCCTTTCTGCGATCATTTTAGTAAACGACCACCGACTTGGTGTCGGCCTTATCTCCTTCACCAAGACATGGCAGCGATATTTCGGAACCCAAACAAAATGGCATTCACAACGATACCTCGCATGAAACGACCGGTTGTAAACCTCCATCTATGCTTCCCGCCAACAAGGCGCTGCAAATGCCTGCCGCTCATCAACCATGTTTATTTATCCCAGATTTTCCATTAGAACATTTGTCGGTTCACGTTGCCCCGCGTGGCAGGCAGGTGGCATTGGCCCACAGGCCGCTGAACCAAGCCCGCTTCCTTCGCGGGACAGACAACAGCAGATGATTGTTACCGGCTCCGCCCTTCCAGGCGCCGCCGACAGCTAGGACCATCCCGTGCAGCGTGGAAAGGGTGTGCTTCACAGGCGTCCTCATCACGGCCTGACGAAAAAGACTCATCAGATTATACGCCAGCATGGCAAATGACAAAGCTGCCTCAGTCGCCCAGAATTCCCGCATATTGAAGGCATCCAGACCAAAATCGGCCTTCAACTCTTTGATCCGGTTTTCCGCATCGGCCCTCCCCCGGTAGATACGCCAGACTTCAACCGCCGGCAAGGCAAGGTCGGTGACCAATGCGCTGTATCGCCAACTTTTGGCCGCCGGGTCATCAGGAAACAGGCTGAGGCTCTTGCCGGGAGGCTCCCGGTCCGAGACAGACTGCCGGATGACGATGATCCGCCGCGCCTTTTTCCAGACGGCCGCCTGATACTCGATTTCCGCAATCTCAATCCCCTGCTTCAACGCCCACCAGTTTCTTGTCTGGTAGATCGCCCGCTGCAGGGGATGGGTCAGCTTCGCAGCAACGATGTAGGGTATATGCTTGAACTCCAGCGCCGAGAGAAAGGCATCGTCAAAAAATCCACTGTCGGCCCGCAAAAGCCCTACAGTCTTATCCGCCAGATGGGCAAGGGTGGATTCGAGAAATTGCAGAACATTGTTCGCACTGTGCACATTCCCGGGACGAAGCCAGAAGTTGGCAATCAGACGAAAATCGGCAATGAACGCCAACAACGGATGATGGCTCGCCCGGCCTGGCCGGGCAGGATTGTAGCCGCGGCAGGAACCCTGTTGTTGTCCGTTGCGGGTTACGACGGTCGAGTCAAAATCCAGGGTGACAAGCTTCATCTGTGGAAGATGACCAAACAACCAGCGATACATATTGCCTTGTACCCGCTCATTCGTCAGCATGTCAAATCGCTCGAAAAGTCGTATGATGGCCTTGAACTCGGCGGCACAGGACCACCCGAAAAGACGGCACAACACGTTGTCCAAACGCACGATCTCCGCATGGGAAAACCGGCAGGCCCCGCACCAGATCGATACAATGAACTGCTCAATAAGCTGGCATGGCGGATATCCCCGGTTTGATGAAGCCTCCGGAACGCCAAGCCGGGAAAACGCTTCCCGGAACTGTAAACGATCAAGCATCTGCTTCATCAAAGCCAGACCGCCCCAGGCCGTCACCTCCCTGTCTGAAAATCCGACGGTGAAACCATCACCCTGAAGCTGCTGCACGATCTACCCCTCCGTAACATGCTGTAATCAACACTCTATTTCTAATGGTTTCCATTAGAACATGTTCAAACTGCTCTCGCAACCAAAATCGATGTACGCTATCTAATATGACAAAAATCTGCTAATGGAAAATCTGGGTTTACTAAACATGTTGGGCCTTCGCCCCTTCATTGCGTCCCTGACTACGCCAAGGGATTAGCAGATATTTAATTAAACCATAATCACCAATGACTGTCAAAGCGTTGCTTTTACTTTCTGTTGCTGTGCTTTTTTTGAGGAACAGCAGTCGCATTATTAAAACAGGGTGCACGGTTTGTTTAAGACACCCCGCCCCGCGATCATACGATTGATCTGGTTCGTCCCTTCGAAGATCTGTGTCAGCTTGGCGTCGCGCATCAGCTTTTCCACAACGGCCCCTTTCATATATCCGGAACCGGCCATAATTTGAACGGCATCCGTGGTCACTTTCATGGCGGCGTCGGAGGCAAACAGCTTGGCCATCGCCGCTTCCGTGGAACAGCGGATGTTGTTGTCGAGCAGCCAGCCGACCTGCAGGTACATCGCACGGGAGGCCATCGTCAAAGCGTTCATATCGGCCAGCATGAAGCTGACGCCCTGAAAGTTGCCGATCGGCTGACCGAACTGAATCCGCGTGTTTGCATATTTCGCCGCTTCATCCAGCGCTTTCTGGGCTATGCCGGTACTGACGGCCGTGATATTTGCGCGCCCGCGGTCCAGGGCCATCATCGCCAGTTTGAATCCCTGACCCTCACCACCAATCAGGTTCTCTTTCGTCAGTTCCACATTCTCAAAAATTAGTTCCGCCACATTCACCGCCCGGTGGCCCATCTTGTCCTCAATCCGGCCTACCTTGATTCCTGGTGTACTGCGAGGCACAGCAAAACAGCAGATGCCTTTGGTCCCCATTTCCCGGTCGATGGTAGCAAAAAGACACAGCAGATCTGCATACACGCCATTGGTAATGTAACATTTCAACCCATTGATGATGTAACGGTCACCCTTTTTCTCGGCAAACGTCCGCATGACACCGGCATCTGAGCCTGCTTCCGGTTCCGTGAGACAGAAACATGCGCTGCGATAGCTTTCCGTCATTTTGCCAATAAACTTCTTTTTCTGCTCTTCGGTGGCCCCAATCATGATAGCACCTGTGGCCAAGTGCGAGATGCCTATCACTTGCGCAATGGCGCAGCATTCGTAATTCATTGCCTCGGTCACAAGGTAATGTTCGATAAAACTCATCCCTGTTCCGCCGTATTCTTTGGGAATGTTTGTGTACATCAATCCCAGTTTATGGGCTTTTTTCGCAATTTCTTCAGGATAAGTGCAGTCCCGATCATATTCTATGGCGACAGGCCGAATCTCTTTCGCAGCAAAGTCGCGCGCTATTTCTAAATATGCCTTCTGCTCTTTACTCAAACTGAAATCTATCATAGAAAAACTCCTTTCCTCTTTTTTATGTTGTTTTCTTGTTCATTTCTGCAAGTTTTCCACCAAAAACAAGAAGCTTGGATTGCCATCGAATCAATACCCAAACATACCTTTGTATCCACTCAGACGAATCAACACAAGCGCACAGAACATACCGATCCCGGCTTTGGCCATCCCTGTTGGGATGGCCAAAGCAATGAGGTCGCCAATAGAATCCCCTATGTCCATTGTAAATCTATAATGTGAAATACCTTTCGAATATAATTGCCGGAGCTTGCTGAAGGACTTGGCTCTCTCGGCTATAACAAAATCGGTCATGTTCAACAAAATTTCTCAAGCTGCATGATTCATACAATCTATCCTTGAACCGCACTGTGGCTCACACAACGATGCGGACGCCTCAAACAGAATCCCCGCATAAAAATGCGCGTAGTGTGCCAAATTGCGCGGGCAGGAAAAGTTCATCCCTTCATAAACAATTTACTATTGAACTTTGCCATTCCTTTGCCTTTACTACGCGGCGCTTGAGGCATATTCCCGCTAGTGTAGTGTTACAATAAAATCTTTACAATGATCACGGTCTGTGCTATTGC
>ERZ795049.4010-NODE-4010-length-15015-cov-7.239706_pt1 | contig 15015 bp, 7 predicted proteins | sample MGYA00375133_ERZ795049 | MGnify/ENA primary metagenome ERZ795049 (study PRJEB30178, sample SAMN05720147) | activated sludge metagenome | isolation source: anaerobic digester from wastewater treatment plant | place: Japan | collected 2015-04-20 ...
ATTTGGAGATAGATTTCAGCAATGGTTTTTCCGTAATGACGGGTGAAACAGGAGCGGGAAAATCTATCATTATGGGAGCCTTGTCGCTTGTACTCGGACAGCGCGCCGATGCCAAATCCATTCAGGAAGGTTACACAAAATGCGTGGTAGAAACAACTTTCGATTTGTCGTTCTACCATTTGGAAGAATTCTTTGAAGAAGCTGATATTGATTTTGAAAAACAGTGCATTATTCGCAGAGAAGTACACGCAAACAGTAAATCGCGGGCTTTTATTAACGACACACCTGTAACTTTACAACAATTAAAATCGCTGACCGAAAAGCTCATTGATATTCATTCGCAACACGAAAGCCTTTTGCTTAGCGAAAGTTCTTTCCAACTCGACATTGTCGATTCAGTAGCCGCCACAAAATCAGAACTTGCACATTATCAGGAAGTTTATAAACAATTTAAAGACACTAAAAAAGCATACGAAGAACTTTCTGCCAAAGCTGAACAATGGAAATCGGAACGCGATTACGACCAGTTTCAATTCAATCAATTGAACGAAGCAGGACTGTCGGAAAATGAGCAAACCGAATTGGAAACGGAGTTGGATTTACTGAACCATACCGAAGAGGTAAAAACCGAACTTTCTGCCATTGTTACTTACCTCGACGGCGACGAAACGGGCATACAACCACAACTGACCAAAGCATTGCAGGCAGTCAATCGCATTGATAAATTTCTGCCTGCCGAAACACACGCACACGACCGAATAGAATCGGCTTTAATCGACCTGAAAGATTTGACCAAAGAATTGTCGGAAAAACTTTACGACACCGATTTTAATCCCGAACGCAAACAGTTCGTAGAAGACAGACTCAATACCATTTATACGTTACAGCAAAAACATCACGTTGCAACCATTACCGAATTATTGGAACTGTATCACAATTTAGAAGAAAAATTGCTGCAAATAGAAGCCTTCGATAACGAATTGGGGGAATTGCAAAAACAGATTGACAAATTGCTGCAACAATTGAATGAAGCAGCCGACCAACTTACGCAAAAACGCAAAAATGTTTTAACATTCATCGAACAAGAACTGATTGACAAACTGACTTCATTGGGAATATCAAATGCCCGCATTTTGGTTGAACTGACACCAACAGAAAACTTTCTTCCTTTTGGCAAAGACCACGTTGATTTTCTATTTGCCGCCAACAAAAATGCGACACCTCAACCCATAGCAAACGTAGCCTCCGGTGGTGAAATGTCGCGACTGATGCTCAGTATCAAATCGTTGCTTATCAACACATCGGGATTGCCTACCATTATCTTTGATGAAATAGACACCGGCGTTTCGGGCGAAATTGCTCACAAAATGGGCGAAATTATGCGTCAAATAAGCAACAACACGCAAGTAATTGCCATTACACATTTACCGCAAATTGCCGCCAAAGGCACCGCCCATTACAAGGTATTCAAGCAAGATAACGAAAAAACTACTCAAACACACATCGTACTGTTGAAACCGCAAGAAAGACTATTGGAAATAGCCGAAATGCTGAGCGGAAAAAATCCGTCACAAGCTGCTATCAACAACGCTGCCGAACTGATTAAAAATTCCAAGCAATAAATCACGTAAAGCCGCAAATTTTTATATTTGCGGCTTTTTTTACACGTCATATTACGTTTCTGCATATTTTTTAGCAACACCCTGATTACAAAAATTACGTACAGACGCGATTAATCGCGTCTGTACTACAACAAAAATTACCAGCCGGCTACCACGTACAGACGTTGCGCGCAACGTCTCTACCACGTGCCACATCGGCTACTGATATATGAAAAAAATTATCTGCATATTCTATTTTATGTCAGCCTTTTCTAATACAGACGCTATTAATCGCGTCTCTACAACAAAAATTACCAGCCGGCCGTCACATACAGACGTTGCGCGCAACGTCTCTACCACGTGCCGCTTCGGCTACTGATGTATGAAAAAAAATTATCTGCATATTCTATTTTTTTTATGTCAGCCTTTTCTACTTCGCTCGTCCCTCGCTTGTAGTGAAGGCTGACATACCTTAGCTTAGGTAACGCATAAACTAAAAAAAGACAAGACGCAAACCGAGGTCGGAGCTCCTGAGGGCCGGATTGAAGTAGCGCCGATACGACACTCGGCAGCCCCTCGCAATGTAGGCCCAACTACCACCCCGAAAAACACGGAAATAACCGGAAGCAGCTCCAGTAGGATTGGTTTGAGCACTGCTGCCATAGTTGCCATACCGGTCGCTGCACCATTCACATACATTACCGCTCATATCGTATATGCCCAACTCGTTGGCTTGCTTGGTACCTACGGCATGAGTTTTGCTCCCGCCATTGTCATAGTACCACGCCACGTTACCTATCGTATTGCTGCCACTATATTTGTAGCCTGTACTTTCGTTGCCACCACGGGCGGCATATTCCCATTCCGCCTCAGTGGGCAAACGAAAGGTTTTGCCCGTCAGTTGATTCAGTTTGGTAAGAAACGTTTGGCAGTCGTCCCAACTGACTTGTTCCACCGGTAAAACAGGATCTTTAAAATAAGACGGATTACTACCCATTACCGCCTGCCACAAAGCCTGCGTTACTTCCGTTTCGCCTATCGTAAAAGCACTCAATGTTACTTGGTGTACAGGACTTTCGTCGCCATAAGCATCTGCATCATAATTTTGTCCGTTGGGATCCGTACTTTGTGCCCCCATCTGAAACGTACCGCCGGCTACCGGAAGCATCTTAAAAGTAACACCATTTACCGTATAGGTTTTGCTGCCACCACCGCCGGAACCTGTCCCTGCACGATTGACGGTTAATTTTACCGACACACCACTTATGGCAAACAATACTTCTGCCACATCGGCAGTTGTAGAAGTGTTGGCTGCCACCGTTACGGTTACATACGCATCACCGGTACCCGATGCAGGCGACAAAGTCAGCCAAGTTTGGTTGGCAGTTGCCGTCCAAGCTGCTGTAGAAGTTACCTGCACCTGAAACGTTTCACCTGCAGCAGACACATCTTTGGAAACAAGAGATATCGAAATCATCCCTTCTTTTTCGCACGCGGTAAACAATACCGCCAAGCAGCACACGGCTGCAAAAAAAGTAAACTTTTTCATAAAAAATTTGGTTTTGGGTAGAAAGGTTATTCATTGCCTTTCTACGGTTAATAAGAAAATTTTTATTTCATTTAGGAATTGCAAAGATAATTATTCTTTATAAGAAACAACAAAAATAGTTCACAAAAAAACAGCTGTAAAATTATTAAACACTTACTTTACAAAATTTCCAACTTCTTAACTCAAACTTTGCTTGTAATGAAATATTTTGTACATTTGCACATACTAAAAAGTAGAACGGTTTGCCGCTGCATGGTTTCATGGAGAGGAAAGTCCGGGCAACACAGAGCACCATTCTTCTTAACGGGAAGTGGGCTGCGAAGTTCAAGTAGCGTAACAGAAAATAACCGCCCCGATTCGTCGAGGTAAGGGTGAAAAGGCAGGGTAAGAGCCTACCGTGGTTGTGGCGACACATTCCAGCCGTACGTCTAATGGGTTGAAAGATCATGTATATCAGCGCAGTAGGATTGCTCGTAACCCCACCGATATGGTTGCCTTCCGTAAGACGCGATTAATCGCGTCTCTACTTTTTCATTATGTTTCGTGCAATACAAAACGTTTGTAATACGAAATCAGTAAAGTTGTCAGAGGCAAAGCGATGATAAGTCCCACAAATCCCAACAACGCGCCCCAAACAGAAAGTGACAGTAAAATAACGGCAGGATTCAATCCCATTGCTTTCCCCATTATTTTAGGCACAAGAAAAAAATCTTGAATAACCTGTACAACAACAAAAACGAGTAACACACCCAAAATCAGCCACCAGAAACTCTGTCCCGTTTCGGCGGATTTGAGCAATGTCAAAAACACCACAGGAACAATACCTATCGTTTGCAGATAAGGCACCAAATTGAGCAATCCAATAAACAGACCGCACACAATAGCCAACGGCAGTCCGATAATGCTGAAGCCAATAGAAAACAACACCCCGACAATGAAAGCGACTAACGATTGCCCACGGAAATAACTGTTCATGCCTGCTTCCAAATCGGAAAGAATGTCTTTTGCCAACGCGCGATATTGATGGGGAATGAGGTCAACAAAACCGGAAGTTATTTTTTCGTAATCGATTAAAATAAATACCATGTAAAGAAACACAATTAGCAAAACAAACAGTCCGACTATGAAACTCCATGTTTCCGACAACACATTCCAAATTTGTGGCATCACTTTCTCGACTACATTTTCCACATTTTGCCAACTGAGCAAATCATTGAAATCAACGCCCTCCAAATAGCTGCACACATAAGCCACCCAACCTTCAAGTGAAAGATTTTGGTAAGTACTGTTAGACAAATAATTGGAAACCAAAACACTCATTTTTGCCACTTCCTTACCTATCATTGGCACTAATAACCACGCCAATCCTACAAGAACCGCCACTACAAACAATAACACTAAGACAATGGACAAAGCACGATTGCGCAGTTTCATTTTATATTGAACAAAACGCACCAACGGATACAACATATACGCTATCAGCCAACCAACCAAAAACGGCAATAGCACTCCACTCAACTTTTTCACTAAGAAAAATACGAGTACCGCACCAAGCAGCCATAATGTCAAACGCACCACCCTATCAAGCGTGTACGGTTTGCGAGAAAAAGGAGATTCCATATAAATTAAAAATCAAAAAACAGATACAAGAATTTTATTTTATCAAATTGATTTACAATAAGTTACTTGCTAATTCTGACAGATAACTGCGCTCACCTTTCAATAGGTTTACATGCGCAAAAATATCTTGTCCTCTCATTCGGTCAATCATGTACACCATTCCATTGGAGTACGTATCCAAATAAGGCGAGTCTATTTGATGCACATCGCCCGTGAACACTATTTTGGTACCTTCGCCCGCTCGTGTAACAATGGTCTTTACTTCGTGGGGAGTGAGATTTTGTGCCTCGTCAATAATAAAATAGGTTTCGCTCAAACTGCGTCCGCGGATGTAAGCCAACGCCTCTATAACCAATTGGTCATTTCTTTGCAAATCGTCTATCATACGTACTTCTTTTCCTTGATAGGAAAGATTATGGCGTATCACATTCAAATTGTCGAAAAGTGGCTGCATATAAGGCGCAACTTTTTCTTTTGCATCACCGGGGAGCGCACCCAAATCCTTATTAGCCAACGCTACCACCGGACGCGCCAACAAAATTTGTTTGTAATCTTCACTTTTTTGGAGAGCTGCCGCCAACGCCAGTAACGTTTTTCCCGTACCCGAACGTCCTGTAAGAGCCACCAATTTCACATCATCGTCAAGCAAAAGATTCATAGCAAACGACTGTTCCGCATTGCGCGGCTCAATACCGTAACAGCGGCTTTTTTCAATTCTCTTCACTTTGCCCGACGCTGCCACATAACGCGCTAACACACTGGAGCGTACACTTTTCATCACAAAACAATCGTTGGGCTCTACATCTGAAAAAAACGGAAATTCGGATAAATCGATACCTTCATTTGAACTGTAAAGGCGGTCAATTAAATCAGGGTCAATATTTTCAAAAATCGTTTCCGACTTATTAAAAACTTCAATGTTCATCACCTTGTCGTTGATGTAGTCCTCCGCCGTCAAACCAATAGAGCGGGCTTTAATGCGCATATTGATGTCTTTCGTCACCAATATGGTCTTCATGTCGTGCGTAGTATTTTGAAGTTCGAGCGTAGTACCCAATATCAAATGGTCAATTGTTCTTTCCACAAACGCCTTTTGCAACGAGTCAGGATATTGATATTTCGGTACAATAAAAAGTTTGCCTCTCTCTCCGCCCAAATCAACACCGGTTTCAAACGAACTGTTATCATCCATCAAATCGTCCAGTTCTCGAATAAATTGACGAGCATTGAAATTGACTTGGTCGTTCCCTTTTTTAAATCTATCCAACTCTTCAAAGACGACAAGTGGCAAATAGATATCATTTTCTTCAAAATTGTAGATACATTTGTAATCGTGCAAGATAACATTGGTATCCAAAACGAATTGTTTTTTTGTTCCCATATTTCTTGTTTTTTAGATGGAACAAATATACAAAAATATTAACTTTGTAACGCATTTCAACCAATATTTTTTTTCATTTCATAAAAATAAATGAATTACCAAGAAACTATCGCCTATCTGTACGGCACTGCGCCCATGTTTCAGCAACACGGAAAATCGGCATACAAGGCGAATTTAGATAACACTCTGCTTTTAGATGCGCATTTCAATCATCCGCATAAACAGTTCAAAAGCCTTCATATAGCCGGCACCAACGGCAAAGGCTCTACATCGCACCTATTGGCTGCCACACTTCAAGCCGCAGGATACACAGTCGGACTCTACACCTCGCCTCACCTCAAAGATTTCCGTGAACGCATCCGCATCAACGGCGAAATGATTCCCGAACAGGAAGTTATCGATTTTATAACGGCAAACAGACCTCTGATAGAGCGTATCCATCCGTCGTTTTTTGAAATTACTACGATGCTTGCATTCTGCTATTTCGCTGCTCAAAAAGTGGATGTTGCCGTGGTGGAAGTCGGTTTGGGCGGACGTCTGGACTGCACCAACATCATTGCGCCAGAACTGTGCGTTATTACCAATATTTCGCTCGACCACACCGATATTCTTGGTAACACGTTAAAAGAAATAGCGACAGAAAAAGCCGGCATCATCAAGCACGGCACACCCGTTATTATTGGTGAAAATCAACCCGAAACGCACTCTATTTTCACCGCTACCGCCGCCAAACACCATGCGCCTATCCGTTTTGCTGAAGATGAAATATTTGCAACTATTCCCGAAACGGATTTACAAGGCGATTACCAACTCAAAAACAGACGTACAGCCCTTACCGCTTTGCGTGTACTCAACGAAAACGGTTGGAATATACCCGAAACAGCTATCCACAAAGGATTTGCAAACGTGGTAAAACTGACACACCTGCAAGGTCGTTGGCAGACGTTGGACGAACATCCAACCATTATTTGCGACACGGGGCACAACGAAAACGGCATCCGTTGGGTCTGCGAACAGTTGCAACGCCAACGTTACAACCGTTTGCATATCGTATTTGGCATGGTAAACGACAAAAAAATTGACAACGTCCTAGCTTTAATGCCGAAAATGGCTACTTATTACTTTACCAACGCTAATATTCCCAGATCGTTAAATGCCAAAACGCTTCAAAATAAAGCTTTAATGTACGGTCTGAAAGGAAATGCCTATGCCTCGGTACACGAAGCATTAAATGCTGCTAAAGCCGCCGCCACGCCGGACGACTTTATCTTCATTGGCGGTAGCAATTACATCATTGGAGAAATTTTGTAAAAAATAAAAGTCGTCAGAATTGACGACTTTTTGTAATAAACATAACTATTAAGTTACTGTTACTGTGCCACTTTATACAATTTTTCGTTAATACGCACCAACAGTACTTGCGGGCTTCCATTAGCCAACATCAGTTCGTTGTTACCAACCGCCACCGGCTCTGACAGCAATTTTTGCCCCATAAGCGAAAATACTTCTACATTGCCCGCTTCAGTAGCCGTGATATGCAATCGACCATCGGCACAAAAAACATTTTTAGCACCGGCAATGGCATCATCTACTGCTGTTGACGTGTCGCTCAATTTATAAGCTGCCATACCACTCGTTGGAACATACTCATAAATATAAACTCCATCTGCTTTGACCACGGCTTGAAAACTAACCGTGCAAAAACTAGTATAACCATGCCCCAAGTCTTCGGTATGGGTATACACCACACTAACATTAGCAGGATCTGTAATATCGTAAATTTTAAAAGCACCAGAATACATTTCACCTTCCACTAAAGAAGGAGTCCAGCCTTGCACTAAATAGTCCCGTCCTTTATAGGTAAACAAGTCACCACCAAGCTGTATAGGTAGGACTGCTCCACTTACTGGTTTATCTTTCGTAATAAAGCGATTGAGATTGTCATAAACATAATCGCCATGATTCATATCTATGTAAGTGGTAAATCCTTGTTTCATTGTAACCGCCACCAAATCCTTTGTTAATGGCATTACAGACGTTTCCCTTGTTGTATAAGTAACTGCCAAATCTGTTATGGTGACTGTTTTAGTTTCTGTAACCACCTTGTTCGTAATCGTATAACGACGAATTTGTTTGTCATTGGCAACAAATGTAAACACATACGCCGTACTATTAAAATCACCCATAACAGCGGGCAACGCTAGTTTATAAGTTGGTCCTAAAGAAATTTTAGTGTATTGTCCATTCGGTTCACGAATTGATAAATCGAAGGAGGAAGCACCTTCAGTCCCAACCGTAGCAATATGATTAGCATCATCCGCCAAAGTCACGTTGTCACCGCTAGGGGAGACAAATGATTCAAGGAAATCTCCATTAGAGGTACTATAACAATGAATCATAGCGTTATGCCCCCAAGCAGAAGCCACATTATCAGACAAAAAGATGGTGTCATTAGCTACCGCAATCGTACGTTGAGAGGATGTGTCTGTAATTTTAACACGTTCCGCAGCATTGTTGGCTGCACGACTTCTTTCCCACAGTTTGGTTACAGTAATAGTAGCATTAAGCACACATGTTGAGGTCAACAAAAAAGAAAATAGAACTATTTTTTTCATAAGGATTTAATTGAATAACTAACCATAAAAAAGGAACGCTTTAAGGTGTCCTTTTTTTTAAAAATTATTTATTGAGACGCTTACGTATACCGTATACAAAAGAAAGAGCCAGTAACACAGACATTCCTCCACCTATAGGAGCATCTTCGTCAGGAAATGGTTCTTCAGGCTCTTCAGGAAGATCTTTACGTGAAATTGTACCAGGTGCATCTGGAATTTCTTGGAAAGGCTCACCAACCTGACTTGTTTTAGTAGTTTCACTAACCAAACGACGTGAATTCACCGCCGTTAAAGCACCCATTTGCATCTGTTGACGTTGTTGTACTATATTCGATTTAGGAGCTATAGATGAACTCGAATTAGCACCACTGGTTACTAATGCTGCATTAGAACCTGATGAGGCATGAATAACTAAGTTATTAGGATAGTTGGATGCCTTTACGGCTGCTGGCGTATTAAGAGCCACGGCTGCAGAATTAGCGACCATGTCCTCTTGACTAGCACCTGCATTAGTAACAGCGTACGATGACGTAGGAACATATTGATGAATGGTAGCTGCTGGGGCGATAGATACACCAGACTTACTCGAATTGTCTGTTAATTTAGTATTAAAATAAACCAATGCGACAATACTGGTAGTCAACAATCCAACAGTAACCAGTACATTTTTAAGTATCTCCTTATTATTCATAATTGTGTGATGTATTGTAATTCGTGTGTGTGTCTTTATTATAACAGGTTAAGGGTTCAAAATCGTTTAGCGTTTAGCGTGTAATGTTTAGTGTTTAGTGTAATTCGTTTAGCGTTTAGCGTGTAATGAATTATTAGGTTAATGGTTAATGGTTAATGATTAAAGGTTAATAATGAAAATCGTTTAGCGTTTAGCGAAACTCCATTAACCCTTCACCTTTTTCACCCTTCACCCATAACCTATCTATAATCTATAATCTATATTTTCAACTGGCAAAAGGTGTCGCCACTAAAGCAATTTTGCCTCTGGTGCCGCTATCGCAGCACCAGAGCAAAATGAATTATCGTATAACCGTTTTTAAGGTATAATTACGAGCTGGCGTTATTACCGTGATTGTATAAACACCGTCTACAGGCAACTCAAAGGTTGTGTTATCAGCACCAGTTAATGTGCGAGTAGCGATAGTGCGACCAACGGCATCCATCACCATCACGGTACCTTCAGCCGGTAATTGTTCTACACGTACTTCGTGACGCTCGGTGATAGCACGAGGCATCAACGCATCATCTTCGGTTGGGTTAACAGGCGTTACTACTTCAGCCGCACGTTGAATACTAATAGCAAATTCTTTATTTTCCTGAACTCGTTTTAAATTAGTATTTGTATAATCGCTATACAATAAATCTGCAACAACTGAACCATTACGCAATAAATAAACATGTTCTAATTCTTCGAGGTTACTACGAGAACGATCAATACTGAATGTATAGCGAGCATAGGATGTTGGCATGTAGAATGCTACAGGAACCGTGCTCTTAGCCTCTTCATAATTGATAGCATTAAATGCCAACGGTGTATTATCGCCACCGAATGAATAGAAATATGGCAGTTTTGCGTAACTACCCTTCCATTTCAACAAGTCAGCACCCACTTCATAAGAATTTGTATGATAATTATCTAACAGAATCGTTGTACGATCGGTTTCTGTTCCTACCGTCAAATTCAATGCCACGGCATTTGTTTCGTTGGTGCGGTTAGCACTAGCAGCCACTAAACTTGGTGATGAATCACGACTAGTCGTAGCAAAGGTCAATGTACCTGTAGCTTGAGCCTGTACAAAGAACGCTATAAACGGATCAAGTTGGGTATTAGAAGCTAACTCTTGAGTATAACCAATATTATTTGAATTTGGTATGGTTACATAAATGTTGCTAGTTTGAAGTCGTGTCCACGTATTTTCATTATAACCACCTGAATTTCTCATATAGTAGCCACCTAACTCTACAGTACCGTTGTTCACACCGTCGTTGCCTGAAGAGGCACTCGTAAAGTAGGATATGTAAGGGTTACCCACTAAGTTCCAACCTACGTTATTATAACCAAGTGCACCCGTTGAAGCTTGTAACTCACCATATTGTGTAACATCTAGCGCTTTTGCTGTATTTTTCTCCGTGAAAGTAGCATCTGCTACCATTGGGAAGCGAATGTACTTTTTAATATCAGAAGAGATAGCAATGGTATAACCTCGCCCAGCTTCAAGGATTGCATTATAAGGCAAGTCTTTCCAGTTACTTGATAAACCACGATTAATAATACGTTGTTCTCCGTCGTAATACTGAATAACCCACGTAGTCCCATACACACCCAATGATTTACCATTCATTTCGGTAATTTTGCTCACTTCACAGTTATATGGTAACGTAAAGAAATAGCGTTTATCATTACCTATCAGTTTATCGTGATAGATACGAGGATTCTTCATCAATAAATTACCTTCGACATAAGCAGCACCTACGGCATCACCTTGAGCACGTATTGACAAATCTTGTACCGAATAATCTAAACCATCAGGTACAACCAAACGACCTCCGTTATAAACAAATACAGAACGTACAGAATCGCGATCATCGGTTAAATTTGATTTAGTCAAAATACCGCCATTCATAACAACGACGTCACATGTACGACACGTATCCTTAGATAATTGAGTAAAACGAAGATCCTTGGTTGTTAAATTCTCACCATTCATGACCAAGATAGGCACACGGTATTGTGTACTCATAACCTCCACGGTATCAAGTGCTGCAATTTCTGCTGCGTCATCAGTTGGATCAAGGTTCATAACATATGCTTTTGAGCGTTCTGTAGGAGGAACATCGCGCGAATCGTAATAACGCTCCACAGAAATTTTCAAATTATAGCAACGTAACGAATCTTGGAATGTTTCGGTTGGATTCAAGAATGAACCTACCCAATCACCAGGACGTCCAGAAGCCGCCGTGAAGGTTACCAAATTATCGTCCATACGTTCAAATGAAGCATAGTAACCATCGTAATTGAACGTAGATACTTCACCAAAGTGAAGACACGTAATTTCTTGTTCTGTCAATTCTCCAACACCACCTTTAGGGACTATCAGACCTTCCCATTCCGTGCACAAAGTAGCAAAATCTTCTGTATTTTGTTCAAGGGCATTTAAACCATCTACCACGGTATTTTTACGAATTAACAAGTGACGGTTAGTGGACAACCCTGCCGTCTCCTTAGTCAAATAATTCGTACCATCCAGGCATGCCCAACCTGGAGCATCCATACCTGTGATTGTACTAGTAGGTTTGATTTTGCGACCAATAACAGAGTCACCATTAATAGCACCAATAAGGTCAATATGCTCCCAAGTACCATCAACTGCTTTACGTTGCAAGGTATATACCTTATCACCAGCAGTTGAAATCTTAGCATTAAGATTTCCGTACGTGCCATTAATAAATAAGTTACGCGACGCATCACCATAAACCGCTTCTGCTGTGGTTTTATCAACAGGGTACCAACCTTCATGCTCCCAACCAGTAGAACCTGAAACGCAATCAATTACCTGCTTATCTAGTGTTTGACCTGTTGTGGTGAATAGAATAATTTCTTTACCAGGAGCAAGCGATTTTAACGTATCCAAAGCGATAATATCTGTCGGATTAAAAAGAGCAGCTTTAGTGCCTGTTAAATTTCCAACTTTTTGACCAGCAATACGGATACCTCTTAATGAGATAGTATCATTGGTACCATTATAAAGACCTAACAATTTAGTATTTTGAGCTGCCTCAAAGTATTTTGAGAAGAATAGGTCATTAGCTTGACGACCACTACCTTGATGTTCAACCTCTTGCGATAATACAATATTAGGAGTTCCCTCCAAATCGGTATGCAGTGTAAAACCACTCGCATCAGGGTTCACTTCTACAATGTCAATACTTGGTACGTTACCTACCAAGGTAATAGTCACCGTTTTTGTTTCACAATCGCTGGTATAAGTTAAATCAATATAAGCAATATTGGTTTGTGGTTTTACAGGATTGTACGTTACACCAATAGAACCAGCTCCATTACCATCGAGCTCAATAGTAGCTGATGGATCCAATGTAAAGGCAGCTGTTTCACCACGCAAAGCAATCGAAACAGTAGCGCTTGGCGGCATATTAGCACCAGTAAGGTTTATGGTTGTATCCGTGTAGGTTGCTGCACGGTTAGCTTCTGCCATCGTTTCCCACAATGTAGGCGATGCCGTCAACACTGGTAAACCAACCGCTGCAGAAGTTGTTATATTACGTACTTCGGATACACAACCACCATTTGTAATTTGATAATGGAAGGTAGTGGAAGCTGACAATCCTGAAATTGTTTTAGACGTTTCAGTACCTAATGTAGTGGTTTGGTCGTAAGGTTGAGGTCCACAAGCTGGTGTCCCAGTAATATCATTCCACACACGCAAGCTAGCACCCGATAATGGCTCGCTCCAAGCAAATGTGATACTACTTTGAGTAGAACTTTGCGTTGTAAACAGTGCCGACGTACATACCGTACCACATAAATCAATGGTATCTGAAAGAACAATACCATCGTTGGTTTTAAAATATAATTGTGCAGCGTGTGCCAAACCCGTTAATGGTTTATACGACACTGTATAAACAGTATCAATACGACCATTGGTAAGTTCTGCCGAAGTCCAATCAACACTAAATGCCGTACGGCCGTCTCCTATAATCACAGGAACAATAGAGGTACCAGAGCAGTTACGAGCAGCTACCGTGTGACCTGTAGAAGTGGCAGTACCACCTACAGCTACCTCCAAATCAGCTGCCGAAATACAGGCATCCAGATCAGCTGGATCTACCGTAATCATTGGCGTACATACCGGAGAACTATAGTAAGTAGTAGTTCCAGCTACGCGACGATACAACGAACCAGTTGAATTCGCTGATGTAGCATAAGTTCTCCAAGCCGTACCGCCAGAATAATATGAAAAACAACGAGCAGCAGTTGAACCTGAACCTTTTAGCTGTATTTGATCATAATTACCAGCTTCTTTAAAGCCAATAGTTAAATTTTTAGTCGCAGCACTTAAACCAGCATTTTTGGTATCAGCACCAGTGATATAAGCATAGCTGCTAACCGCCTCATTATAAACAGAATATGTATCTGTACCTGTATTAGTAAATGTCCAAATAATAGAGGCATCAGGATTAGAAATGGTATTACTAGAAATTGTTACATCTGATGCACCCATCTCACCACCAGAAACGGTATTTTTCATGGCTTTTGTACCACTTACAATTACATAATCACCGCTCCAATCACTTGGTGTAGACGTCACTTTGACAAAGTCTGTAGCTGTACCTCCACCTTCAGTATCTGTAATTTTCCACAACGCATAAAGCGTTGCATCGGCAGAAATCGTATAAGGGAATGTTACTAACGTTGGTGAAGTGGTGGTACCTTGAGCAGCGGTTTGAGTAGTAGTCCAGCCCACAAATACGGCTTCAGAACAAGCCGTTGTCAATGGAGTTGACTCGAGACCATAATCGGCATAATTAGCGTTCGGTTCAGTGGCTTTACGATCGTTCACAACTGCTGTTGAATAGACAGTTTTTGTGAGAATTTCAGCTCCTTCGTTCTTAAACGTGAGCGTATAAGTAGGTGCAGCAGAATATTGTGCCACCAATGTGACATCGGCTGTTGGTGTATATGAATCACCTGCTCCACCCACGCGTGTAGTGCCATCGTACCAACCTGCAAATACATACGCCGACGTGTTTGGAGTAACCGCTGGTAACGTTGTACTAGTTCCATTACTACAACCCGACACCCAAACATTAGGTGTACCAGTGCCTGCGCCATATTGGTAATTCACCGTGTAAGCCTCACCAGGATAAGTAGTTACACTAGCTATTGGAGAGGAGCAAATAGTAATATCCGCATCAGGATCACCAATAGCTTCTACAGTAAATACATAGTTAGAACAATTAGTAAGACCTGTAATAGTTTGCGAATAACTTGCAGCACCAGTTGCTGCCACAGAAACTACAGTTGGATCGGCTGACGAAGAAGCTAATTTATAAGTCAATTCGTAAGCTGTAGCTTTTTCAACACCACCATCTTTTACCGAAGGCCACGAAACGGTAACACTTTGGTCGGCACTACTTGTTGTAACGGTAGGTTTTACCAAGTTAATATCACAACAAGCTGGTGACAAGGTGTAAGTGCCACTACCAATAACCACAGAA
>ERZ795049.4017-NODE-4017-length-14992-cov-5.287340_pt1 | contig 14992 bp, 20 predicted proteins | sample MGYA00375133_ERZ795049 | MGnify/ENA primary metagenome ERZ795049 (study PRJEB30178, sample SAMN05720147) | activated sludge metagenome | isolation source: anaerobic digester from wastewater treatment plant | place: Japan | collected 2015-04-20 ...
CTTATGGTGCCGAAGCCGGGATTTGAACCCGGACAGGCGTACGCCCACTAGACCCCCATTCGACGGAAACCAGTAGCGTTTCAAAGCGTTTGCTCTCCTGGCCATTCCCGCAGTTAAGCAGCAATAGGCAGGCGATGGCTACCCCCAGGCAAGTTAGAACCCTAGAAAATGATTTCAAGATGAAAGCTCACCGATTATTTGTGGAGCGGCATCCGCTCCTTGTTGCTAGTCAGGCGCCTACTGACCATTTCGTCCAAAGATGTTATTAAAGGAAGTCATGGCTGTCAACGCGAATTTGCCGATCGAATCGCCTCACATTAAATGTTACCGAAGGTTGGGTTGACAAAGGATCATTGACTCATAATTCGATGTTACCGAACATCGGCTTCCACAAGGGAGGGATAATTATGAGTCCACAGTCCAAGCGAGAGTATCTGGAGGCAGTCCATCTTCGATACAAAAATGCCTCCCGCCCAGAAAAAACCGCCATCTTGGATGAATTCTGCATCAATTATGGTTGTCACCGTAAACATGCCATCCGGGTCCTGAAAAGGTTCAAACGTTTCACCAAGCCCAGGCCCAAGAAAAGAGGTAAACCTCCAATCTATCAGAACGCGGCTGTCATCAGCCCTCTCAAAGAAATCTGGGTCGCGGCGAATCTGCCCTGCTCAAAACGCCTCAAGGCCATACTGCCGATCTGGCTGCCTGGATATGTCGAATCCTTCGGAGAACTCTCTGAAGAGGTTACACGGGCCTTGCTGAACATCTCTGCTCCGACCATAGACCGGATCCTTGCGCCTGTCCGAATCCATTACACAAAACGGGGCCGAAGCACCACAAAGCCAGGAACTCTCTTACGAAAACAAATCCCTATCAAAACCAACCAATGGGACGAATCACGCCCAGGTTTTCTCGAAGCCGATTCGGTTGCTCATTGCGGCGATTCCACACAAGGAATGTATGTCAACACCATTGACTTTGTAGATATCGCCACCGGCTGGACAGAACAACGCGCCGTCTGGGGAAAAGGCGAAGCAGGAGTGCTGGAGCACATCAAAAGCATCGAAAAACCCTCCCGTTCCCCGTCCTCGGCTTCGATTGCGATAACGGGGGTGAGTTCCTCAACCAACACCTCTTAAGGCACTTTACCCAAAGAAAAGAACCCATCCAGTTCACCAGGAGCAGGGCCTATCACAAAGACGACAACGCTCACATCGAACAGAAAAACTGGACCCACGTCAGGCAATGGCTTGGCTACGATCGTTTAGATAGAAAAAATCTCGTACCCCTTCTCAACAATCTCTATACCCAGGAATGGAGACTCTTCCACAACTTCTTCTGCCCTTCAGTAAAGCTCCTCGCCAAGGAAAGGGTCGGATCGAAAACCATCAAACGCCATGACTCTCCCAAAACCCCTTACCAGAGAATTATGGAATCTCCCCATATCCCGGAAGCTGTCAAACGCTCCCTCTCCAAAAAACTTGAAACGCTGAACCCCTTTCTGTTAAGGAAAACCATGGATAAGAAAATGAAAAAAATCTTCTCCATAAATAACAGCCCTCGGTAACATCTTTTATGAGGCATCGTTATCCTAACCAGAGCACCCTTCGGTAACATTTTTCAATGAGGCAACAGGCGATAACAAAACCCTCGATGATTCACGGAGCGTTCATCAGCATGCGGGTTTCGCGGATGGCCTCGGGACTCCCCACGAGCATCAGGATGTCGCCGACGGCCAGCGTGGTGGACCCGTGCGGCACGATGACGTCGCCACCGCGGCGGATGCCCATGATCAGCGCATTGCCCGGCAGTCTGACCTCGCCAAGCGGCTTGTCCTGATAACGGGAGTCCCGCACGGCGGCTTCACCGAGTTCCGTGCCGTCGGAAAGTTCGCTGATCATATCGAAAGCCGCCGGATAGCGAAGAGCGCCTTCGAGGGCCAGAGCCGTGGCCAGGGAAGGCTGGACCGCCTTGACCCCCAGATCCGCCAGCTCTTTCATCTGGCCGTGGTCGTCTGCTCGGGAGACGACCACGGGGATACGGAACCTTTCCCTTGCCAGCCGGCAGACCGCAACGTCGGCGCGCGGGTCGTTAAGGGCGGTGACCAGACCTGCGGCCGTCTCCGCGCCGAGGGATTCAAGCAAGCGCGCATCCAGGGGATCGCCCATCCTGACTTTTGCGCCCTGGCAGTAGGGTTCGTGGCAGGGGTCGCCGACGGCCTGCAGCACCGAGACCCGCTCCCCTTCCCGAAGCAATCGCTCGATGAGTAGCGCCGTGTGCTGATTGAAGCCGACCACGACATAGCCCTGCCTGTGGATCTCCTCCGCGCGGGGGGCGATCCGGTTGAACAAGAGGGGGGAAAGCATGCAGGTCACCATCGCCAGCAGCAGGATGTTCGCATTGACGGCTTCACTGATCAATCCCAGCTTGAAGGCGAGGGACGAGGCGGCGATGATCAGGGAAAGCCGTGACGAAAGCAGAAAACCGGCGGCCATGCTCTCCCGGAAGGAAAAGGCCACCCGAAAGACCAGGGAGGGAAGCACCTTGACCGTGTAAGCTGCCGCAACGAGCAGCGGGAGGAGCGCCAATGCCTGGTGCGAGCCGAGAAAGACCCGCAGGTCGAACTCGCTGCCCACGGAAATGAAAAACAGGGGGATGAAAAAACCGAATCCGATCGTGTCGAGTTTTTCCTGAAGCATGGTCTTGTCCTGACCGGCCAGGACGCTCATGACGACCCCGGCCAGAAAAGCGCCGAGAATGACCTCCGTGCCGAGGCTCTGCGCCAGGGCGACCCAGGCGACCATCAGGGCGATGGAAAACCGCGTCCGAATCTGGACGGTGGCCGTGGTCAGTCCCTGGATGAGTTTTCCCAATCCCTTGATTTTTCTGATGCGCACCCCCATGACGAGGGTTGCGGCAAAGGCGACGAGCAATATGAGGAAAACGGTCAATTGCACCGCAATCCCCTGGGTCGCGATCCCCAGGGAGAGACTCAGGAACACCAGCGTCAAAAAGTCGGCCAGCAGGGCGCTCAGCAGGATCGTCTGCCCATAGCGGGTCGGGGCGATGCCTCTTTCCTTGAGAATGGGCACCACAATCCCCAGGGAGGTGGTGCTGAGGATCAGTCCGATGATCAACGGTTGCTGAACCAGTCCGCCCTTGGTCAACCCCCAGGCGATGGAAAAGGCCAACCCCAGGGTCAGGATGAAACCGGCAAGCGTCAGGAACGGCGGCGTCTTCCAGAAAGACGCTTTGCCGTTGCCGCGATCGGAAAACGAAAAGGACCCCAGATCCATCTCCAGGCCGGAGATGAACATGAGGATGACGAAGCCGAACTCGGAAAGAAAGTCGAGTATCGGGCCGGGGGTGACGATGTCCAGGCCGCTTTTGCCGATCAGGACGCCGGCGAGGATTTCCAGAATGACGACCGGGACGTGAAACCGCTTGAGCCTCGCGGCAAGGAGCGGCACAAGGGCCGACAACATGGTAATCACCAGGAGAGAAAGCAGCGCGTGATTTTCCGGCAAAGATCACCTCAAAGGATTCATTTTCAAATATGAGTCATTATACCGCGAACGACCGAGTGGCGGCAATGCCAATTTCTCAACCGAGAAGGCCGGTTGACGAAAGGGGGTAAAGTATGGAATGATCCAAGACCGTTTGGATCGTTTCCCGGGGCATAAGCTAAACGGCATGGCGCGTGCGTGCCGCATCCCTCGGATCATCCTTGATGTTCCCGCTCGGCTCGCAAAGCGGGTGGATCAACCTTTAGGAGGAGGTATCCATGACTATCCGGACCTTGCTTGTTTCGCTCGTTCTCCTGTTGCTGGCCCTGTTCGCAGCGGCGAACTGGAATGCATTCATGGCGCCGACGACCCTGTCGCTCCTGTTGACCTCCATACAGGCGCCGCTGGGATTGATCATGCTTGGATTCACCGCTCTGCTGACGGCGTTATTCCTCATTTTCATCGCCGCCCTGCAGGCGTCGCTCCTCGTGGAGAGCCGGCGCCAGGCGCGCGAGTTGCAGGCCCAGCGGTTGCTTGCCGATCAGGCGGAGACCTCCCGGATTGCGGAGCTGCACGGCTATTTAGAGGCTGGATTGCCGAAGCTCGCGGAAGAGATCGCAGCTTCGCGGGGCGTGATGGAAAAGCGCATCGATCGTCTGGAACAGGACCTGCGGTCCCTGGTCGAGCAGACGGGGAATTCGCTTGCCGCCTCCCTGGGCGAATTGGAAGATCGTCTGGAACGGGAGAAGACAGGGAGGGATTGAACAGCCGGCGACCATGGAACTATTTAAATCCATACGATCCGCTTTTGTTCGCGGAACCCCATTGGGCAAGGGCGCCCCTTTAAGTAGACGGCAGGTCGCCCTCCTCGCGGGTCTGGTGATATTCGCCACCCTGGTGATAACCATCTTCCTGACCCGACAGAGTCATTTCAGCGCCCCCGCGTATCTTCCCGGCGACATCGCCCGCACGGACATCCTCATCCCGATGGATGCCCTGATCGAGGATGAGGAGGCCACTCAGGCCCGCCGCGATGAAGCCAAGGGCAGGGCATTGCCGGTGTATCGATTCAATCCATCGCTGCAAGCCGACCAGGCAGCCAAGTTGAAGAGGGTGTTTTCCCAATCCCGCGCCCTCCTGGGACTCGATGCAGCGGGTAAAAGGTTATCCGGAGGGTCGCGTGGGCGACCCTTCCGAAGCCTGCCTGTCTCCGTGCAGGCCCAGTTGCGTTCCTCCATTCAGGACCTCGGGATGAAACCTCCGGTGGACGACCTGCTGGTCTTTCTGGTGAGGGAAGGTTTCACGTCGAGCCAGGAAGATCAGCTCCTTCGTCTGTTGAGGGATCTTTTTCCGGCCCTGCTCGCGTCCGACGGCGCTCACTTCTCGAAGGGGAACATTCACAAGATGAACATCGTCACGGGCAAGGTGGAAACAGTCCCCGTGGGCCTTCTTGCGACTTCAGATCAGGTGCAAAAGAAAATCGTTCAGCAGATCGGTCAGAGCCCCTTGCCCGTCGCGGGCCGTTCGTCTCTTCGTCGCCTCTTGGAAAGTTTGATCATCCCCAATCTGACCTATGACGAATCGCTGACAAAGGCCAGGCAGGAGGAGGACGTAAAGAACATCGACCATGTGCTCCGCAAGCTGAAGAAGGGGAAGGTGGTTCTTCGGCAGGGCGATGAGGTCGAATCGGACCACCTGGTGCAGATCGAGGCCATCCGCAAGCTTACACCGCCGGGTTCTTCATGGAGTCAGACCCTGGGGTCGGCCTTGCTGATCGGCATCCTTTTGACGATCTTCATCTTTTTCGCGCCTCGCATCGCCTCAGGCCAATGGCGCCCTTTCAAGCTGGCGGGCTTCCTGATCCTGGTCCTGACTTTGAACCTCCTGCTTTTGAAGGCTTCTTGGTTCGTCTGCGAATCCGTCAGTCAAAGTTTCCTGACCTCGCCCTTTAACGACAAAACCTATTTCTTCTACCTGTTGCCGTTTGCCTGCGGCTCCATGCTGGTCAGCCTTCTGGCCGGTGAGCGCTGCGCCCATATTTTCATTATCTTCTTCTGTATTTTAGCAGGACAGGTCGCAGGAATGGAAGCCTACGGTCTTTTCTATATCCTGATCGTCAATCTGGCGGGTATCCTCTTCATGCGAAAAGCACAGCAGCGTATCAGGCTCATCGGGGCCGGATTTAAACTCGGGTTGGTCTCGGCAGTCCTGTATATCCTCATCCAGGCCGCTGCAGGGGCGTCACTGGATCCGTTAGGCACCGGTTTCGGCGCCGGCCTCGCGTTTTTATCGGGGCCTTTCAATGCCTTTTTTCTTGTCTTCACGCTGCCGCTGTGCGAACGCGTCTTCATGGTGACGACGGAGATCCGGCTTTCCGAACTCGGCAATATGAGCCTGCCGCTCGTCCGGGACCTCATGACGAAGGCGCCCGGTACCTATAGCCACAGCATCACCGTGGGTACGCTCTGCGAGGGGGCAGCCAAAGTCATCGGCCTGAATCCCCTCTTCTTGAGAATCGCCGGTCTGTACCACGATATCGGGAAGACCCTCCAGCCTGGATATTTCGTGGAAAACCAGAAGGAATTCAATCCGCACGATGGGCTTCCCCCCCAGGAGAGCGTCCGGATTTTGAAAAGGCATGTCAGTGAGGGGATCGCCTTGGCGAGGCGGGCAAGGCTGCCGTCCTCCCTCGCCGAGTTGATCCCCCAGCATCACGGCACCAAATGGATGCCCTTCTTTTTTGAGAAGGCCAAGAATGGTGCGACTGGGACCGACGGGGAGATTCAGCAGGCGGCTTTCCGCTACCCCGGACCAAAACCGCAAACAAAATCGGCGGCCATCCTGATGCTGGCCGATAGCATCGAGGCCGCAGCCAGAACACTCAGCGATCACTCTCAGGACCGGCTTCTTGACCTCATCCGGAAATTGATTGCCGATACGATTGCAGACGAACAGTTTTCAGAATGCGATATTACCTTGTCGGAGATCGATCGCGTCACCTACAGCTTTTTAGAGACCCTTTCCAGCCATTATCATGGACGCATTGTTTATCCCCCGACATAGAGACCCATCGATACGATAGCTTGCATTTTTAGATAATGCCTTGTGAAATCATCAATCGGAGGTGAATTATGCAAACGGCAGTTACGAAACGGGGACAGACGGTCATTCCGGCGGCGATCCGCAAGCGTCATCAGATCGGCGGAGGGGCGCGTCTGGTCTGGCTGGATGACGGCGAAACGATCCGCATCGTTCCCACGCCGGCGGACCCGATCACTTCGCTGCGGGGCTGCCGGGGGGAGAAATTGACCGAACGTCTGCTGAATGAGCGTCGCGCGGACCGCAAGCGCGGAGAAAGGGGCTAAGATGGCTAAGCCGACCGCACCCAGAAGCCCCCATCTCCTCGATACCTCGGCATTGCTGACCCTCATCGAGGACGAAGCGGGCAGCGACCGGGTGGAGGAGGTCCTGAAGGACGCCGCCATTCTCCTGCCCTGGCCGGTCCTCATGGAGACCTACTATATCACGCTCCAGGAGAAGGGCCGCGCCGAAGCGGACCGCCGCTACGCCCTGATCCGACAACTGCGGGCGGAGATCCTCTGGGCCATGGATGGGCCGATCCTGTTGACTGCGACCCGTCTCACGGCGGAGCATCATGTCTCCCTGGCCGATGCCGTGGTGGCCGCCTTTGCTATCGGTCACAACGCGGTCCTGATCCATAAGGACCCAGAATTCGGCGCCCTTGCCGGTCTCCTGCCGATGGAGGCGCTTCCCTACAAGGCGAAATGAGAACGCGCTTGTCAAAAATACCGCGTCTGCCAGTTCCTTGCAATAGCCTTCCGGCAGTGCTATAAAATAAGCGGGTTATCCAGGAAATCCATCCTGATAATCCAACTGGTTGGAGCGGATGACCTTTTGGGAAGAGAGGCTTTAAGTGACCCATGCGACTCAGATCATGCAGCAGTCTTCGTCATGGGAGGAATAAAACCGAGGAGGACTGTGAGATGCCGGTGATAACAATTCGAGGCCAATATGGCACTTGGTCAGCCGAAATCGGGCAAATAATCGCACATAAGCTGAATATTGATTACGTTGATCGGGAAATCATTGCTGGAGTAGCTGAACGGCTCCGGCAGCCGAGTAAAAGCATCGAAGAAAAGGAGATGCCTCCCAGCACGCTCCTGGGGCGCATCGCAGAAGCGATGACCCAGACCGTCTATCTGGGTGACGGCATCCATGCAGGCGCATACTTGCCTCTGTGTGAAATACCGTTGAATGATATCCACTACCTTTCCGGGTTGGAACAGGTGGTTAAGGGACTGGCCAAGAGTCAGTCTGTAGTTATACGAGGACGCGGCAGTCAGTTTATTCTAAAAGGTTTCCCCGGTGCTTTTCACGTACTGATCGTGGCACCGATCGAGGTGCGAGTTAGGCGGGTTATGGAGAGGCTGAAGATTTATGAGGAGGATGCCAGAAAGGAGATGGCCCGTTTTGACGACGGCAATCGTGAGTTCGTCAAGAGATACTTCCGGGCCGACATACTTGACCCCGTTAACTATGACTTATAGCTTATCCGTAAATAAAAGTTTACTTTTTTAGAGATCTTTGTTATGAATCAATGTCATAGATTAACAACACTGTCAAGGAGGTTGATTTATGGCAAAACGAATACAGTCATGGGAGGTATCGGACGCATTCTGGGAGCGAGTTAATCCGCTGATTCCTCAGCCAGAACGGGATAAGGAGAAGAGTTATAAACGGATAGCAGGCGGAGGACGAAAACCGATTCCCTATCGCCGGGTTTTTGAAGGTATCGTCTACGTTCTGCGTACAGGCTGTCAATGGAAAGCCTTGCCGAAGGAACTTTATGGCAGCCCCAGTTCTGTCCACGGATATTTCACCCGTTGGATGAAATCTGGCTTCTTCCTTTCTCTTTGGCGCGCAGGCCTGGCCGAGTATGATGAAATGGAAGGGATTTCCTGGCAATGGCAGAGCATTGACGGAGCCATGATAAAAGCTCCAATGGCACAGGAAGAGGTAGGACGCAATCCAACAGATCGGGGGAAAAAAAGGCAGCAAGCGTCACATCCTTGTAGACGAGCATGGCGTCCCGCTATCCATAGTCGTAACCGGAGCGAACCGGCATGACGTGACTCAATTGCTTGCAGTCCTTGATAATCGCATCGTCTTGCCGCCAGAAGAGACCGAACAGAACCTCTGTGCTGACAAGGGATATACAGGAGCTCCAGCAAAAAAAATCATAGAGGCCCATGCCTATATTCCTCATGTCAAAGAACGCGGTGAAGAGATAAAAGCAAAAAAAGAAATCCCCGGTTATCGTGCTCGCCGATGGGTTGTTGAATTAACCCACTCCTGGCTCAACCGGTTCCGGAAGCTGCTGGTTCGTTATGAAAAGCTGTCCGGGAATTACATCGCTCTGATACAATTAGCATTCTCCATTATCTGCTGGAGAAAGATCAAAAGAGCCAACGTTATTTACGGATAGGCTCTTAGTCATCAACACAAGCAACCTCAGCATCGAAGGTGCAGCTTCCATCATAGTGAACGCTGCCTCTTGCCTGGAGGATGCGGGAGGGGAGTCCGGTATTGCTTCTTGCATTTGTACTTGACAAATTGCAGCAAAAACGATCCATGTTTCTGACATACTTTCCTGCTGGGCAGGACCCGTGAACGATGAAAGCGGGTTTCTCAAATCAGCAATTCATTTTACGAGGAGGTGCAGATATGAAAAAGCTGATGGTTGCGGTCATCCTGCTTCTAATGGCCACGCCGGCGTTTGCCAAGAAGGCCTGTGAAGAGCTCAAGGCGGAGATTGATGCCAAAATTCAGGCAAAAGGTGTGAAGACCTATACCCTGGAGATCGTACCCACCGAGCAGGTCAAGGACGGAACGGTCGTTGGAAGCTGCGACGGTGGAACGAAGAAGATCATCTACACGCGGGGAAAATGATGCTCCGGCCATGCCCGTTCTTCCAATGGCGCCTGGGTCGAGTGGCGCACACTGTTCCAGGTTGCGGTGGGCCGTGCGATTATCAGAGGCGCCCTGGGACATCGTTCCGTTTTTGATATAATCACCGAACTGTCGGATGGTGCTGAATTTGGAGAAGCCGCCTTCTCGGATTCCCGTTTTGAAAGCATCCCGATTGATGATGTCAAGCTGCCCGTTAACGCTCTGATCATGGGAATCCGCCGAGCTGGAAATCATTGTGCCGTATGGACATACGACCCTTTCTGTAGGTTATACCGTGATGTTGGTCGGAAGTCCCGAAGCCATCCCGGAAACGGCAACACTCATGGTAGAGGGGTAAGAATCATTTATTTCTTGGAAAAAGATTCACAGCGCATTGGCGTGAGTTCAATTGGTATTCTTTGGTTCTCAGTGATGCGACCGACCGAGACATTGTAGGTGAACACAAGGTCAAGCATGTTTCATTTTTTCTTCCAGGACGACTGTACTGTACGGGTTGCAAGGTTGCATGAATGAACATCGCCCTCCCTTGACGACTTCAATAAACTCCTCAGCAATTCTTGATCTTCTCAATCTGATACCGTATAGAGCAGGCAAAATCATCTATTGTGAGGCCAATCATGAAAAAGCATTTTATCAACATCATTACCATTAACAGTCTTCTTTTTCTCCCTAGCCAGTACATCGGCCACTTTCCTGATGAATGCCGGCATCCCCACATACATCGACGCCAAGCATGCCATTGCCCACAACAAAATCATGATTATCGACAAGGCGACTGTGGTCACAGGGTCATTCAATTTTACAAAGGTCGCAGAGGAGAAGAACGCGGAAAACCTCCTGATCATTTCGTCGAAGGAACTGGCAAAAATATATCTCGATAATTGGCAGAGTCACAAATATCATTCGGAGCCTTACCAAAGACAGTCATGATTGAGAAAATTATATCCGGCGGTCAAACAGGAGCAGACAGAGCAGCCCTTGACTTTGCCGTCAAACACGATATTCCATATGGTGGATGGGTTCCCAAAGGGAGAAAGATCGAAGATGGAACTCTTCGATAGAAATACCTTCGTCAGGAGATGCCGACCGGTGAATACTCGAAGCGTACTGAAAAAAATATTTGGGAATCCGATGGAACATTGATTATTTCACATGGCCACTTAACTGGCGGATCAGCACTGACAAGAGAATTGGCAAAACATCATAGGAAACCCTGAATTCACATTGATTTGAAAGTGACTTCTTACCCCGAATTTGCGAGAATGATCAGAGAGTGGATTGCTAGGAGTGAAATCAAAGTCATGAACGTAGCAGGAGCAAGAGGAAGAAAAGACCCATTGATTTATCAGGCGACGCTGAATGCGTTGGATGCTCTATTCATCACTTGATTGAAAAAGCAAAGGAGAACTATTATGAGCCTAACAAAGATTGATATTGTCGATTCGATTTATGAGAAATGCAGTATCCCCAAGAAAAATTGCATTCAAATCGTAGAAAGTGTCTTTGATATTATCAAAGATGATCTGGACAAGGGTAATGATGTCATGATCTCCGGATTTGGTAAATGGAAAGTCAAGGCAAAAAAAGAAAGGAAAGGGCGGAATCCAAAGACTGGAGAGGAAATGAGGATTGATGCGAGAAAGGTGGTTACATTCAAGCCGTCCACCATCTTGAGGGATGCTGTGAATTCAGGAGACTGATAGCGATCTGGTGCAAGCCGCACATGATGGGATTTGTTTAATTCATTTATCGCTTATGCTCTGCGCCGACAAAACTCTTTTTCTGTTTGGCAAAAGGAGAATCAATGGGCAACTGCAAATGTGGTTGCGGTAATCCAGTCAGCGATAGAAACTTTCTTCCTGGACATGACCAGAAGCTCAGGACGATGCTTGTAGATGAAGTCGGCGGTCTCTTCGCTTTGCAGGAACTTGTCCAATCCGCCAAGCAATACACACGCGGAGAAAAGGACCCTGAGAAATTCTTGGAACATATCAAGAGTATCTTTCCAGTAAAGAATCGGAGATAAGCCGTCGGCCAAATCAATCCGCCTGAATCATGTTCCTGGCGCTGAAGATCTTTACGTTGGGCCTCGGCGTACATACGACGTTGGTCCACTATGAAAGCTATTGTTTCAATAAATATTAAATAACGAAGGTTTAGCCCAATAAAAAAACCCCGTGAAACGGATAGAAACGATCCATTCCACAGGGGTTTTCTGTTTAGAGTTAGGGAGGCGGCGTTACAGCCGTCCTCCCTAACATCTCGGAAGCGATTGCGCTTGTAATTTTCGCTGCTACATCACGAGAGTCCAAACAACCATCGTCACAATCGATGATTGTGCCGCATGTTTCACAGATAATTTTTCCAAAAAATCTGTGAACAAAGGCTCTCCGCCGATCGCCTCATTTCAAACATTCGTACAGGCTGGTACTATCAGGAATATACATGGCCGATCTCCTTTGGTTTAGAGGAATGGCCATGGAGAATATCCACTGCCTCATGCCACCAGATAAGTTTCTCGCGGTTGTGCATGAACACTTCCGCGGTCCTGTCCGGAAAAACCCTGATCCCACGCCACGTACGGCGATCTGGCCGGCTGAACGCGACATCAACGAACCGGCCATTGCTGATCCCGTTTTGCATGCAATAGGCAGCGAGGACCTTGTAGCCCTGCCGCAGAATGTTTTGCTGCTGCGGAGTCGTCATCGTAATATTCATCGGATATCCTCCTTTTGGGTTGATTCTGGCCTGTTGACCCTGATAAAATTAACCAGGGACAGGCACGCAATTTCGGAGATCCTTTTGGCTTTAACCTCAGCATCCAGATCGTCCAATGCGAAGATTGTTCTTTTCCAGAGTCCTTTGTTCGGAATCTGGAAAGCCAAGCGGTACATATTTTTTGCTTTCATCGCAGTTTCCTCCTCTCGTTATGCTGTCATAAGCCATATAAAGTAGTGCAATGGTTTGCTTATGACAGCACTTCGGCGGGTAAATGGACCGTTTAAGGTCAGGTGGGTACTTCTGGTAAGCCATCCCGAGCTTTCCAGGAAGGAAAACCGTGACGGCTTTGGGCAATTACAGACAGTCAGTCATCTTTAGAACGGAACATCATCATCCAAAGGGGGTTCCAAAACGTCACTGGCATCACCGATACCATTCGGCGCCGAGGATGATGATGACGCGGACCCTGTGGACCCTGCGGATTTGCTGTCCAACATTCTCATGTCGGAAGCAATGATTTCAGTAGTGGAGCGTTTGCCCCCCTCCTTATCTTCCCAGGATCTACTTCTGATACGGCCTTCCACAAAGATCAGCTTCCCTTTGACGAGGTACTTGCCGCAGATCTCGGCCAACTTCCCGAATGTCACGATACGGTGCCACTCGGTCGCTTGTATCTTCTCCCCGTTCTTGTCTTTCCGCTGTTCGTCCGTCGCAAGCGAGAAATTGGTGATCATCGCACCATCCGGTGTGTACCTCACCTCTGGATCTTTCCCTAAGCGACCTACCAAAATAACCTTGTTAACCATGTTCAAATCCTCCTTTTGGGTTTATTGCTCGCAATGAGCTGTTTGGGTTTACGGGAAAGACTGCCTTGCCCGTATGTGAAAACCTTCCGCCTTCCCCTCCTTGTGGGTGAATTGTCGCGTTCATGGTGCATGGACGCAAAAAAGCCGCAACTGTCCCGGTGGCAAACGGATCAGAATGCGGCTATGTTTCGATGACCTACTTAAAATACTAACTGTATAGATATTACTTCCATCGTTTTTCCTGGTCCATGTCTGCACGGGTATTTTGGGAACCTATAATGATGCCGATGAGAGGAATGCTGACCATCAGGAAGGTGGTAAATACGATGAAATACGACGAGGAGAGAAAAATATGCCGAAAGTCGCCTAACCACTGGTGTATTGTGTTGAGCTTGTTCATGCTGACCAACCATTTTAATTTGATAAGAGTGCCGGCAAGGTTATGTGGTTCAAGGACAATAAAGTAGAGGAAGTGGAAGGCTATAAACGCGATGATCATCTTGAGTATGGCGCCAGTGGCCAGGCCGCTGATCAAGTTTTTGATGGCCGCTTTCGATATCTCGCCGATGTAGTATTTACCGAGGCTCGCAAAGAAGAAAGCGTATCCGATGGAAAAGCTCAAAGCAATGACGAAGGCAAAGAACTTGTCATAAAGCGTCATTTCAAATGTGCCAAAAATAGGTATATACTTTTCAAAAACCCCGATTGCGAGCGGCGTGAACAGTGCGGAGATCAGGCCGCACACAAAGCCTCCCTTAAACCCCACTTCGAAAAAGGCCAGCTTGCCTCCGAGAGTAAAGAAGTCTTCAGGAATAGTGCTGCCCGACCTTTCGACAACATAGTATTGCTGAATTTCCGATATGGCGTCGAGCAGCCCCTTGGGTTTGCCTGGAGATGCCGCTGAACCTATAAATACATCGCCTCTTTGATTGTCTTTGCTTAGTGACATTGAGTTATTCCTCCTACTACCAGAAAATTAGTCCAAGAACTCCGCCAAGGTAAGTAATGGATACCGACATGAAAAAAAGGGCAATTCCCAAGCCGAACCGACGACGATACACGGCCATCCAAAAAGCGGCGACGAGAAAGGCCGTGGCAAAAAACCGCGCCCAAAAACCACTGAGCATGGTTATGAACATGGTTTCCCAAAAATCAGCATAAGTCTGCTGAGGGAGATATTTGAGCGGATTAAACGCTTCTAGCGAAAACCATTCTGACATTATCTTATCCTCCTTCTTTTTATTTCATGATCGGCTTTACGCTTGTCAGTGAATGAAAATAGGGAGCCTTGTTCGCCTCCACTTCCGAAGGCAAACCGAATACCTCAATGTTAAATGGTGTCAGGATCTTCTTCGTTGTGTGGCTGTTGCCATACGACAACTCGTACTGCCGGCAGTAATATTCCTGGCCAATTTCGGAGCTAATTGCGCCGATTCTCCTGAGACTGGCAACGACGGCTTTGATTGCCTTTTCCTTGTCGCTGAGTCGGGCGAGCGATATATCAATGACATTTTTTTTCTTGGCGAGTGTTTGGGCAGCTTCATAGAGTAGGCTTGGATCACAGTAAACGACGCCGTTGTGAGAAAATGCCTTGAACTTGTTGCCGGTCTGAGTGACGTTTATTGCGAGTCGAACAAGCTCAAGCATCTCCCGTGCATCAAACCATTCGTTCCAGGGTTGAGACTTGAGGGTGGTGTTGTCGGCTATTTCCTCTTCCCGCGCCTTGCCGTCTGCGATTCGCAGCAGGTTGATGAGCTGGCTGTTTATTGGATGGCGATGATGTTCCCGGATCATGGCAATGGCTTCCGCCAACCACCTGCTCGGCTTTTCCGTACACATGGCGGAAACATTGTCGGCGCCGATAATGGGATGGTCCGCTTTTGAGTAGTGCTTCCCTTCCCTGAGTGACGGGATCTTGCCGATGTCGTGTCCCAGGGCGGCAACGAGCATCGTGGGGATGAGCGGGTA
>ERZ795049.4028-NODE-4028-length-14951-cov-17.348953_pt1 | contig 14951 bp, 8 predicted proteins | sample MGYA00375133_ERZ795049 | MGnify/ENA primary metagenome ERZ795049 (study PRJEB30178, sample SAMN05720147) | activated sludge metagenome | isolation source: anaerobic digester from wastewater treatment plant | place: Japan | collected 2015-04-20 ...
CCCAGAGCGTACGGATGTACCTTTTTCACGGTCGGCCCAGTGTACCGATTTCACGAAAAACGGGGCCCCTCCGATGTACCAATTTCACGGTTTCGATGTACCGATTTCACGGGAATAACTTCATTCGAATCATAGGTCCGTCGGCTTTTACTTTAGTGCCATTAAGCAATGAATCAAAATAGCGATAATATCCTAATTGATAAATAAATAGAATCAGTTTGAAGCTGCGACAAAGGGCACCGCAGTTCATCACCAAGGCCAAACTCTTCAATGAATGCGCCCCTCCGCTTCAATTTGCACGTAGATTTAGCCCCAGCGCGGACTGGTTGCCCAAATAATGATCCTTGGAAATAAATACTTGCAACATCTTTAAGCCAACTTAAATCACCACCATGAATGCTCTGGGTGAGGCTATTCGGGCTTTGATCAGCCGCCACGGTTTGACCGGGGCGCAGCTCGGCGAGGAAATCGGCCTCAGCGCGACCTCGGTCAGCCGCATCATCCAGGGCCATGCGAAGCCAAAGCAGGTGACGCTTTCGCGCTTAATGAAGCGGCTTTGCGTGAATCCAGAGGATCAACAACTAATCCTCCGCGCATTCACTGGCGTTGCTGTTCCGGCAACCGAAGAGCCCGTCTCAGGTGACCCGAGAAACACCGTTGCCGAGCGTGAACGGATTGAGCGTTGGTTGGAGGCGCGGACCCAGGCCATTACCTTCAAGGATGCGGTTGCCCGTGAACTCGAGAAGGCGGGAATCGCCTACCGGCGTGATGTTTGCGACGGCATTGCCTCGGCGGATTTCCTCATCGAGCAGGGTAAAGTGGCCATCGCGATCGAGTGTAAATTCAACGTCGGCCGCGATTTCGATAAGACGTTGGGCATTGCCCGACTTCTGAAGGAGCTGCTGCACTGCGACCGCGTGTTTGTCGTCGTTCCCTTTATCGGAGCTTTTGCGGATGCAGCCATGTCCGGGCCAACACCCGTTCTTGTCTGCACACCGGCAGATTTGGCTGCCCAAATTAAGCGGGAGGTCTCGTCATAGCCATGCAGCTTTCCGATCTTAAACCCGGCCTGTCGCTTGTTGGTTTGGAACCCAGCGTGATTGTCTCCGTCATCGCTGCTGTGCCCATCGGCGAAGGCGCCATTCAGGTCATCTACAAGCTCCCGTCCGGTACCATCCGCGAGCGCCTCGTCACTGCCGCCGACATCGGCCATCTTTCCGTCGCCACGGTTGAGCGCCCTTGGTCCTTCGAGGGTGATGGCGAGGCGTTCAAGCTCACGGCCGAGGCCAAACGCATCGACCTCGCTTTTCTGTTCGATCCCATGATGGCGGTTCACACGTCCAACGTGGACCCGCTCCCGCACCAGATCACGGCGGTTTATGAATCTATGCTCCCGCGTCAGCCGCTCCGCTTCGTCCTCGCCGACGATCCCGGCGCGGGCAAGACGATCATGGCCGGCCTCTACATCCGCGAACTCATCATGCGGGCCGACGCTCGTCGCATCCTCATCATCTCGCCCGGCAGCCTCGTTGAACAATGGCGCGACGAACTCTACGAAAAGTTCGGCCTCGAATTTCGTGTCTATTCGTCCGACCTCGACGCGGCATCCCCCAGCGGCAACCCCTTCGAGGAACACGCTCAGCTTGTCGTCCGTCTCGACCAGATCGCCCGTGACGAGGAATCCGACGATGCCGGCAACCGCCGCCCCGGCCCGACCCAGTCCAAGCTTCTCGAAGCTGGTTGGGATCTCGTCGTCTTCGACGAGGCGCACAAACTCTCGGCCCATTTCTTCGGCAACAAGCTGGAGAAAACCAGCCGTTACCGGCTCGCCGAGCGCATCGGTGCTCGCACCCGTCACCTACTCCTCATGACGGCCACGCCGCACAACGGCAAAACCGAGGACTTCCAGCTCTTCCTTGCCCTGCTCGATTCCGACCGCTTTTACGGTCGCAATCGCGACAAGGATGCGTCCCACAAGATCGACGCCTCCGACCTCATGCGCCGCATGGTGAAGGAGGAACTGGTGAAGTTCGACAACACCCCGCTCTTCCCAGAACGGAAGGCCTACACCGTCAACTACAAGCTCTCCGACCTCGAAGCCGCCCTCTATCACGCCGTCACCCACTACGTGGAGACGGAGATGGGCAAGGCCGACGCCCTCGAGGGCGCGCGCAAGGGCTCCGTCGGCTTCGCGCTCACCGCGCTCCAGCGTCGTCTCGCCTCTTCCCCTGAAGCCATTTTCCAGTCGCTCAAACGCCGCCGCGAACGCCTCGAACGCCGCCTCCGCGAGGAAAAGCTTGGCGCGCGCGGACAGCAGGCCTTGGGCGAACTGCCACCGTCCCTCATCCCACCCGAGGACGACGACGACCAGACCGCCGAGGAGCAGGAGGCTATGGAGGAGACGCTGGTCGATCAGGCCACCGCCGCCCGCACCATCACCGAGTTGGAGGCGGAAATCCACATCCTCGAAGGCCTCCAATCACAGGCAGCCGCCGTCGTCGCCTCCGGTGTGGACCGCAAGTGGGAGGAGCTGTCTAAAATCCTCCAACACGATGACCGCATGCACGACCCGCAGACCAGGCGTCTGCGCAAGCTCATCATCTTCTCCGAGCACCGCGACACCCTCAACTACCTTCAGGCCAAGATCGCCGGCGTGCTCGGCACCCCCGAAGCCATCGTCACCATCCACGGCGGCACCCATCGCGACGAACGTCGCAAGGTGCAGTCGCTCTTCCGCTCCGATCCACAGGTCCGCGTGCTCATCGCCACCGATGCCGCCGGCGAAGGCGTGAATCTCCAAAACGCCAACCTGATGGTGAACTACGATCTCCCGTGGAACCCGAACAGGTTGGAGCAGCGTTTCGGCCGTATCCACCGTATCGGTCAACAAGAGGTCTGCCACCTGTGGAACCTCGTCGCCAAGGAGACCCGCGAGGGTGACGTTTATCACCGTCTGCTCCAAAAGCTCGAAACCGAGTCCGACGCGCTCCAAGGCCGCGTCTTCGACATCCTCGGTGAGGTCTTCGAGGAGGAGAGCCTCAAGGACCTGCTCATCCGCGCCATTCGCTACGGGGACCAACCCGAGATTCGCGCGCGCCTGCTCCAGAAGGTGGACTCCGCCCTCGACCAGTCACACCTGCGCTCTCTCCTCAATCGCAACGCCCTCGCCCAGGAGAGCATGAGCGCCGAGCGTCTTTTCTCTGTGAAGGAGGAGATGGAAAAAGCCGAGGCCCGCCGCCTCCAACCCTTCTTTGTCCGCTCGTTTTTCCAGAAGGCCTTTGTCGCGCTCGGCGGCTCGATTCATCCGCGCGAGGCCGAGCGCTTCGAGATCACCCACGTTCCGGCTACCATCCGCGAGCGCGACCGTCTCATCTCCGGCCGCAACCGCCGCGACCTCGCGCCGGTGCTCAAGCGCTACGAGCGTGTGTGCTTCACCAAGGAGGCCGTGCGCCCGCTCGACCGCCCCGGTGCGGCCTTCGCCCAGCTGATCCACCCCGGCCACCCGCTGCTACTCTCGATCAGCGACCTTGTGCTTGAGCAACACGGCAACCTCCTCCGCCAAGGCGCACTCCTTGTGGACCCGGCCGACGAGGGCACCGAGCCGCACCTCCTTTTCCTGCTCACCCACGAGATCGCATCTGGCGACGGCCAAGTCCTATCAAAGCGCCTTCAGTTCGTCCGCGTAGCGCCTGACGGCTCCGCCACCTTTGCCGGATGGGCGCCTCACCTCGACCTCGAACCGCTCGCGTCCGCCGACCGGCCCTTGCTGCAAGGCACCTTGTCTGCACCGTGGATATGCGCCGACCAAGAGCAACGCGCCCTCGGCCTCGCCGCATCCTCGCTCGTTCCCGAACATTACGACGAGGTCGCGAGCCGCCGCATCGCGCACGTAGACAAGACTCTTGCCGCCGTCCACGAGCGCCTCTCCAAGGAAATCGCCTTCTGGTCCGACCGCTGGTTGAAACTCAAAGAAGATCAGGAGGCCGGCAAAGACGTGCGCCTCAATCTGGAGAACGCCCGCCGCACCGTCGCCGACCTCGAAGGTCGTCTGGAGAACCGCCGCAAGGAACTCCAAGCCATGCGCCACGTCGTCAACGGCACGCCCGTTGCCCTCGGCGGCGCGCTCGTCATCCCCGCCGGCCTGCTCCGTCAGCTCCGGGGCGAACCCGCGACCGATCCCGTCGCCGCCGCTTTCGCCGCCGATGCCGCCGCTCGCAAGCGTATCGAGGACCTAGCCATGAAGGCCGTTCGCCAGGCCGAGGAAACGCGCGGTTGCCATGTGGACGATGTCTCCGCCCAGAAATGCGGCTGGGACCTCACGTCCTACCCGCCCGCCGGTCCCGACGGTCGCCAGCCCGAGCCCCGCCACATCGAAGTCAAAGGCCGCGCCAAAGGCGCGACCACGGTCACCATCACGCGTAACGAAATCCTCTACGCCTTGAATCAGGCCGACAAATTCCTCTTGGCCATCGTCACCGTCGCCACCGACGACACCACCGAAGGCCCGTTTTATCTCTCGAAACCCTTCACCAAAGAGCCCGATTGGGGCGTCTCTTCCATCAACTACGACCTCGGCGAACTCCTCTCTCTCGCTACACCCCAAGTTTAAGATAAACAGAGTTATTGTTTATATTTCATTGACCCAGCCTATTTTCGGACCGAAGATCCTCAAACCCCGCATAAAATCATGCTATCTTCCTTCTTCGTCCGGAACTACCGCTCCATCCTAGAGCTGCGCTTGGACTTCGCTTTCGCCGAAGGCAAAGCCCCCAACGGACACGAAACCTTGGAGGTGATGCCCTTTCTCGTCGCCGGCAACAAACAGCGCCTCGTTCCCTGCGCCGCCTTTTTCGGCGCCAATGCCGCAGGCAAAACCAATCTCCTCAAGGCCTTCTCCACTCTCAAAACCCTTTTGCGCGAGGGAGGCCGTCTGGCAGACCTGTTTGAGCCCAACCTCCTCAATTCCAAATTCACCGAGACCACGTTTGAACCGGCCTTCGTTATCGGTGCGGACGCCTTCACTTACCGCATCACCTACTCCCAGACGGCCATTTCCGAAGAACTGTTGCTGAAAAACGGCGCCCCCGTGTTTCACATCCGGAAGCTCGATCCCGAGTTTTCCGGCGCGATCATATCTCCCTCCTACACCAAGGAAAAACTCGCCGATATCCTGCGCGTCGAGTGCTCCGACGGCGAGGGCCGCCAGACCAAGCCCTTTCTCCACCGCATCGGCGCGGCCTACGCCGGTCTGCATGCCGACCTGAAAAACGTCTTCGGCTATTTCGGCAGGCGCGTGAAATTCTTCACCAACGACGGCCCCATGCTGCTTCCCGTCGCGGTCGAGGTTTTGGCCGACGCCATGGGGGGCGACCAGGCTGCCGCCCTCCGCGAGATCACCGACTTGGTCCGTCGTTCCGACATCGAAATCTCTGCCATCGAGATCACTGAAACCGAACTCGGCCAGGATGATCTGCCTCGCCGCGATTCCCTGCTCAAGCAGGACCGCGACACCGGCACCCGCCACTCCGTCAGCATCACCGCCACCCATCAGGACGCGGCCGGCAACTCCGTCCTGCTCAACTTCATCAAACACGAGTCCGCCGGCACCCAGCGCCTCGCCGGCCTCGTCGGCCTCATCCTCGCCGCCCTCAAGACCGGCGGAGTCTTCCTCGTGGACGAGTTGGAGTGCTCCCTCCACCCGCTGCTCATGCGCGAGCTCGTGCTCCTCTTCAAAAAGCGCCGTCACAACCCGCTCAACGCCCAGCTCATCTTCACCACCCACAACACCGACATCCTCGACGACTCCATCCTCCGTCTCTCCGAGATCGCCCTCGTCCGCAAAACCGCCGCCAACGGCACCCTCGTGCGCCGCCTCGTGGAGGCCAAAAAAGACGGTGAGGACATCCGCAACGTCACCAACTTCCGCAAACAATACCTCGCCGGCTTCTACTCCGGTGTGCCGCACCCGGCCCTCTGATCCTCGCCGATGCCTGTCACGCGCCACATCATCGTTTGCGAAGGAGAGTCCGAGTGGACCTACCTCCAGCGCCTGCAATCCTTCCTCGACCGGGAAGGGGTTCCTCCCGGAGCCTTCGAGACGCCGCTCCGCTTCATCGGCCCGGAGCATGCGATGGCCAAAAACGGCACCTTCGGGAAACTCGTCGGCACCTTCAAAAAGAAGCGCACCGAAAATCGCGGGCGCTCAATTCAGGTCTGGGCCGACTTCGACCTCTACCACCGCAACGATGTTCGCTGCGCCGAACAATACGCGGCCAAGACCGACGGCATTCCGGACTTCCTCTTCTCCTTCCACAATTTCGAGGACTTCTTCGCCCTTCATTTCGACGGCGAACCTCTGGCGGAGTGGCTGAGATTCGGCGGCACATCAGGCCTTCGCCACTTCACGACGCCACTCCATTCGGACGGCTATCTACCCGAGATCAAACGTATCTTCCCCGGCTATGCCAAAGGTGGGCTCCCTGCCGACTTCGTCTCTTGGGCGTCGTTGCGCAATCTCAAGGCCAACCTCGGGCACCAGCCTTCGGGTTCCAATCCTCATAACCTCCAAGGCATCCGAAGCTTTGCCGAGTTCCTCACTCGTGAGATCGAGCGCGCTTATCCCGGCAAGTTGGACCCGCCTCCAGTCGCACCTGTAGCTCTCTCCGTTCCCTCTCCCTGATGTCCGCCCATCCCATCAAATCCCCCCGTAAACTAATCGAGGTCGCGTTGCCGCTGGATGCGATCAACGTCGCTTCGGCGCGGGAGAAATCTATCCGCCATGGGCATCCGTCCACCTTGCACCTGTGGTGGGCGCGGCGGCCGCTCGCGGCGGCGCGGGCGGTCATTTTCGCCCAGCTCGTGAACGATCCGGGCTACCAGCAGGGGCAAGGCTTCAAGTACGGAGTCAACAAGCAGGAGGCGGCGAAGAAGCGCCAGGAGCTGTTCAAGATTATCGAGGACCTCGTGCAGTGGGAGAATACCACCAACGAGGCTGTGCTGGAGCGCGCTCGCGCTGAGATTCGCCGTTCGTGGCGTGAAGTGTGCGAACTCAACAAGGACCACCCGCAGGCCGCCGAACTTTTCAATCCCGACAAACTCCCTGCGTTGCACGATCCCTTTGCGGGCGGCGGTGCCATTCCGCTGGAGGCGCAACGGCTCGGACTGGAGGCCTACGCCTCCGACCTCAACCCCGTACCGGTGCTCATCAACAAGGCCATGATTGAGATCCCGCCCAAGTTTGCGGGACGGCCGCCGGTCAGTGCGGCGCACAAGGCCACGAAGGCTGGCAAGCGCGGACAGGATGAGATCGCGTATGGCCAGCAATGGCCCGGCGCCACCGGTCTCGCCGAGGACGTGCGGCACTACGGAGCGTGGATACGGGCCGAAGCGGAGAAACGTATCGGCCATCTGTACCCACCGGTCGAGATCACCGCTGAGATGGCCCGCGAACGGCCCGACCTCAAACCCCTCGTCGGTCAGAAGCTCACCGTCATCGCCTGGCTCTGGGCGCGCACTGTCAAGAGCCCGAATCCGGCCTTTTCCCACGTGGATGTGCCCCTCGCCTCAACCTTCATCCTGTCGAGCAAGGAGGGCAAAGAGAGCTACGTGCAGCCCGTCGTCGAGGGAGACCACTACCGCTTCACCGTCAAAATCGGCATGCCGCCACCGGAGGCCGCAGGCGGAACCACTGCCGGTAAACGAAAGGCGTTTCGCTGTCTGATGTCGGACACGCCTATCGACTACGATTTCATCCGCGAAGAAGGAAAAGCCGGGCGAATGGGACAGAAGCTCATGGCCGTCGTCGCCGAATGTGCGCGCGGTCGCGTCTATCTTTCCCCAACCTCGGAACTCGAGACGATGGTAGCGCAAGCGAAGCCTTCGTGGAAACCGGAAATGGCGCTGCCGGATAACCCGCGCGATTTTAAGACACCGAACTATGGCCTCACCACCTACGGCGATCTCTTCACGCCGCGGCAGTTGGTGGCCTTGACGACGTTTAGCGATTTGGTGGGCGAGGCGCGGGAACGCATCCGCCAAGACGCCCTCGCCGCAGGCCTGGCCGACGACCCCCGCGGTCTCGAAGCCGGCGGCACCGGCCCCCAAGCCTACGCCGAAGCCGTCAGCGTGTATTTGGCGTTCGGCGTCGATTACGCGTCCAACTATTGGTCACAAATTGCGACTCCAGCCGAAGGGTTTATTCGCGGCACTTTTGCCCGGCAGGCTCTGCCGATGACTTGGGACTATGCGGAAGCCCCTCCTTTTGGCGAAACAAGCGGCAACTGGATGGGCGGCATCGAATGGATCGCGAAGGCCATCGAGCTTCTCCCATCTGGGCCTTCCGCTGGTTTTTCAACCCAGGCCAATGCTTCGGAGCAGACGATTTCGAGCACCAAGGTCATCTCCACTGACCCGCCTTATTACGACAATATTGGCTACGCTGATTTGTCGGATTACTTCTACGTCTGGCTAAGGCGCTCTTTGCGTTCGGTTTTCCCAACCATCTGCGCCTCAATTGCCGTTCCCAAAGCAGAAGAGCTTGTGGCTACGCCATACCGCCACGGCGGCAAGGATGCTGCCGAGAAATTCTTTCTCGACGGGATGACCAGCGCCATGCGGGGGCTTGCACAGCAAGCCAATCCTGTTGCCCCCGTCTCTATCTACTACGCATTCAAGCAATCCGATACTGCTGAATCTTCGGGAACCAGCTCTACGGGTTGGGAAACATTCTTGGCCGCTGTTCATGCCGCTGGCTTCCAACTCTCTGGCACTTGGCCGATGCGAACAGAACGTGAAGGTCGTTCCATTGGTATTGGAACCAACGCTCTCGCATCCAGCATTGTCCTCGTTTGCCGCAAGCGCCCCGCTGACGCGCCGACCATCTCACGTCGCGAATTCATTCGCGAACTCAACGCCGTGCTGCCCGAGGCGCTCGACGAGATGACCAAGGGCTCGGCCGACGGTCGCTCGCCCGTCGCGCCGGTGGACTTGTCTCAAGCCATTATCGGCCCCGGTATGGCGGTATTCTCCAAATACGCCGCCGTGCTGGAAGCCGACGGCACGCCCATGAGCGTCCGCACCGCCTTGCAGCTCATCAACCGCTTCCTCGCCGAGGACGATTTCGATGCCGATACCCAGTGGTGTCTCGCCTGGTTCGAGCAGCATGAGTGGAACGAAGGCCTCTATGGCGAAGCCGATGTGCTGGCCCGCTCGAAATCCATCAGCGTCGGCGGTCTGGCCGAAGCCGGGGTGGTCGACAGCGGCGGCGGCAAGGTGCGCCTGCTCAAATGGGCCGACTATCCGATCGATTGGGACCCGCGCAAAGACCCGCGTCAGCCCGTCTGGGAGACGCTGCATCACCTCATCCGCGCGTTGAAACAGGACGGCGAAGGCGCCGCCGGCAAACTCCTCGGGGCCGTGAAGGCCAAGAGCGAAGCCACCCGCCAGCTTGCCTACCGCCTCTACACCCTGTGTGAACGCCAAGGCTGGGCGGAAGATGCCCGCGCCTACAACGAACTCATCACGAGCTGGACCGCCATCGAAACCGCCGCCGGCCAAGTGCCCGAAGGCCAGAGCGAGCTATTTCAATAACTGCGGCGCACATTGCCGTATTCTTTCGGTTTTCCTCATGAGCCTCATTCGCATCTCCTACACTGCCTTGGCCGATTTCATGAATTCGTCCCCAACGGCTCAGCGCAAGACGCTCTTCGACTACAAATACCCCGATGAGGATGAGCCCAAAGCGAAGCGCCTCTACTATCGCGAAGCCCGCAACACGATCAGCGCCTACCATGAAGGGGCCAAAAGCCCCGAATGGATGCAGGAGGCGGCAGCGCGTTTGGCAGACTTAGCGGCAAACAACCAGAGCCGTGCTACGGCCACTCGCCTCACCAACAATGCACGCGCCCTGACTGCTTACGCCCGAGCGTATGAGGCCGACCAGATCAAGCTGACGCAGGCATTCAAGGGCACCTTGGCTTTCGGTAATGTAGAGATCCGTATAAATGCCGACTTGCACGGCCTAGAGAAAAACAAAGAGAAGATCATTCGCCTAGATTACGGCAAAGAAACGCCGGACGCCCATTACTGTGCAATCGTCACACAGCTGATGTATGAGTCTGCGCTCGCAACTGGGTTGACGCTGCCAACCTCTGCGTTCGTCGTCCGGCACATTGAGAGCAAACAAGATTTTGCTCCGGCGCGCAAAGGAGCCCGGCTACTTCGCGATATCACCGCGACCTGCGAAAACATCGAGGGCATCTGGAACACCCTCTAAGCCCGAACATCATGCCCCTCCCCATCAACATCCAGGATCTCTTCACCGGCCGCGTGGTCGAGTGGGAACGCTTGGAGTTTAAGGAGGGATGGAATCCGGAGGTGATCATCCGGAGCATCTGTGCCTTCGCGAACGATTTTAATAATTGGGGCGGCGGATACCTCGTGGTCGGAGTCGCCGAGGCGGACGGCAAACCCGTGTTGCCACCAAAGGGCTTGGAGCCCGAGCAGGTCGATGCGATCCAGAAAAAGCTCTTGGAGCTTTCGCACAAGATTCGCCCCGCCTACCACCCCGTCGCTGTGCCTGCCACGGTGCAGGACAAGTTGATCCTCGTCATCTGGGTGCCGGGCGGAGACCTGCGTCCCTATAAGGCACCGGTCAGCTTCGCGAAGGACAACTCGGAGTGGGCTTACTATATCCGTCGCCACGCCAATTCCGTCGAAGCCAAGGGTGCGGACGAACAGGAGTTGATCGCGCTGGCCAACAAGGTGCCCTTCGACGACCGCGTGAACCAACGCGCTGCCGTTGGCGTCCTGCAACCCAGCCTGATCCAGAGTTTCCTTTCCCGAGTGAAGAGCGATTTGGCCGCAACCGCAGGCAGTCGCCCTATCACCGATGTCGCGCAGGATATGCGCCTGCTCGGCGGGCCACCCGAGGCTCCGTTCCCGCTCAACGTCGGATTGATGTTTTTCACTCCGCAGCCAGCGACCTGGTTTCCCTGCACGCAGATTGACATCGTCCAATTTCCCAAAGGCGCGGGAGGTGGTGACATCATCGAGCGCACCTTCACCGGTCCACTCGATGTGATGCTCCGGGACGCGCTCGCTTACTGCAAAAACAACCTGCTCGTGGAGTATGTGCGCAAGCGTCCCGACCAGGCGGAAGCTGAGCGGTATTGGAATCTGCCCTACGCCGCGTTTGAGGAGGTCTTGGTCAACGCGGTCTATCACCGTAGCTACGAGGAGCGGGAACCCATTGAGGTGCGCGTGCTGCCCGACGAGATATTGGTGCAGAGTTTCCCTGGCCCGGACCGATCGATTCCGATGGAAGAGCTGCGCGCCGGCCGACCGGTGGGCCGCCGCTACAGGAACCGGCGCATCGGCGAATTTCTCAAGGAGCTGGAGCTGAGCGAGGGCCGCAACACCGGCATTCCCACAATCCAGAAGGCGATGGCTGACAACGGCTCGCCGGCAGCGCAGTTCGAGACGGATGAGAACCGCACTTTTCTGTTGGTCCGCTTGCCGTTGCGATCTGCTCCTAAGCCGGCGACCGCGCATGTCACCGCACAAGTCGGCGAACTGATTATGACGCTGCCGGAAAGCGTCTTATCTGTTCTTCGCTCGCTCTTTCCAGTGGCGACCGCACAAGTCACCGCACAAGTCACCGCGCAAGTCGTTTTTTTCTGCCGCGATCCCCAATCTGCGCGCCAGATCATGACCGAACTCGGCCTAAGTCACTGGAAGACCTTTCAAGCAAACTACCTTATGCCGCTTATTCAGGGCGGTGTATTGGAGCGCACCATCCCTGATAAACCCAAAAGCCGTTTGCAAAAGTATCGCCTGACCACCGCCGCTGATAACTGGCTGCGAACCTATTATTCTTAAGACCATGAAACCCTGGCGCGAAGTAGCCCATCCCCATCCCGACGTGCTCGAAGGCACGTTCCAGCAATCCGAGTTCGCGGCCGACATAACCGCTGTCAGCACCGGCAAGGCGACCAAGGAATATCAGGACGCCGCGTCCTTCTTCCAGCGCACCTTCATCACCGAGGGCATGCGCCTGCTCCTCACCTCCGTCGCCAAGCGCCTCAACGGTCAGGGCGGCGATCCCGTGATCCAGCTCCAAACCGCCTTCGGCGGCGGCAAGACGCACACCATGCTGGCGGTTTACCACCTCGCCACCCGCTCGTGCGCGATCAAGGACCTCGTCGGCATCCCCGCGCTGCTCGACCAAGCCGGGCTCATGGACGTGCCGAAGTCGCGCATCGCGGTGCTCGACGGCACCAACCTCGCCCCCGGCCAGCCTTGGAAGCAGGGTGGCCAGACGATCCATACGCTCTGGGGTGAACTTGCCTGGCAGCTCGGCGGCGAAACCGGCTACGCCTTGGTGAAGGATGCCGACGCCAACGGCACCTCCCCCGGCAAGGATGTGCTCAAGACCCTGCTGGAACGTCACGCGCCCTGCGTGGTGCTGATCGACGAGCTGGTGGCCTACATCCGCCAGTTTCCCGACAGCCAGGCCCTCAGCGGCGGCACCTACGACAGCAACCTGTCGTTCGTCCAAGCCCTCACCGAGGCCGCCAAGCTGGTGCCCAATGCGCTCCTCCTTGCTTCCCTGCCCGAGTCCGAGGTCGAGGCGGGTAGCTCGAAGGGCCAAGCTGCGCTAGCCGCGCTGGAAAAAACCTTCGGCCGCGTGCAGGCACTCTGGAAACCCGTCGCCACGGAGGAGGCTTTCGAGATCGTGCGCCGCCGCCTCTTCGAGCCAGTTTCTGATGACGCGGCCCGCGAGGAGGTATGCCGAGCCTTTGCGCAAGCCTACGTCGCCGAAGGTGCCAAGCTTCCCGGAGAAACTCAGGAGGCCCGCTATCACGACCGCCTCGTCCAAGCCTATCCCATCCATCCCGAACTTTTCGACCGGCTCTACGAGGACTGGACGACCATCCAGGGGTTTCAGCGCACCCGCGGTGTGCTCAAGCTCATGGCCAAGGTCATCTATCGGCTCTGGAAGGACAATAACGCCGACCTGATGATCTTGCCCGGCAGCCTGCCGCTTTACGACGGCAGCACCCGCAACGAACTCACCTACTACCTCGCCGCCGGTTGGGACGCCGTGCTCGATAAAGACATCGACGGCGACCGCGCCGAGACCACCGAACTCGAAAACAAAGAGCCCCGCTTCGGTTCGTACAATGCCGCCCGACGCGTCGCTCGCACGCTCTTCCTGGGCAGTGCGCCTGCCGCCGCCGGCGCCAAGCCAGGCATCCGCGGACTCGATCGCGCCCGCGTTCTCCTAGGCTGCTTCCAGCCCGGCCAAACCTCGTCCACCTATGTGGACGCTCTTGGCCGACTCGCCGACCGGCTCCACTATCTTAACTCCTCCGGCGACAAGACGCAGGATGCCACCCGTTTCTGGTTCGACACCCGCGCCAACCTCCGGCGCGAGATGGAGGACCGTAAATCGCGATTCAACGACCAAAACGAAGTGCGCGGCAAACTCGCCGAGGTGCTTCGCAAACTCGCCGGTGCAGGCGGAGGCTTCGATGGTGTTCACGTTTTCACCCCGCACGCTGACGTGCCCGATGATAGCGCGCTCCGCCTCTGTTTTCTACCGCCTGAGAAGTATTACCTGAAGAGCGAGCCCCGGCTCGCCGCCGATGAGATCGTCGAGTTCGTCCGCAACAACGGTCCCAAGCCGCGCTATCGCGGCAACCGCCTTCTCTTTGTCGCTCCCGACCAAACCTCGCTGGGGCGCCTGCGGGACAGTATCCGGACTGCATTGGCCTGGGCCTCGATCACCGATGATGTGAAGGACGGCCGCCTCAACATCGACCGATTGCAGGAACAGCAGGCCAAGAAGGAGCAGGTGACGGCTGAGGAAGTGCTCCCACGTGTGGCGCGAGAGTGTTACAAGTGGCTGCTTTGCCCGGTCATGTCGCAGCCGACCGACAAACAGATCACGGTCGAGGCGTTCCCACTCAATCCTGCCGGTAACGCCTACGGCTCCGAGATCGAGCGCGTCTCCATCGACAACGAACTCATCATCGCGACTTGGTCACCGGTTCACCTCCGCAACAAGCTCCGGGCACTGTACTGGAAACCCGAAAAGTCGGCGGTGGGCGCAATGCTCTTTTGGGAAGACACCCAGCGTTACCTTTACTTGCCGCGCCTGAAAAACCGTGAGGTGCTCGCCCAAGCTATCGTTAAAGGAGCGGCGTCGAAGGATTTCTTCGCCACCGCCTATGGCCAGACCGCTGAAGGCTTCGAGGGCTTCAAATTTGGCGACGCCAACGTTCAGCTCGACGATACCCTTCTGTTGATCGAGCCCGAGGTTGCGAAGTCGTACGAAGTCGCTCTCGCGGCCAATGCCGCTGCCATTGCGACTGCCACGCCCACGTCAACAGTGATGACGCCCGGCATGCCTTCACCGCTGGCCACGAGTGTCACAACACCGGCTGTCTCTGACACCAGCGCGACGCCGCAGCCCAAGCCAAAAGCGTTCTACGGTTCAGCCCCGGTTAACGCCTCGACCGCAAAGATGCGCATGGTGCAAATCGCCGAAGAGATCATCGCCGTGCTCGCGAGCGATCCGCACGCGACCGTCAAAGTTTCCGTAGAAATCAGTGCGGAGTATCCGCATGGCGCATCCGACCAGATCAAACGCGCGGTATCTGAAAACGCAGGTAGCCTAAATTTCAAAACCAAGACTTGGGAGTAAACCAAGTGTCGCCAGAAGCCCCACTGAGCTAACTAGCCCATCTTCAAACCCTGCAATCTCATCGTGGTAAAACTTCGGGGAGCGGACAGATGAGGGATGGGTGAAGGGATCGACTAGAGTGCGGCGCTCATAGTTCGTGGCGAAACGCGAGAGCGCTTCGCGATAGCTCCCATCATTCCGTACTACGCTAGACACCTCAGGCGCCCATCCGCATGCAGCGATAAGCACCCGATATCAGTCTGGA
>ERZ795049.4034-NODE-4034-length-14940-cov-6.975882_pt1 | contig 14940 bp, 11 predicted proteins | sample MGYA00375133_ERZ795049 | MGnify/ENA primary metagenome ERZ795049 (study PRJEB30178, sample SAMN05720147) | activated sludge metagenome | isolation source: anaerobic digester from wastewater treatment plant | place: Japan | collected 2015-04-20 ...
AAAATGTTAAGCTATTACAAATTTTATGTGCTAACTATTCCGGACAGTAGTGATATTATGTGACAATATTGTACCAAGTTCAACCGGTATTTTGTCACTTTTGGATATAATGCAAAGAAGAAACCATATTTTAGATAGAATAAAAAAAGATGGCTAAAGATGAAATTCTGTTCTGATCCGTCATGAAGGAAATGGCTGAGGGGCAAGGACTCGAACCTCGATTCACAGGGCCAGAACCTGTTGTCCTGCCTTTAGACGACCCCTCAGTGCAGAAATTGAAAACCCGGATAAATTTTTTAGGAAAATGCTATTTCCCCCTTCCGGTTAATGTCCGGAATGAAAGCAAAGTTAATGCCGAACATACTAATAATCTATTAGTTATTGTAATTATTAATGTATTTAAAAATAATATAGAATGTACGATCAGACAATATTGTTCTATTATTTCTACATTCATGACAAACAGCTGCCAGAATACAGCCGGATTTCTGCCTGAACACCATTAGACATTCAATACAATTTTGTTTTACTATTTTTCAAACTGCACAAATATGCGGTGGCCAGCCCAATGACAAAACACAGAACTACCCGTATTTAATCAATAATATATTGTGGCAGGAACTTTGCTGTCTGGTATCACGATATACCAATGGGAGGGAAATCGACATCATGGGTTCTCAAATCAGTACAGGCGATACAGGTTGGATATTAGTGTGTTGTTCTTTCGTTCTCTTGATGACGCCCGCTTTGGCGTTTTTTTATGGCGGCATGGTGCGGCGGAAAAATGTTCTATCCACGTTAACGATGAGTTATATTTTCATGTCTCTGATCGGGGTCCAGTGGGTGCTTTACGGTTATTCCCTTTCGTTTGGTCCCGATATCAGGGGATTCATCGGCGGACTGGATTTCCTGGGTTTTCAGGGGGTTGGCAGCCAGCCGAATACGGCTTACGCAAAAACCATCCCCCATGAACTTTTCGCCGCTTTTCAGATGATGTTTGCCGTGATTACTCCTGCACTTATCACAGGCGCCTTCGTGGAAAGAGTTAAATTCAAAAGTTTTCTTCTTTTCAGCCTTCTCTGGGCAACCCTGGTGTATGATCCGCTTTGCCACTGGGTCTGGGGACAGGGGGGATGGCTGAAGGAAATGGGCGTTCTTGATTTTGCAGGCGGGACGGTTGTTCATATTGCCGCAGGTTTTTCAGCGCTGGCATTTGCCATCGTCATTGGTCCACGAAAAGGCCATGGCAAGGTCCCGATGGAGCCGAATAATATTCCCCTTACGGTTTTGGGAACCGGGTTACTGTGGGTAGGCTGGTTCGGGTTCAATGCAGGCAGCGCCCTCGGTGCAAACAGTGTGGCGGTAAACGCCCTCGTCACAACCAACACATCGGCGGCCTCTGCCGGTCTGGTCTGGATGCTGCTGTCCTGGCTGGACGGAAGGCCAAGCACACTCGGAATCTCAACAGGAATGGTGGTTGGACTTGCTGCTGTTACACCGGCCTGCGGATTTGTTACACCTCTGGCCGCCATGGTGATCGGGACTGTGTCTGCGCCCCTGGCCTATTACGCGATGCGTTTCCGGGAACGACGGAAACTGGATGAATCCCTGGATGTCTAGGCCTGCCATGGCATGGGGAGCATGTGGGGCACGATCGCTACGGGTTTGTTCGCCACCGTGGCGGTCAACGCGGATGGCGCCAACGGGCTGTTTTTCGGTAATCCTGCCCAGCTTGCCATTCAGATTACCGCTGTGATTGTCACGATCATCTTTTCTTTCTCCATGACCTATGTGTTGGCCAAGGCGCTCCATATGAGCATCGGATTGAGGGTCAGCCCGATTGAAGAAGACGTGGGGCTCGACATCAGTTCCCACGGGGAGCGATCCTACTGACGACCAGATGATGAATCCTGAATTGGCAACCCATAAAACATTTTATACGGAGAATTTACCATGCTGAAAAAAATCGAAGCGATTATTCGTGAAGATAAGGTAAACGACGTTATCGATGCCCTCAAAGAGATTGGAATCGTGGGGATGAACACATTTGAAGTACGGGGACACGGACGGCAGGGCGGTGTGCAGCTGGTTGGACGCGCCGGAACCTATCAGGTCAATATGCTTCCCAAAATTCAGATCAACATTGTCTTAAACACACGCAACCTGGACGCCGCGCTGGAAACGATTCTGCAATCTGCATATACAGGAGAAACCGGCGACGGCATTATTTTCGTGACACCTGTCGAGGATGTCATCCGGGTCCGGACACGCGAGAGGGGACCGGGCGCCATGATGTATCCGGGCGATATTGACGAACGCAGAAACAAGTAATCAAATGTTTCGCGAAAGGAATGCCAGGATCCTGTCCATCAGACGGTTGATGGATTGATATTGTGCAGCCTCTGCGGACAAAATTTCCTTTTCCGTCTGAATACAGGCCGCAGGGACAAGTTCGTTTCGGCAATGCGCGACAAGATCCCGTGCGGACTGCGGTGTGGTTTCCAGATGAAACTGTAAACCAATGACCGATCGGCCCAGTTGAAACGCCTGATTTTTGCATCCATCACTTTTTGCGATGTGCGTTGCTCCCACAGGCAGGTCAAATGTTTCTCCGTGCCAGTGAAAAGCTTCCAACGATTGCGGGAAGCAAAATACGGAACTGTCGTCTGATGGAATGCCATAGACCGGAAACCATCCGATTTCCTTCATGGAATTCGGATACACCTTTGCCCCCATTGCACTGGCGATAAGCTGCGCGCCCAGGCAAATACCCAAAACCGGTTTACCGGACATGATCATTTGACGAATAAATTTTTTCTCCGGAACAAGCCACGGATGGATCTTTTCGTCATTGACGCTCATCGGTCCACCCATCACAATCAGCAGGTCAATTTCCTGCAAAACGGGAAGGTCTGCCGATTCAAAAAAAGGCGTACAGGTGATGGTGTAGCTGTCTTTCATCAGCCACGAACGGATGCTGCCGAGATCTTCAAAAGGCACATGTTTGAAATAATGGGCTTTCATTGAATGATCATCTCCTTTTTAACACCTTATCCGATGGCCAATCGTCCCGTTTCCCCCGTACGGATGCGGATGCATTCCTCCAGTGGAACAATGAAAATTTTGCCATCGCCAATATTTCCGGTGCGCGCACCTTCAATAATCCCTTCCAGCGTGGGTTTAACATAGTCATCGTTGACAGCGACTTCGAAACGCACACGATCCAGAAGGTTTCCATCAGTAATAACCCCATCGGAGGTGTCCGTTTTACCGACCTGTGCTCCGCAGCCCACCACATTGGACACCGTGATTTTACCTACCTTGACGTTTCGCAGTGCCTGCTTGACATCCTGAATTTTGTCGGATTGTACAATTGCTATGATAAGCTTCATGATGATTCTCCTTACGTTCTATCGTGAAAACTTCCCATCAAACGCGGCGATTGATCCGGATCAATCGCCGCAGTGAAAAAATCGGTCTCCTTTCAGAAAGCAAAACTGAAATTTACCCCACCGTAAAGAAATGAAGAGCTGTCTTTGTCTGACGGGTACAACGTCCCCTGAAGGCCGCGCGCTTTCATTTCATACCGCGCATCATTCGACAGCGGGAAAACATACGTCAACAACGGCGTAATCGTAATGTTCTTCGTCACAGTGACCGGCAGGGAAACCGTAACCATTGCATCATGGAAATTGTTGAACTTGTCTGTTGTAGCCAGTGAATCCGAATCAAATTTCGGATAGGTTGTTTCGTCTTGGCTTTTGAGGTAGCTGATCTGGCCTGCCAGTTTCAAACCGACCCGCTCATGCAGGGCAAACGTGTGGGAAATGCCCAGCGTTGCATACCATTGATGATAGTGATCGATCTCCTTGTAAATGGTCAAAGTCGGTGTGAGAACAGTATCCACGCTCATGGTCACAAATATCTCCTGGGCATCCAGCGGATCGGTACCGCCGGGATAAAATGCCGCCAGGCCGTAATAGATATAACCGGCGCCCAGGGATACGATGCCGAATTTGTGTGTATAAGACAAAGTGACATCCATTTCTGATAAATGAGTAGAATATTGCTCCTCTCCGGCGTAGTAAGGGCGTGCATCAATATTTCCCCATATATTTACTGAAAAACCTCTATAGCCAATGGTCGCCGACGGCTGAACCACCCAGCCATGACGCGTCATCTCCTGCCCTCTCCAGATATATGCACTTAAAATACTGGCGGCTACTTCGCCGGTTATCCCGTATTTCTCCTGTTTTTGTTCACTTTCTTTTGATTCTGCAGCCGGTTTCTCTTCAATCGCCTGTTCAGATTCCAGTGCCTTTCCGGAGGCTTCTTCCGCCAGGATAAACCCCGGAAATAAAAATATTATCAGCAATAGGATCATCAATATTCGTATTCCTGTCATGTTCAGTCTCATAGTCTTTTTGTTTCTCCTTTTCAGTTATCGAGATTCGAATTGTGTGCAATCGATTTCATATTTCAGGATTTTGCGCGCCAAAACACGTTTCGTTGTTCCCAGCATCCGCGCCGCCACCACGGCATCACCTTCTGCCCTTTTCAGTGCGTGAAGGATGACCGTTTTTTCGCAGTCTGAAACACAACGCTCTAATCTGCTTGATATTGTAGATGTTTTGACATTATCCATGGTCACAACCTCAGCCAATGGCCATCGGGCCGCGCTCGCCGGAACTGATGCGGATGCATTCGGCAAGCTCCACCACAAAGATCTTGCCGTCGCCCACCGATCCGGTATGCGCACCCCGATTGACAGCGGCGATGGTCGGTTCGACAAACGCTTCGTTGACCGCAATGTCCAGGCGGACTTTGTTGAGCAGGCCGCCTGCCTCTTTGGCGCCACGGTAAATCTCCGTAACACCCTTCTGCCTTCCCTGCCCGACCACATTGGTGACCGTCATTAAATTCACGTCCACCGCTTCCAGCTCTCTTTTAACTGCCTCCAGTTTGTGCGGCTGTATGATGGCAATAACTAATTTCATGGTATGATCCTCCTATTCAATGACGGTGTAAGCAGCTTCGCTTTGCTGGGTCAGATCGAGGCCGATGATTTCGTTTTTCTCTTCAACCCGCATACCGATGGCCGCATCCACGATCCTGTAAATGATAAAGGTCATGATCGCGGCAAAGGCGATCGTCACCACCAGCATCAGGAATTGAACCCCGAACTGATGGAGATTCCCGAACAAAAGGCCGTCCGCGCCCGCGGCATTGACCGCTTTTTCCGCAAATAATCCCGTGGCAATGGTCCCGATCGTTCCGCCAACTCCATGCACACCAAAGGCATCCAGAGAGTCGTCGTACCCCAGTTTGCTTTTGATGACGGCAACAGCGATGTAGCAGATAAAGGCAACCGTGATGCCGATCCACATGGCATTCATCGGATTGACAAAACCGCAGGCGGGAGTGACGGCAACCAGGCCTGCAACTGCACCGGTCGCCGCGCCAAGAATCGTCGGGGTTCCGTTGTGCCACCACTCAATCAAGGCCCATGTCAAACCGGCCGCGGCCGTTGCTGTATGGGTGGTCACAAAGGCATTAGCCGCAAGGCCGTCAGCTGCAAGGGCGCTGCCTGCGTTGAACCCGAACCAGCCGAACCACAGAAGTGCCGCACCCAAAACGGTAAAAGGCAGGTTGTGCGGACGAATCGGTTTGTGATTGTAACCGACGCGCTTACCAAGCAATAACGCCAGGATCAGGGCCGAAATACCGGAACTCACATGCACAACGATTCCACCTGCAAAGTCCAGCCCGCCCATGGCCTTGAGCCAACCACCCTTCCCCCAGACCCAGTGCGCCAGAGGATCATAAACAAATGTAGCCCACAGCAGCGTGAAAAGCAGAAAAGCCGGAAACTTTACCCGTTCCGCGTACGCGCCGATGATCAGGGCAGGCGTAATAATAGCGAACATGGCCTGGAAAATCATGAATACCGAATGAGGAATCGTTGCGGCATAATCAGGATTGGGCGCTGCTCCCACTCCTTTGAGCCCGGCCCAGTCCAGGTTGCCGATGATACCGTGGAAGTCCGGCCCGAAAGCCAGTGAGTATCCGAACAAAACCCACTGTAAACTGATGACGCAGACAATAATAAAACATTGCATCAAAATAGAGAGGACGTTCTTGCGGCGAACCAATCCCCCGTAGAAAAATGCCAGTCCCGGTATGGTCATTAAAAGGACCAACGCGCTGGCCATCAAAACCCATGCTGTATCTCCAGAATTCATGATCAATACCTCCTTTTTTAAATTTTCTTTCAGATTTTGCTAGCGCAAGGATGGTGCCAAACCGGCTGATGATTGATTAGTTATTGATTTAACTCGTATATAATCGAATAATTCCATCAATAAATTCGAACATTATTGTATGATTTGTCCATGTAGAAAACCGAAATGTCGGTAAAAAACAATTGGCTCTATGGAAATGGTTCATCGAGAACTGTGCAAAAATGTCATGATCCGGTCGCAGGAAAAATTAAGTTCGAAAGAGATTCATCTCATCCATGAAATATTCATGGCACAGAAATTGATATACATGGAAAGGTGGAAGTGATTTAGCGTCCTGCGCAATGAAACGAAAGATTGACCGGTCTGGCTTATTATAGGCAAGTACTTGATAATGCTAATTATATTTAATATGATCCTGATTTTTACAATAATGATCAGGAACAAATAAGTCCATATTTGGTGTACAAATTTGTTCCGTAAGAATCCCTGGAATAAAGGAAAGATTTTATGACTCCTTACCCCCGCGTCAGCACAGGCATAAACGGTTTGAATGAAATACTGGGTTACCTGCAAATGGGTGACAATGTTGTCCTTCAGGTTGACTCGATTGAGGACTATAAGAAATTTGTCAATCCCTTCGTGGAAAAGGCACTGGCCCGGAACCAGCGCCTCGTCTACATGCGCTTTGCCAACCACCCTGCCCTTCTTCAGGAAGGCAAACAAATAAAAGTATATAAACTGAATGCCAATAAGGGGTTTGAATCCTTCTCCACACAGGTGCACAACATTGTCCGCGATGAAGGACGCGATGTGTTTTATGTTTTTGACTGCCTGTCCGATCTGCTCCTGGCCTGGGCAACGGACCTGATGATTGGCAATTTCTTCGTGATCACCTGTCCCTACCTGTTTGAATTAAATACCGTGGCCTATTTTGCGATCCTGCGCAGCCGCCATTCTTTTAAGACCGTGGCGCGGATCCGCGAAACCACCCAGGTGCTGCTGGACATCTATAACAACAACGGGAAAATCTGTGTCCATCCGCTAAAAGCCTGGAAACGCTACACACCGACGATGTTTTTGCCGCACATCATGGAAGAGGATAACCTGGTCCCGATTTTAAACAGCGCGGATGCCGCGAGCATCCTGTCGTACCTGACGGATAAAAACGCGACCAGTGGCGCACGCAATCTGGATTACTGGGACCGCATTTTCCTCAAAGCAAACAACATTCTGGAAGACCCGGACGCTGTAAAGGAAAAGCAGAACATGGTGGAAACCCTTTCGCATGTGCTGATCGGCCGTGAGAAAAGAATGTTATCGCTGGTGAAAGAATACTTCTCCCTGGAAGATCTGGTGGAAATCAAGAAACGACTGATCGGGACCGGATTTATCGGCGGGAAATCCGTAGGCATGCTGCTTGCGCGTAACATCCTTCGCAAAGATCAGTCAATGGATTGGAATGCCGAACTGGAAATACACGATTCTTTCTACATTGGCTCGGATATTTTCTACTCCTACATGGTGCAAAACGGCTGGTGGAAATTACTCATGGCGCAAAAGACCGAAGAAGGGTATTTTAAAGTCGCCCACGAACTGAAAAGCAAAATGCTTCATGGTGTTTTCCCGGACGAGGTCAAGGAGCAGTTTCAGCTCATGCTGGAATATTTCGGGCAATCGCCGATCATCGTCCGCTCCAGTTCGCTTCTGGAAGATGCCTTCGGCAATGCCTTCGCCGGAAAATACGAAAGTTATTTCTGTCCCAACCAGGGAACGCCCGAAGAACGCTACAGAAATTTTGAAGAAGCCGTCCGCAAAATATTTGCTTCCACCATGAAGGAAGACGCCTTGACCTACCGCCTGCAGCGGGGCATGGCTCACGACGACGAACAGATGGCCCTCCTGGTTCAACGCGTCTCCGGTGCTCACCGCAGTACCTATTTTTTCCCGGATCTCGCGGGCGTCGGTTTATCCTACAACACCTTTGTCTGGCAAAAAGGCATGGACCCCAAAGCGGGTATGCTGCGTATTGTTTTTGGTCTGGGAACCCGGGCGGTCAATCGTGTGGAAAATGATTATCCGCGCATCGTAGCGCTCGACGCTCCCCTGATGAAACCTTATACCAGGCAGGAAGACATGAAACGGTTTTCACAAAACGAAGTGGATCTTTTAAATCTGCAGGAAAATGATTTTCAGACCATTCCGGCAGCGAATCTGCTGACCCATGATATTGAAGCTCATCTGGACCTGATCGCCTCGCGCGATATGGCAGCATCCGAATACCTGCAGTCCCTGGGCAAACAGGCCAAAGACTCATGGATCCTGACCTTTGACGAGCTTCTCGAAAACACATCATTTGTCCAGACCATGTCGAAGATGTTGAAAAAACTGGAGCAGGTGTATCGCTATCCGGTAGATATCGAGTTTACGGTCAACTTCACGGCCCAAGGCAAACCCCAAATTAACCTTCTACAATGCCGTCCCTTTCAGACCAAAGGCCACTACAGCCGTGTAGAGCTGCCGGAAAAAATCAGCAAATCAAAGATTCTGCTGCAACAGGAGGCCAACTTTATGGGCGGTAGCGTCTATCAGGGCATTTCCCGTATCATTTACATCGACCCCAAAGGATATGCCGGTTTAAGCCTTTCTGAGAAGCACGAGGTCGCCAGGCTCACGGGCAAATTAAACAGGCAAATCGGCAAGCGGGAAGTCATGCCCACCATCCTGCTGGGTCCGGGACGATGGGGGACAACCACACCTGCGATGGGTGTTCCGGTGACGTTTTCGGAAATCAACAATGTTACGGCTATCGGGGAAATCGCCTACCAGGACGGCTCCCTGATTCCCGACCTGTCCTTTGGAACGCATTTTTTCCAGGACATGGTGGAAATGGATATTTTTTACATGGCCATCTATCCTGAAAAAGAAGGAGTCTTTTTCAATACCGCATGGATAAAAAAACAGCCCAACATCCTGACGGACCTGATGCCGGATGATGCCCGATTTGCTAAAGTTGTGCATGTGTACGATATGCGTGCGAGGGATTTACGTCTGCTTTCCGATATTGTGACGCAGAAGATGATCTGCTTCTTTGAAGGATAATTTATACACTCACAGAAACATAATGACAAGGTATGTATGATTTACAAAAAAATATTCAGATTTCTTAATGCTCTTTACTTCTTTGCCGCGAATTGCCGCATATATATCGGTCGGTGTCCGCGCGATATTCAAGCCCCTGCGATTATTTTATTCCCGTTCGACTTAAGCCGTCTGAATTGCGGCTTTGCCGGCCTGATGACCTGCCGGCTGTATCATTCGCCGGAGCCGATCATGGCTGACCTCACACTGGCAGACCTCTGGGAAAAAATCAAAAAAGCCGGCTTGCAAAACTGTTCAATACAAAAGGACTTTGCGGAAAATTATCTGGGCGGCATAAGAACCCTGGAAGCCATGAATCAATCCTTATCGAATCTGAAGCGGGAAAATGCGCAGGAATTTCTTTTCTTTCAGGAGGGCAGGACAGCTGATTTAAAGATTGTGAGCAGGGAAATGAAAAATTTTCTTACCCATGAAGAAAAATATCTTGAAAATCAGGCAGCCCTGATCAACTCATCCAACCTGGAAACCATCAACAGCCGCCTGATTCTGCTCAAGGACCTTTGCTGGATGCTGCAACAGGATGTCCTGGACAATCTACGGAAAATAATGCAACTGACCGGGGTAACATCGACTGCCGATGTTCCACCTCACACCTTCCTCAAATACCACAAACTAAATCTGCTACTGAATGCAATCGACCGGTTGGAAGTCCGGGGACGCGATTCCGCGGGCATCCAGTTGACCTTCGTCTTGAAAAATGAAAAAGCAATGCAAGATGTCCTGGGGCAAATCAGCGCCATGGGACTGCTCGAAGATTATCAGCGTCGGACACAAAAAGGAGACCTGGTCAATTCGTCCATTTTCATTGCCGCCAACCCGAATACCCCGCACGCCGGCACCAGCATCACCTTCACCTACAAAACTTTTTCCATTGTCGGCGAACTGGGACGGAACGTTGCCGATTTAAGAAGCGAAATTCAAAATGACCGTATCCTGCAATGCATCGCCGGACTTGAAGCGTCCTGTGAAACAGCGCTGACGCATACCCGCTGGGCTTCCGTAGGCTCCATCACGGAAGAAAACTGCCACCCGGTAAATAACTACACAACAGCGTATGCCTTCCCCGAATGTCCACTGTATCCCGGTGTCGAGCCTCATATCAATGTCGTGTTAAACGGCGACATTGATAATTATCCTGCTCTTCGTCAATCACTGGAGCCCCGGGGAGAACTGATCGCTCCGCAGCTCACCACCGACACTAAAATCATTCCTTTGCAAATTGAAAAATACCTGAAGGCGGGAAACAATCTACCTGAATCTTTTCGACTGGCCGTCAATGATTTTGAAGGGTCACATGCCATCGCCATGACCAGCAACCTGGAACCCGGCAAAATGTTTTTGGCCCTCAAGGGCAGCGGCCAGTCCATCTATGTGGGCATCAGCGATGACCAGTATTTGTTTTCATCTGAAATTTACGGACTCGTGGAATTAACGCCGCACTTCATTAAAATGAACGGTGAAACGGCCAACGGCAGCGTTGCCGGTCAGATTCTTGTTCTGAATCAGAACCGGGAGGGCGGCATCAGCGGGATTGACGCCTGTTTCTATGACGGTACAGCGATCCGTCTGACGGAGGATGCTCTGCAGAGGGCAGAAATCACAACCCGTGACATTGACCGCAGCAGCTATCCGCATTTTTTTCTGAAAGAAATCTCCGAATCCTCCCTCTCAGTCAAAAGAACGCTGCGGGGGAAATACCGCATATCCATGACGGACCCATCCTCTCCGAGGGTTTCTTTCAACCTGGGCAAAGACATGGTTCCGGAAACGGTATGCAACGGTTTGAGGAATGGGAACATCAGGGAAATAATCGTCATTGGACATGGAACGGCAGCTGTAGCCGGCCAGGCTGTTGCCGATGCATTGTCCCGTTATCTGAAAGACACTCCGGTGAATATTATGTCCAGGGTCGCCTCGGAATTGAGCGGATTCGGGTTGAAAGAAGATCTGACCGACACGCTGGTCATCCCGATCACGCAATCGGGAACCACCACGGACACCAACCGGGCTGTGGCCATGGCCAGAGAACGGGGGGCTCAGATCATCTCCATTGTCAACCGCAGGCAATCAGATATTACCACCAAATCACACGGCGTGTTTTATACCAGCGACGGACGCGATATCGAAATGTCCGTCGCCTCGACCAAAGCCTTTTATGCACAGATCATCGCGGGTCAGTTGCTGGGGCTCTTTTTCGCCCAAATTTTAGGCTCCCAAACCGATAATGACATCGCTACGATTCTCACTCAGCTGGAATCCGCCCCAGAGCTGATGGACCGGATTTTCGAGCGTCGGGAGGCGATTGCCGCTTCCGTCAAAGCAACCGCAGGAAAAAAGTACTGGGCCATTGTCGGCAGCGGCCCCAATAAGGCGGCGGCCGATGAAATACGCATCAAACTCAGTGAACTGTGCTACAAAACGATTTCATCCGATATTGTCGAGAATAAGAAGCATATCGATTTATCCGCCGAACCTTTAATCCTGGTCTGCGCTTCCGGAAATCCCGATGCCGTCGGGGAAGATGTCGCCAAAGACACCGCCATTTTCAAGGCTCACAAGGCAGCGGTTATTGTTTTTGCGGATGAAGGGGATTCCCGCTTTGACGAGGTCGCGGACGCAGTCATCGGCATACCCGTCGCTCTCAATCCGCTACCGGTCATTCTCAATACAATGGCCGGTCATTTATGGGGCTATTACGCGGCCCTCGCCATTGATAAAGAGGCACAAATCTTTCGCGAATTCCGCGGCCGCCTGTCGTACGAATTGACACACAGGATACCCGGCAATTTATCCATTCTGGACATGATCGCCGACGCTTCCCTTCACAGACTGATCAATCAGTTTTACATCCTGTTCAATACGCACAGACAAAATAACGCCTTTACCGAACTGTCGTCCGGGACAATCGTCGATCTGCTGCTGCTTTTGAAATACACTACAGGCAGACTGCCTCTGAGAGATTTTGAACAGGACTTTAAAAATGAAAAAGGGCATTTTTCACCGTTTGAACTTCTTGATATCTCGCTTGGAAAAGCCATCGATGAACTGGCCCGTCCGATCGACGCCATCCGCCATCAGGCAAAAACCGTCACCGTCGGCACGAGCCGAAAAGAAAAGGAACTTGCCGGTATGGTTTTCGATCTAATGGATTCCCTCGATTTTTCCGCCAAGAACCTGATCCATCGTGACATCCTCACCGTTAACCGCATCCAGCCGGCCATCGCAGCGGTGCGTGGACATACCCTTTACCGCATCAGCGGTCTTGACGAACAGGGTAATCCATCTACAAATTCGATGATTGCCATTCAATCCAGAGGAGGTGTGGCCCTGGGCATGAAGTCCCGTGCGGATCAACCCACTTCGCTGATGGGAGTAAAGAGAACCATCGTCAGCACAGGACATGTTTACATCGGCAAGGGCCACGCGGATGGAGCCCTCATTGTCATTCTGCCCCTGAGAAGCGCGACCGAATTTATCAGTCATTTACTCCTGCTTCATGTAGAATACGATGAATCCCTGCCCATTGGCAAAAGGAAAGAAGTCCTGGGTTACCGGTACAATGACATCAAAAACCTGGTGAATGAATACAACATCCGATGGGATGACCATTATCTGGGAAAAATAAATCTTTCAGACCTGTTTAGCAAACCCGTGGATATTCTTGCCGGCCAGATTCATCAATGGGCGGCATCACAGGAGTGAAACATTACAGCGATCATGAAAGACAGATTGAAATATTCTTGCAGCATATTATCCGTTCAAAATAATGAGGACCCATTATGAAGACCAAATTTATCTTTGTTACAGGAGGCGTTCTTTCTTCGCTTGGCAAGGGATTGGCAGCCGCATCGATTTCAGCATTACTGGAATGCCGGGGGCTCAATGTTACCAACCAGAAACTGGATCCCTACATCAACGTTGATCCGGGAACCATGAGTCCTTTCCAGCACGGGGAAGTTTTTGTGACCGACGACGGCGCGGAAACCGATCTCGACCTGGGACATTATGAAAGATTTTGCTCCACCTGCATGGGGAGGAAAAACAATCTGACCACCGGACAGGTTTATTATTCCGTCATTACCAAAGAAAGACATGGAGACTACCTGGGCAAAACGGTTCAGGTCATCCCTCACATCACCAATGAAATTAAAGATTACATCAGGAACACGGCAACCGATTTTGATGTATCCATCGTTGAAATCGGCGGCACGGTGGGTGATATTGAAAGCCTTCCTTTTCTTGAAGCCATTCGCCAATTCCGCAATGAAGTCGGGAAACAAAACGCAATATTCATCCATCTGACCTGGGTACCTCTGATCAGGACCGCCGGTGAAGTGAAAACAAAACCCACTCAACACAGTGTGAAAGCGCTGCGGGAAATCGGCATTCAGCCGGACATTCTTCTATGCCGGACGGAAAATTTTCTCTCGAAGGAAATTAAATCCAAAATCGCCCTTTTCTGCAATGTGGATGTGGCCGATGTTTTTACGGCAAGGGATGTCAGCTGCATATACGAAGTGCCGCTGGCGTTTCACCGGGAAGGACTGGACAGTAAAATTGTCGATTTGCTCAATATCTGGACAGGCCAGCCGAAGCTGGAAGCGTGGGAATACGTGGTCAACCGGTTTCACAACCCTGCCGACGAAGTATGCATAGGCATTGTCGGCAAATACGTTAACCTGGCCGATTCCTATAAAAGCCTGAATGAAGCGCTTGTGCACGGGGGGATTGCCAACAATTGCCGCGTAAAACTGAAATTTATCGATTCTGAAAAAATTGAAGAAACCGGCATCGGTAATCATTTAGACGGTATTGATGCGATGCTTATTCCCGGAGGCTTCGGCACCCGCGGCATAGAGGGAATGATCCTTGCCGTTCAATACGCGCGGGAAAATAAAATTCCCTTTTTGGGAATTTGCCTGGGAATGCAAATGATCGTCGTCGAGTGGGCCAGGAATGTATGCGGGCTTACCCATGCCAACAGTTCTGAATTTGATCCGGAGACATCCTACCCGGTTATTGACCTATTGCCCGACCAGCGAAATGTAACAGACAAAGGCGCCTCCATGCGATTAGGTGCATGGCCCTGCGTGATTGAGGAACCCTCTTTTGCCTTTTCCGCTTACGGGCAAAGGGAAATCTCCGAACGCCATCGTCACCGCTACGAATTCAACAACGATTTCAAGAAGACGTTGATGGACCGGGGAATGCGCATTACCGGGGCATCACCGGACGGCTCCCTGGCTGAAATCGTCGAGATACCGGACCACCCCTGGTTTCTGGGGTGTCAATTCCATCCGGAATTCAAATCACGGCCGATTCACCCTCACCCGCTTTTCAGCAGGTTTATTGAAGCCGCATTGGTCAATGCGAAAAAGGACATCCGGGCTTAATTGGCAAATCCCGCAACCCGAATCTCAAATACATTCGGCCAGAATTTCCCTGTCACAAAAATGCGGTTTCCTTTGGTATCGTAGGCCAGGCCGTTGATTACATCGACCCGTGCATTTGGGGAAAGATGGGAGCGAAGCACCGATAA